>ENA-OURU01001629-OURU01001629.1-human-gut-metagenome-genome-assembly--contig:-NODE-1629-length-26377-cov-3.123205_pt1 | contig 26377 bp, 24 predicted proteins | sample MGYA00242137_ERZ509064 | MGnify/ENA primary metagenome ERZ509064 (study PRJEB26280, sample SAMEA2338777) | human gut metagenome | biome: human gut; feature: human-associated habitat; material: faeces...
GGATAAACTGTGTCAGTGCGATCTGCTCGGCCTTGGATGCAGTCTGATTGTAATTATTTTTTCTTTTTTCGTAAGTTTCCATCAGTTCCGGCGGCAGTATCATATAACTGATCCTGATAGACGGAAGCAGCATTTTGGAAAATGTTCCCAGATAAATGACATTTCTTCCTCCCGAAAGTCCCTGCAGGGACGGAACCGGTTTCTGAAAATATTTGAACTCACTGTTATAGTCATCTTCAATGATCAGAAAATGCTCTTTCTCGGCGCGTCCGACCAGTTCCAGTCTTTCCTGGATCGGCATCACCCCACCAAATCTTGTCATCTGTGATGGTGACACGTAATACATTCCAATCTCTTCTTCCGCACTTCCTGCAATCCGGTAGTTATGATCTTCAAAAACCGTCATTCCCTGTACAAACTCACTGTCCCTGAAAAATACGGTTCTCTTTTTATGATTCAGTGGGCACAGAATATGCAGAAGACTCTGTATACCGGCACCGATCACGATCTGATCCGGGCTGCAGATCACACTTCTGGTCTTCTGAATATATTCAGACAGTACTTCCCTGAACTCCTGTTCCCCCTGCGGTTCTCCATAAGAAAGCAGTCTCTCATCCTGACGCATTGCGCTCTTCATATATCTCCGCCATAATTCAAACCGGAAACTCTCTTTATCTACATTTGATGTTGCAAAATCATAGACAACCGGATTCTCCTGCTTCCTTACATGCCGGCTTGCAATCTTTCTGCCCTCTTCCTGCTTCTCGGCAATATCCGTCACATAATATCCACTCTGCGGTCTGGACACAATATAACCTTCTGCTGCCAGAAGCATATACGCATTCTCCATCGTCGTCCGGCTCATCTGCAGCTCGCTTGCACCTTTACGGATCGATGGAAGCTTTGTCTCTGACTTCATCTGCCCGGATAGAATCAGATTCCTGTAATAATGATACACTCTCAGATACCGGCAGTGTTCCTCATTCTGTAATTCTACTCTCATAACTGACCTCTAAAAAATATTTCTTTTTGTATATTTTACAAATGACACTTTTATTTTATTCTATATAAAACACATAAGAAATGCAAGAATTTTTCATTTTGTATTTCGGAAAGGATACTTCAATGATAAAACGAGTCGCTGTTATCAATGATCTGTCCGGTCTTGGTAAATGCTCTCTGACAGCTGCGATCCCGGTTCTTTCCGTCATGGGTGTGCAGGCCTGTCCTCTGCCAACGGCAGTTTTAACCAATCAGACCGGCTACGACAGCTATTACTGTACGGACTTTACCGACAAGATCGATCATTACACAGAAGAATGGCAAAAACGTGGTCTTACCCTGGATGCGATCAGTACCGGATATCTCGGCAGCGCAGATCAGGCGGAAAAAATCCTGAATTTCTGTGAGAAGTTCAGAACCCCTTCCACTCTGCTCTTTGTCGATCCGGTCATGGGAGATTCCGGTGTCAAATATGACATTTTCACTCCCAGACTCCAACAGCAGATGCAGAAGCTTGTATCCCATGCCGATGTGATCACGCCAAATCTTACCGAGCTGTGTCTTTTAACACACTCTGATTTTGCAGGGCTTACCAAGTATAAGGACGAACCGGATTATCTGGACCGGATTGCCCGGATTGCCGCTCCGTTGAAAGAAACGCAGATCCAGACGATCATCGTCACCGGTATTCTTTATCAGGCTCCTTCTGATGATACCGTAAAATATTACAATCTGGTTCTCGAGAACGACCAGATAAGCGTCATTTCCTCTGGAATTCACGGAGGAAGCTATTCTGGCACCGGTGACCTGCTCTCCGCTGTCGTATGTGCCTCGATGGTACAGGGAAAAAGTGCAGCTGCAGGCGTGGAAAAAGCATGCCGGTTTATCGAAAAATCTCTGATTGACACCGTTGCCGACCAGATTCCGCGCAATGATGGAATCAATTTTGAATCCCATCTTTCTATGCTGCTTGACTGACATTTACAAAATAAATAAAACCTAGGGAGGTAACTATCATGTCATCTACAATCATTAACAATCCAGAACCATCTGCAAATGCACTTTCTCATCAGAAAGTCTCCAGACTGACTTCAACAGCTCTTTTTGCAGCACTGATCTGTGTGACAACTGCTTATATTTTCCATATTCCATTTGGTGTAAATGGCGGATATGTACACATCGGAGATTCTCTGATCTATCTTGCCGCTGCATTCCTCCCAACACCATATGCCATGTTTGCTGGTGCAATCGGTGGTGCCATGGCAGATATCCTGACTGCCCCGGTATATGCACCTGCAACCTTCATCATCAAGATGCTGATCTCCCTTCCGATCACATGTAAAAAGGACAAGATCGTGAATGTACACAACTGTGTCGGCGTTATTGTTGCCGCTGTAATTTCCTTTATTGGATATTATATCACAGATGTAATCCTGTTCGGAACCTGGGGTGCACTGATTCCTTCGATTGTAGGAACCCTTGCCCAGTCAGGCGGAAGTGCTGTGATCTTTATCATTCTTGGTTCCACTCTTGACAAAGCCGGTTTCAAGAATACAATGAAAAACAAATTTGGAATTTAGCCAAATATTTAATCATACGCAAATGACAGGTGGTTCTTGAATATCCGCCTGACTTTCAAAGAGGAGATTTTATTATAATGTCAGATATTATTTACACATTTAAAAACAATGCATATTTTAACATCACCAACCGCTGCACTTGCAAATGTATTTTCTGCATCCGTAACGAGCATGAAGCCATCGGAGAGGCAACAGAACTTTGGCACGACCACAATCCTTCTTTCGAAGAGATCAAGGCAGCTATTGATGCTTTTGATTTTACAAATTATCCGGAAGCCGTCTTCTGCGGCTACGGGGAACCGACCTGTGCCTACGATAATCTGATTGCTGCTGCAAAATACATGAAAGAAAAACATCCGGAAGTTCTCCTTCGCGTCAATACCAACGGACTTGGCGAACTCTTCAATAAAAAGCCAATCGCAGAAGAAATGGCAAAATATATCGATGCCGTATCGATCAGCCTGAATGCGCCAACTGCAGAGCGTTACCAGGAAGTTACACAGCCTTGTTTTGAAAATGCATTCCCGGATATGCTTGCTTTCGCTGAAAAATCCAAAAAGTTATTCTCTTCTGTCCAGTTCAGTGTGGTCAGCATCATTTCACAGGAAGAAATCGATGCGTCCCAGAAACTCGCAGACGAGATGGGGATTCCGTTGAAAGTTCGAATTTATTCGTAAGTTCATTCTCTTTTCTACTATAATTAACAAAGGGACGGCTGCCATACTTTGCGCTGTGCTGGCAGAAGGACCAAAAGAAACCGGACTAATTCCATTATGCAAGCCATTCCGATGAGCCTCTTAGGGCGAAAATCGTGTTCAGCAAAGGCTTCCACGATTCCTGAGTCTTGAACTCCGTAGTGCAAATTCATGTGAGGGAGTACTTTGTTTCCTCTGGTCTGTGTATTGGTAACTTTTTTTACATATGCAAAAGTTTTTTGGATGGTGAGAACTAAGATTTAGGGAATTGCAGTCGGAAGGGAAGATTAGTGTAATATCTTTCTTTACAGTTTTTTCTCTCCGAATTCGGCACCGTCATTTTCACCAGTACAATTAAACGGTCGATTTTACAAAAGAAAGTCCTGCAATTCACTTTTGTGCAATGGAGATGAGACTCAGAAATCATGGAAGCCTTTGCTGAACATGATTTCCGCTCTAAGAGGCTCATCGAAATGGTTTGCACAATGGAATTGGAGGACTTTCTTTTGTAAAATCGACCACACAACCTTTATTTAAAAAAACAGCGGACTCCTTTTCGGGAAAATCCACTGTTTCTCACATATATTAAGCTTCTTCAACTTCTACTTTTTCGCCAAGAATTTTATCAATACTTACCAGTTTTACGCTGAGTACGAATACCTGTGCTGCAACTTCCAGTTCTTCTGGTGTCGGGAAGGACGGTGCAATTCGGATATTGCTGTCTTTTGGATCCTTTCCGTATGGGAAGGTTGCTCCCGCTTTTGTCAAGATCAGTCCGGCTTCTTTTGCTTTTGCTACGATTGCTTTTGCACATCCATCCAACGCATCGAAGGAAATGAAGTATCCTCCTCGCGGTGCCATCCAGGAACCAATCTCAAGTCCGCCAAGCTCACTTTCCAGTACACTTAATACGGTGTCAAATTTCGGTCTTAAGATATCTGCATGTTTCTTCATATGCTGAACCATTCCATGGATATCACCGAAGAAACGCGCATGTCTGAGCTGGTTTAATTTATCATGACCGATGGTTTGTACGGACATCATCTTGCGGATTTCCGCAAGGTTTTCATCGGATGCTGCAATTGCTGCAATACCAGAACCCGGGAAGCTGATCTTGGAAGTAGAACCGAATTTGTAAACCATGTTCGGATGTCCTTCTTTTTTACATTCCATCAAAATCTCGATCAGATAATCCTGTTTATCCTCATACAAATGATGGATTCCATATGCATTATCCCAGAAAATACGGAAATCTTCTGCCGCTGGATTTAATTTCGCAAAACGGTGTACGGTTTCATCAGAATAAGTGATTCCCTGTGGGTTAGAATATTTCGGTACACACCAGATACCTTTTACAGTTGGATCATTCTCCACATACCGCTCTACCAGATCCATATCCGGTCCATCCGACGTCATTGGAATATTGATCATCTCAATTCCAAAATGTTCGGTGATTGCAAAATGTCTGTCATATCCAGGTACCGGGCAGAGGAATTTTACCTTGTCAAGCTTTGCCCAAGGGGTGCTTCCCATGATACCATGTGTCATCGCTCTTGCAACAGTATCATACATTACGTTCAGACTGGAGTTACCAAAGATGATAATATTGTCCTTCGGTACTTCCATCATATCAGAAAGAAGCTGTTTTGCTTCTTTGATTCCATCGATCACTCCATAGTTACGGCAATCTACTCCTTCTTCGCAGACAAGATCTGATGTGCTCTTAAGTACATCCATCATCCCCATAGAAAGATCAAGCTGTGCTTTGGACGGTTTACCTCTGGACATATCCAGTTTCAGACCTTTTCCTTTAACATCTTCAAATTCTTTTTCCAGTCTGCTCTTTAATTCAAGCAGTTCTTCTCTACTCATATCTCTATATGCAGTCATCTTGAAAACCTCCCATAATCATCAACTAATCATTGTGTGTTTCCTGCCGTACTTTATACTTCCGAAATCTGCCATCTGCAGTTTCTTTCAGCTGTTTTGACAACATCAAAACTCACTACAAGTAGTAAGTATATAGGAAAAATGATTTTTCGTCAACCAATTCTTGCATATAAATATGATATATCGTGATTTTTGTTGATTTAAATGTGATTTTTTGAATTTTTGTTTTTCATTTCATGCATTTTTCCATTTCAATGCTTTTCAAAAAGAGTAGATCAGATTTATATGCAGCATATTTTCTTTTCTCCTGCAGTATGTTTTGCTCTTCTGATAATCGAGTAGGCTGACTCCTACTCGATTCGTATACTTTGTACACTATCTCGCTTAACAGCTCGATGATGTACATTCGCCAAGTACAGATTCTTGTGCAAGCACAAATCTGTACTTGGCTCATCGTATACACAAAATCCCTGGGATGCTACCTGCCTCTTTGCAAATAGCATCCCAGGGACACATTCTTCCACTTAACTTGTGTACCATTTAGGTAATAACTCTGCTTTTCGCAGAAAATACCCTACTCTTTTTTCACTTTTTCGCGCTCTTCTATGTATTCCTGATAAAGATCCAGTGTCATCTGCGCTTCTTCCAGCGTCTTTCCTTTGAACTTGGATACTTTTTCGTTCTCATACCACTTTTCTTCGATACATTTTCTGAGCCATCCGACCAGATTATTGATGTATGCCTGCTCCTGTGACAGCTTAAAAGCTTTCCGGATCACATCCGGCTGGTTATCGGATACCTGAAGCAGCACCTTAATCTCCTGAATCGTGATCGGTTCATTTCCAAAAATATCAGCAACTTCTAAAATCAGTTTTTCATTAACCGGAGTTTTCTTTGCAGCCAGTACATTTGGCGCAATCTCTTCGCCCTCTTCTTCTCCGGATGGCATACGCTGAAGATCTGAATGATGGATACACTTCGGATTCTTCTTCACAAAGAAACGGATTCCTGTAACCTTTCCGCCCTTCCCGCTCTTAACCGGCTCATAATCAAAGCAGATCTCGGAATACTCGGATTCTTCCAGCTCTTTTTTCGCAACTTCAAGTACTTTTCTACGGAAATTACGCCAATCTTCAAACGGTGCATCCTTAATCTCTGCAAGCGCTTCTTCAAAACGTCCCTGCTCAACAAGACGTTTTACTGCTTTAGATGCATTTGCATCCACTACATTCAGTGTAAATTTAAGCTCTGCGATCGTGTATGGATTCTTCGGCGGTCTCGGTACGATCAGCTGGTCACACTGTTCCCTGCCAAAACGATAATACTGGGTTCTCAGGATTTCGTAAACACGGGTTGTGAACAGGGATTTAAAAGAGCACAATACATCAAGACTCATACGGGTATAGTCTTTTTTCAGGTTATAGATATGAGGTTTCATCTCTTTAGTAAATCTGGTTGTAAACACGCCATCTCTATATTCACATTTATTCACTACATTGAACATGATGAAGTTCTCTTTTTCGTCGTCCTCGATACTTACTACATGTCCCAATGTCTCTTTTGATACTTCTTTCAGACGGGAATAGATGGAGTTTCCTGTTATATGAAGATAATTCTTAACATCCTTGGTGGAAACCTTTGCGATCAGCTCACCGTCTTCTACATATGCTTTTGCGATTGCAATATTAAGAAGCTTTCTTTCAAATAATGATGTACTGGATTTACTTTCGATCAGCACATTGGACCGGGAGACCGTATCACGATCCAGCAGTTGTTTCTCTTTTGGTTTTTTCTGTGTTTCCTTCATCGCTCATACCCCTTAATTGTTTTCTTCTGTATTATTGTGTACTTTTGAGGTGTATTAAAATCCCCTCTACACCCCATATAATCCTTTATTGTGTACCATTCGGGGTAACCAACCCCTTTATATTGGGGATTTGTGTACCAAAAAGGAACACCCTCCCCTAAAAAGTACCCCATAAAATGGGGTTTCTGTCTTTTTTTACGTTTTGTGTACGTTTAAGGTGTGTATTGTTCTTTTCGTGTACCATTAAGGTACCTTTTTTGATAAAAATTGTGTACCAAAACGGTACGTCTAGGTTGATTATATACAAGAACCCCCCTCTTGTAAAGCCTTTTTTTAAATTTTTTCGACACTTGTGTACAGAAAAGGTAAAATCGCAAACCCTTCAAGTACACTACGTAACCCCGCAAAGTAAACAACAACCCCCATATATGTACACCTCTTTGCCCTCTGAAGTAAACAACTTCCCCCGTTTCCGTACACAAAATATGCCCCGAAATGCGTCAACCACGGGCTTTTTCAGCCCTCCTAATATAAACAAAGGAATTTTAATAAGCTGTTGTTATCTTTAATATATATATACATGCAAATTTTTACCCCAAAAGGTACACATCTGGCGATTTCGTGTACTAAAAAGGGGAAAATTAAAATTATCAAGTGGCTTCGCCAATGAAAATATAAACAATCATAGACAATTTCCCAGTAATTCAGTATAATTCCTCTGTGGATATTCTGGAAAAAAATTATCCACAAGCTTGTCGAAAAATGGGGATAAGTATCATTTTGGCAAGTTATCCACAATTTAATAGAATGAGAGGATTTTTTATGCAACGAGAAAAATTTTCTTCAAGACTCGGATTCATCCTTATTTCTGCAGGATGTGCGATCGGTCTTGGTAATGTCTGGCGTTTTCCTTATATTGTAGGAAAATATGGTGGAGCAGCATTTGTTCTTATTTACCTTGCATTTTTACTGATTCTTGGACTTCCGATCATGGTAATGGAATTTTCTGTCGGAAGAGCCAGTAAAGTAAGTGCGGCGCTTTCCTTTGACCGTCTGGAGCCAAAAGGAACGAAATGGCATTGGTATAAGTATGGAGCTATGGCCGGAAACTATCTGCTGATGATGTTCTACACAACAATTGCAGGCTGGATGGTCCAGTATTTCATCAAGATGATGACTGGTGAATTTGAGGGAAAGGATACTGCCGCTGTTGCAGGTGTGTTTTCCGATATGCTTGCAAAACCCGGAACAATGACTTTCTTTATGATCATTGTTGTTGTTGGATGTTTTGCAATTTGTGGAATGGGGCTTCAAAATGGAGTGGAAAAGATCACAAAGGTTATGATGCTGCTTCTGCTTGCACTGATGTTGATCCTTGCAGTACGTTCTGTAACGCTTAATGGGGCTTCTGAGGGGCTTCGCTTCTATCTGGCACCGGATTTCCACAAAGTCGTGGAATATGGCTTATTTGACACGATTTTTGCTGCTATGGGACAGGCTTTCTTCACATTAAGCCTTGGAATCGGCGCAATTGCTATTTTCGGAAGCTATATCGACAAATCCCGCAGTCTTACAGGAGAAGCAGTCCTGGTAACACTTCTGGATACCTTTGTTGCTTTGATCGCGGGTCTGATCATTTTCCCGTCATGCTTCGCATATGGGGTGGATCCGGGAGAAGGTCCGAGTCTGATCTTTATCACACTTCCGAATGTATTTAATTCCATGGCAGGCGGAAGAATCTGGGGAGCCTTATTCTTCTTATTTATGATTTTTGCTGCGGCATCGACCGTAATCGCCGTTTTTGAGAACATTTTATCCTTTGCCATTGATTTGACCGGATGCAGCCGGAAAAAGGCTGTAATCGTCAATATCGTGGTTGTGGCGGTACTTTCCATGCCTTGCGTTCTCGGATTTAATGTATGGAGTGGATTTATGCCGTTCGGAAAAGGTTCCGGAGTACTGGATCTGGAGGATTTCCTGGTAAGTAACAACCTGCTTCCACTTGGAAGTCTGATCTATCTTCTGTTCTGTACAAGCCGTTATGGATGGGGATGGAAGAACTTCCTGAAAGAAGCGGATACCGGAGAAGGATTGAAATTCCCGAAATGGGCGAAATTTTATGTAAGCTATATCCTGCCGCTGATTGTATTATTTATCTTTGTACAGGGATATATCAGTAAATTTATGTAGGATAAGAAAAAAACCACCCTAAAAGGTACACGAAAAAGATCATGTGTTCGAATTTCGGACGGTACACATGATCTTTTTTATATGTGCCTTGGCACATTCTTTTTCAGCAAAAAAATCTATTTAAAAAAATTTTAAAATTTATGAAAAAAAAGCTTGCATTTTTTATAGCTGTCTTATATAATAAATCTTGCGTTACGGAAAACCGAATAATGTATGCGCTTTTAGCTCAGTTGGTAGAGCAGTAGACTCTTAATCTATTTGTCCAGGGTTCGAATCCCTGAAGGCGCAGTATCAGCACTGTTTTTGATGAATTAGCATCGGGGACGGTGCTCTTTTTTTCACGATCTGTTTCTACAGATGGAGACATATGTAAAAGTAATCGTTTATTTCATTTGCGGAAAGCTACTGGATCTGTGGAAAAATAAAGGAAAATCTATTTCGTGTACTAAAAAGGGGACTATTTTAGTCCCCTTCTACTACATCTTGCATAAAATATTGATTGCATCCTTGTTCAGGAGGCATTTTTCATGTTCATTCAGATAAGCTTCAGAAATTGCATCTTTTTCGACCATGCCACCGAATTCACCGGCGGATACGATGCGCTGAGCCTTTTTATTGCCGTCTTCTGTATTCGGGAAGTCTACCATCAGGTAGTAGACACCGTCATCTTTATACAGACGGCTTTCTGATGCCTGGCCGTATCCAAGGATCTTGCAGAAGTCGATTGCATTATCCAGACTTGGAAAGAGAATCTGCCAGCGAACAGTCTCTTTCTCACTGCTGTCAGGCTCGATCAGCATACCGGAAGCTTCAGAACCATCTTTTTGGATGGATTCCAGAGAATTCTCAGCCTGGCAGGAGATCGACAGCATCAGGCTCCGGTCAGGAAGAAATGCACCGTAAAATCCCTGGATTCCATTGTCTGTGTTAAGCCCAAGAACTTCTTTCCCTTTTTTGAGAAGAAGATTCAAAAATTCTTCGGTACGCTCCCTGTCCTGTGTCAGATCTTCCAGTGAGTAGCCAAGTGCGGCAATCTCTGCTTCTGTGATAAGGCAGTTCATTCTGGTGTCGGATACTTTCCAAAAAGTCATATGCTCACCCCCTGATTTGTAAAATCTATTGCTTTTGTAATCTTATTTGTTCTATAAGTTATATAACAAAACGGGTGTAGTGTCAATATATTTTCTATATTTTATGATTTTTTCAGAAATATTATTTGTTTTTCATTCGTTTGATCACTTTCAGTCGGGTAAATTCTTCCCGTTCCTTTTCTTCCAGTGCATTTGTAATCGTATATACGAGATTGTCATACATCGGAATCGTAATATTTTTCAGGGCATTTGCCCTTTTCTGTGTCTTTTTGATACTTGAAGCCAGCCGGTACGCTGCATTTTCTACCTCAGAAAGCTTGAGTGTCAGCTCCTTTACACGGCAGAATGCATCACGGGCGATATCGATGGATTCTCTGGAAGTACTGAATGCATAGGTTGGCCTGGTATTTTCTTTTTCGTACTTCACTTTCGGGATTTCTGTTCCCATAATGCTTCGCGTCTGGATGCGGATAGAATCCTCGATCGGAACTGTATAGGCAAGTTCTTCTACTGTACTGATCCCGTGCTCGATATTCGCCCTCTGAAGGCACTGATAGGCATAGGTGAAGGTTTTATCGATTTCTTCCTGAATATCCTTTGCTTCGTCGATTAAGCCCATCAGCTCGCGGATCAGAATGTTCCGCTTCTTGTCCATCAGCTCATATCCCTGTCTGGCAAGTATCAGTGAATTTTTCGCAAGTATCAGATTTCCCTTGGTGGGAAATGAACGTGGATCCATAGAATTCCCTCCTTAGCCTTTGTAGTATACGTCAAGAATCTTGGTATCGACACGGTCAAGTTCTTCTTTTGGAAGGATTCTAAGCAGTTCCCAGCCAAGATCCAGGGTTTCCTCGATGGTACGGTTTTCATTCGGTCCCTGGCCGATATAACGCTCCTCGAATGCCTTTCCGAATTCCAGGTATTTCTTGTCAATCGGAGAAAGCTCGTCTTCTCCGATAACGGAAGCAAGATTCCGAGCCTCTCCTACTTTAGCATATGCAGAGAAAAGCTGGTTTGCCAGGTCCTGGTGGTCTTCCCGGGTATATCCTTTTCCGATACCGTCTTTCATCAGACGGGACAGGGACGGAAGAACGCTGATCGGCGGGTAGATTGCCTGTCCGTGAAGATTCCGGTCAAGTACGATCTGTCCTTCGGTGATATAACCGGTCAGGTCAGGGATCGGGTGGGTAATGTCATCATTTGGCATGGTCAGGATCGGGAGCTGTGTGACAGAACCATTTACTCCTTCTACGATTCCTGCACGTTCATATAAGGTGGCAAGTTCACTGTACAGATATCCCGGATATCCTTTACGGCTTGGGATTTCTCCTTTGGAAGAAGAAACCTCGCGCATGGCTTCGGCAAAGGAAGTCATATCGGTAAGAATGACCAGAATGTGCATATTTTTTTCAAATGCAAGGTATTCAGCGGCGGTCAGCGCAACCTTCGGGGTGATCAGACGCTCGACGACAGGATCGTTGGCAAGGTTCAGGAACATTGCCACATGGTTTGCAACACCGCTCTCCTCAAAGGTTCTGCGGAAGAAATCAGCTACGTCATGCTTGACACCCATTGCGGCGAATACGATGGCGAAATCCTCATTCGTGCTGCCACCCAGAGAAGCCTGCTTTACGATCTGTGCGGCAAGCTGGTCGTGCGGAAGACCGTTGCCGGAAAAGATCGGCAGCTTCTGTCCACGGATCAGTGTGGTCAGTCCGTCAATCGCAGAAATTCCGGTGCGGATATAGTTACGAGGGTATTCACGTCTGACCGGATTTAACGGAAGTCCGTTGACATCGCGCACCTCTTCAACCGTGATCGGTCCAAGGTCGTCGATCGGTTCGCCGATTCCGTTAAAGGTTCTTCCAAGCATTTCTTCGGACAGACCGATTTCCATCGGATGTCCGGTAAGTCTGGTGTGGGTATTGTTAAGAGACATATTTTCCGTGCCTTCAAATACCTGGATGATTGCTTTGTCCTTGTAGACCTCCACAATACGTCCCATTTTGTGTTCTTTGCCGTTTACGACAAAATCTACGATTTCATCATAAAAAGCATCCTGAACGCCTTCCAGCGCGATCAGAGGGCCGTTAATGCTGCTGAGGCCTAGATATTCAATTGCCATTTTATTTTCCCTCCTTACGCGTTCTTTTCCATGATGCGGTCATGGAAAGCATCAATGTCTGCCAGATACTGGTCAAGAAGCTGAAGATTGTCATTTGGAACATCGTATTTGATCGCAATGACACGTTCAAAAATATTTTCCTCCTTGAGGACAGACATTGGCATATTCAGGGCTACCAGTTCGCGGCAGCGTTTGTATAAATATAAAATGATCTCCATCATTTTGTACTGCTTCTGCAGAGAGACACAGGTATCATCCTTGTGGAATGCATTCTGCTGCAAAAATCCGAGACGGATGACTCTTGCAATTTCCAGAACCAGCTTCTGATCGTCCGGAAGTACATCACTTCCGATCAGCTTTACGATTTCCATCAGGCTGCTCTCCTGGTTCAGAAGCGCCATGATGCGGTTGCGGTAGTCAACGAATTTGGGTGATACATTGTCGTGGTACCAGGCGGCGAGATCGGTCAGATACTCGCTGTAGCTGGTCAGCCAGTGGATCGCCGGAAAATGTCTTGCGTAGGCAAGGCTCTTGTCCAGGCCCCAGAAGCAGCGGACGAAACGTTTGGTGTTCTGTGTGACCGGCTCGGAGAAATCGCCTCCCTGAGGCGATACGGCGCCGATAATGGTCACGGATCCGTCACTGCCATTTAAGTTATGCATCATGCCTGCGCGCTCGTAGAAAGCAGACAGACGGCTGGCAAGGTAAGCCGGGAAACCTTCTTCTGCCGGCATCTCTTCCAGACGGCCGGAAAGCTCACGTAAGGCTTCCGCCCAGCGGGAAGTAGAGTCTGCCATGATCGCTACGTCATAGCCCATGTCACGGTAATATTCAGCCAGGGTAAGTCCGGTATAAATACTTGCTTCACGGGCAGCTACCGGCATGTTGGAGGTATTGGCGATCAGAGTGGTTCGGTCCATCAGCGGATTGCCGCTCTTTGGGTCCACAAGCTCTGAAAACTCTTCCAGAACCTGTGTCATTTCATTTCCACGCTCGCCGCAGCCAATATAGATGATAATATCGGCATCAGACCATTTGGCGATCTGGTGCTGTGTCATGGTTTTTCCGGTACCGAATCCGCCTGGGATTGCGGCAGTTCCACCCTTTGCGATCGGGAACATGGTATCCAGGATCCGCTGTCCGGTGATCAGAGGGACACTTGCCGGGAAACGGTAGCTTGTTGGGCGCGCCTTACGGATCGGCCAGTGCTGTATCATGTTGAGCTGTTTTTCTGTTCCGTCGGAAAGCCGCAGAGTGACAAGTGTATCTTCAATCCGGTATTCTCCGTCCGACGCGCAGCAGATTACTTCACCTTCCACATCCGGCGGAACCATACATTTGTGTACGATCGCACTGGTCTCCGGAACCTCCGCTATAATATCTCCGCCATGAAGGTAATCTCCTTTGGCCACGGTGATGTGGGTATCCCATAATTTGTCGCGGTCAAGCGAATCAACGCTGACGCCGCGGGTGATAAATGCACCACCGCCCACATTTGCGATCTGCTCAAGCGGGCGTTCGATTCCGTCAAAAATATTGTTCAGGATTCCAGGTGCCAGAGTTACAGATACCGGACTTCCGGAAGCCTCTACGATTTCTCCCGGTTTCAGCCCGGAAGTCTCTTCATAGACCTGAACAGTCGTGATGTCTTTGTCCAGGGAAATGACTTCGCCAACCAGCTTTTCCTTTCCCACATAGACCATTTCCGACATCATGAATCCGGTGTCACCCTTCAGATAGATGACCGGACCGTTTATTCCATAAATAGTTGCTGTCTTATTCAATTCCTGCACCTCCTGCTGCAAAACTGAACTGATGATATTCGTAATCGACTGCAGCCTGGAAGCTGTGATCGATCAGAATATTACGGCCTCGGATTACAGCACGCATACCGCCCATAAAATCATATTCACTGATGGTGATCGTCATGCCGGTACGTTTTTCCAGTTCTGTCTGTTTCTCCTTATCAGAAGGAGAAATATAAATGGTCATCTCCTCGCCATCTGCAAAGCGTGCGGCTTCGCGGATTTTGCTGCAGAGATAGTCCAGATATTCGTCTGTTTTTGTAAAGTCAGAAAGAAGCTCCTTTACTTCATCAAACAGCCTGACTTTTAATTCATTTTGTGTTTTGCCAAGAGCACGTTTCAGTTCGGTTTCGGCTTTTGCCGCAGCTTGATTTACCTGCCTTCTGGCTCTTAAGGTCTCGGATTTGATACGGACCTCAGACTGTGCGGTCGCTTCTTTTTTATGCTTTTCAAATAAAGATTCAAGCGCTTTTTTGTGATTGTCAATGATCGCATTTCCTTCAGAACGGGCTTCAGTCATGACCGTTTCCTGTAAATGCGCTATTTTCTCTTCAAGCGTCATTGTCTCACCTTCTATGCCTTTCTAGTTAAAGTTTCAGTCCAATCGCTTCATTGACGTATGAGGTAATGAAATCCTTTTTACGTCCTGTTCCGTGTCTGTCCGGAATTTCGATCAGAAGAGGCATCTTTCTTTTTAACTTGATCTCATCGATGAGATCCGGAAATTCTCTTCCAAAGCGTTCCGTCAGAAGAATGATACCGATCGACTTGTCGTTCATGGCAGTTTCCAGCGCATCACGCAGCTCCTGCTTTTCATGAACTACGACACCGTCCACGCCGGCAAGCCGCATTCCGGTATAAGTATCCACGTTGTCACTGATCAGATACATTTTCATGATTACAGTCTGCTGATGATCATGAAGGAGATGATAAGACCGTACAGGCATACACCTTCTGCAAGACCTACGAAGATAAGGGATTTACCAAGGACGCTGGAATCCTCGCTGATAGCTCCAAGAGCTGCGCTTGCTGCACTTGCTACGGCAATACCTCCACCGATGCAGGAAAGACCGGTAACAAGAGCTGCTGCAATGTAACCAAGACCGGTTGCAAGACCTGCGCCTGAGGCAGCGGCGTCTGCCGCATGTACCGGTACACTTCCAAAGAGCATGATCCCTGCTACAAGGAAGGTTCCAAAGTAAGAAAGAACATTGAAGGCAAGTGCACATTTATAACGTCCTTTATTTTTTTCTCCGAGCAGGTAATATCCGAATGGAATGAAAATGCTTAAAACCAGTGCGGCAATGAGAATAAGTTTAGTTGCTAAAGTCATGATAATTTCCTCCTAAAATGAAAAACTAATTTTTTGCAGTACCTGTATAAGGTTTAAATTCGCGGCCGCTGCCTTTGTAGAAGCGGCTGAACATCTCGTAATAGACAAGTCTCAGGACCTGGATTCCAACGATCAGTCCTTCGAATCCACATACAAACAGGTTGCCGAGTACGATCACTACCCAGTTAATATGCTCGCTTTCGGCACCGGCAAGCATCAGTACAACCTCCATGATGGAAGCGTGGCTGACTGCGAATGCACCGATACGGATAAAGGAAAGCGTATTTGAAAAATAGCTGAGCAGGGTTTCAAATAATTCAAATAATGCCTGGGTGACAAACATTGCTTTGCTTTGTTCCATTTTTTCGGTTTTCTTTTTGATCTTGTTCGTCAGCGGCTCTTTCAGTGCGATCAGAAGAAGCGGTACTCCAAACATCACTGCAAGAACGATTCCACCCGGCAGAGAGTGACCTGTCATGAAAAGAACGATGCAGGTAACTGCTGCCCCGTAGAATATCAGCCCTGCCACGCCGTTTGCATCAAACCAGGTTGCTTCGGTATCTTTGGCACGGATGCCGTTGATAATATGGAAGACCATAGAAATCAGGATGATTCCCATACCAAAAGCAATCGATACGATAAATACGGTATTCAGCTTTCCGATAAACGGTAAGGTGGTCATATGATTGATCGGTCGGATCCATTTGGCTTCTATAATGTCTTCAAATCCAAACACACTTCCAAACATAAATCCAAAGAAGGTGGAGAAGATTCCGGCAAGTGATACGATTCCGGCAAGGTTCATTTTCTTTGTGAAATACAGGATCGCACCGCCGATAAAGAGCAGCAGCCCCTGACCGACATCCCCGAACATGGCGCCGAAGATAAAGCTGTACATGATACCTACAAAAATGGTCGGATCCATCTCACCGCTCTTGGGAAGTCCGTACATCTTGATGAACATTTCAAATGGTTTGAAAAGCTTTGGATTCTCAAGCTTGGTAGGAGGTTCTCCAAAATACTGTTCCCGGTCCTCTTCTACTACGATATAAACCTTGTCATCTCCCTGTGCCTCTTTGATAAATGCATTTGCATCTTCTTCGGACATCCAGCCGCAGAGGATGTAGTATTCTTCCTGCTCGTCTGTCTCGGTTCGTGCCGCAAATTTCCGGATATCAAAGTTATCGGAAAAACGTTCCAGCTGAATTCTTGCACCGAGTAGTCTGGAAGCGTTCTTGCGGAACATCTCCTGACGTTTATCCTTCACTGCCTGGATTTCATCGGTCAGATTCTGGACTTCTTTATCCAGGCTCCGGTAAGCTTCCAGCGGGGTTCCACCAAAGTCTTCCAGCAGATCGACTTTTTCAAAGTGGAGAGACCGCATGATCGAATCGACCTTTCCTGCATCAGCATCCGATACAAAATAAACGCCATAGACATAAGAGGCATCTCTGGAGCCTTCCAGAAATAATGCATCAATGTCTTCAAGAAGCGCTTTTTCCAGCCGGTGATAATAATCTACATTGATTTTTCCAAATCTTGTGCGGATGTATTTGTACTGCATGATCTCATGCAGGTCAAAATCCAGAGAAGTAAAAGGTTCCAGGACTTTCATACGTGCCTGGATATTCTCTCTCTTTTTTTTCAGTTCTTCTTTTTGCTGCTGCAGATCCATGTAGTCATGATTGATAGAACGAATCATCTCAAGGATCTCGTCTTCGCTCTGATCAAAGGATGGCTCTGCTGGCATGTCTTTCATATATCCCAGAAACTGTGTCACTTTTGCGAGTGGATCACGGTAAGGGTTCATTTCCAGAAATGGCATCAGATTATCTACTGTCTTGAGTTCCGTGAGTGCATTTTCAAGCTGCATCTCATATTTGGAAAGATACCGGTTTGTCATGCGGTCGATATCGGCGCGTGGTCCGGTAATGCTCAGGAACTTCATCTTAACAATCATTTCGCTGTTCCTCCTATATAAGTTAATGTCTCACGTGCAGGAAGTCCGTAGCGAACACATTCGAGCACAGTTGTAAGCTTATCAAGCTCCTCCTCTTTCAGAAAAAGATAGGTATTCACGGTTGCGATGGAATAAGGGTTACTTCTTCTGTCTGCCAGGTAGAGACGGTACAGGCAGTCTTTGTAAATCGTCTCGATGGACGCCGGTGTCTGAGTACCAGTGTGACGCAGATAAGGCGTTCTGGTAACCAGCTTTAAAAATTCATCGACAGACGGTGCTTCTACAAGATCCTTCAGCTGATCTACATGAATCCGGTAGTGTATCGGGATCAGCAGTGCGGAAATATCCGGCGGAAGCATGTTGTAATATTTTTTTGCACGGTAGATCCACTGCAGGTTCAGCAGGTCGATCTTTGCTCCGGCATCTCTGGTGAAAATTTCCAGTTCCTTATGCTTCAGAATCTTTTTGCGTTTCTTCCACATGGTTGTAAAATAGTACAGATTCAGTGCCAGATCGTAATCAAAAAGGGTAGGGTTCTCCGCATTTTCCAGACGTTTTAACGGCGCATAGTATTCTGTGCCCTTTAAATTTTCCACCAGCTCACCGATATTCCCCGAAGTGATCAGTTTATCGATGGAGAGATCCGAATATTTGTCGAAGAATATTTTCTTATGATCCAGATCAAAAGGCTTCTGATAGTGGTTGAATACAATACGCAGACAATAGTTGATCAGATTCATCTCGTAGCGCTTCAGATAAAGCTCCAGGAATTTTTTCTGATCCATTCCGGAAAAACGGTACAGGCGTGTATAATCACTGTAAAGTGACTGCACAAGAAGCTTCTCAATCTCACCGCGGTGAAGACGGTTTTCGTCCATATCTGCAAGGACATTCCGATATCCGGGATGTTCTTTGAGATAAGCAGCAACTTCGGTTACTGTATGAAATGCGGCGATATTCTGGAAATCTTCATCAGTGAGCAGTTTTGCCTGCATGGCGCGTACTTTTGTTACGATGCCACTGTATGCAAGTAAATTTCCCATATGCTATCCCTCTATGATACGTCTGACAATTTTCTCGGCATATGCCGTATGTTTCTCTTCAAAATCTTTTTTAAGTTCTTCGATCGCTGTCTGGTTCTTACGGTTCTGCCTTGCAAGAATCTCATCCATCTGACGGTTTAATCCTTTGTGGATATCGTTCAGCTCCTTTTGGGTGTGATCTTCAAGTTGTTTGTCGAACTGATTGCGTTCATTTTGAATGCGTTCTTCCAGTTCTGATTTTTCCAGTTCCGCGTGTTCCACAACAGCTTCGGCTGCGTGTTCGATTTCGGAGAGCTTTTTAACAATATGATCCATTGTCCGACTCCTTTCTTAGAAATTATTTATACATTTTTAATAATGCATACATATTCTACTACTTTAAATTAGAAAAATCTACTAAAAAATAAGAGAATACCATAAGAATATTTTATACAAAACTTATAAAATATATTTTTGGGTTTTCAAATATTTCAGAATAGTATAAAATAAATAAGGTTATACATATTTTCACTAAAGGAAGAGAAAGATATATGAGGTTAAGAAATGTACCGGGAGCAGATGCTTATCTGACAGCTCATCCCCTTGTAATTAAAAATGAGACCAGATATCGCGGCACCTGGAAAGAGACTTTTCAGAATCCGGAGAATCCGATCCATATTGAGATCGGGATGGGAAAAGGACAGTTTCTTCTGACACTTGCAAAGGAGAATCCATCCATCAACTATATCGGTATCGAACGTTATTCAAGCGTACTGCTTCGGGCGCTGGAACGCTTTGACAATGACGAGGAATACAAGGATGTCAACAATATTCGTTTTATCTGTATGGATGCGACAAATCTGCCGGAGGTTTTTGCTGTCGGAGAGATTGACAAGATTTATCTGAATTTTTCAGATCCGTGGCCGAAAGCACGTCATGCAAAGCGCAGACTTACTTCCAAGCAGTTTTTTGAGCGGTATGACAAGATCCTTGCCTTTGACGGAGTCGTTGAATTTAAGACAGACAACAGAGAGCTGTTTGACTTTTCACTGGAGCAGGTGGAGCTGGCAGGCTGGGTACTTCTGGCGAAGACTTATGATCTTCACAATGATCCGACACTCAGCAGAGGGAATGTTATGACTGAGTACGAGGAGAAATTTTCCGGGCAGGGACATCCGATCCATAAACTGATCGCAATGCGCCAGTAAGACAATTGAATAAAATGCAACAGGCAGATCATAAAGGCGCTGAGTGCGTAAGATGATTTCTGGCAATATAAGAGACAGCAGATACGGAGCAATCCGCACATCGGCTGTCTTTTTGCATATATTGTAGAAAGAGGAAGTCAGGAAGGAACAGATATGCGGAAAAAGCATCATTTTCAGAATTGTATGCGGGGGTTTTGCTATAAGAATCCAAGATTTAATAAAAAGCTGATCTGTTTCAGAAATTCTTTTCAGGAAGTCTATAAAATCTTAAACCCGAAATGTGGATGCCACTAATCCAGTCCTTTTTACATAGCCTGAGATGGCAGAAATGAGGAAAGTGTATGGGTATCGCATTGATCACGAAGGATTATGAAAATACAGTCGGAAAGCAGAGGATGCCGGTAATTGTGGAGTTTTACGCATCATGGTGTCCAAAGTGCGGAATGATGTATCCTGTTGTGGAAAGGATTGCCAGCCGGTATCAGGGAAAATGGATTTTCTATAAGATTGATATTGATATATCGAAAGAGATTGCAGAGTATATAGGCATTGAGATCGTACCGACGTTTGTGGTGTACAGAGATGGAAAAATCTGTGGATATACAACCGGAGTTCTTCCAGAAGAAACTCTGGAAGAACGAATCCGGGAAATGTTAAGAAAATAATTGGTGGAATCAATTATTCGTATGATGAATATTTTGCGCAGATTGCATTGACTTGCTATGTTAAAATTCGAATACAGCAACACCGTATGGCGGAAGATCGTAACCAAATGAATATGGTCTTCCATCACATTCCTGTTTCTTTGCTTTATATACTGCCGGGCGGGCTTTTCCGCTTCCGCCATACTGCAATTCATCACTGTTCAGTACCAGGCGGTACTGTTTGCCGCGCGGTACACCGACACGGTACTCCGGTCGTTCGATCGGTGTGAAGTTACATACGAATAAAAGGTTCTTTTTTGCGCCCTTTGAATGACGGATGAAGCTGTAAATACTTCGTGAGCTGTCATCTGCATTGACCCATTCAAAGCCTTCCATGCAGGTATCCTGTTCATACATGGCTTTGTTGTGTGTGTAAAGATGCAGCAGGTCACGGTAGAAATTCTGGAGTGCCTGATGCTCCGGCTCTGCAAGGAGATACCAGTCAAGCTCACGCGCCTCGCTCCACTCGCGGAGCTGTCCGAAATCCTGTCCCATGAAGAGAAGTTTCTTTCCAGGATGTCCCATCATGAAAGCATAACCGACCTTCAGGTTGGCGAATTTCTCAAATCCAAGACCAGGCATCTTATTGAGCATAGAACATTTTAGATGTACCACTTCATCATGTGATAATACAAGAATATAATTCTCGCTGTATGCATAGGTTAAGGCAAATGTCATACCGTAGTGGTCGCCTTTGCGGAAATATGGATCCAGCTTCATGTATTCGGTAAAGTCATGCATCCATCCCATGTTCCACTTCAGGCTGAATCCAAGACCATCATCTTCCGGTTTGCCTGTTACTTTTGGCCATGCGGTGGATTCTTCTGCGATCATCAGTGCGCCAGGGTTACGTCCGGTAGTAACGGAATTCAGATGCTTGAAAAATTCGATTGCTTCCAGATTCTCATTGCTGCCGTATTTGTTGGCGATCCACTGACCGTCTTCTTTACCGTAATCAAGATACAGCATGGAAGCAACAGCATCTACGCGGAGACCATCGATGTGATAATGTTCGATCCAGAACAGTGCGTTGGCGATCAGGAAGTTCTTAACTTCTGCTTTACCATAATCGAAGATCTTGGTTCCCCAGTCCGGATGTTCCCCCTTCTTAGGATCTGCATATTCAAAGGTAGCTGTGCCGTCAAAGTCAGCGAGTCCGTGTGCATCGCGTGGAAAATGTGCCGGTACCCAGTCAAGGATTACGCCAATCTTATTCTTATGGAAGTAATTGATCATATATGCGAAATCTTCCGGCGTACCATAACGGGAGGTCGGAGCATAATATCCGGTCACCTGATATCCCCAGGAGCCGTCAAATGGGTATTCTGAAATTCCCATCAGTTCGATATGAGTATACCCCATCTTTTTTATGTAGTCTGTAGCTGCATGCGCAAATTCACGGTAGCTGTAGAACCCATCATCTTCACGTCCCGGATGGCGCATCCAGGAACCGATATGTGCTTCATAAATGGAAATCGGTGAGGAATGGAAATCCCATTCTGCCCGGTGCTTCATCCAGACACTGTCACTCCATTTTAAATGGGAGATATCAGCAATCCTTGAGGCAGTTCCCGGTCTCAACTCTGCACTGTTCGCAAATGGATCAGCTTTGTAAAGCTTATCTCCGGTCTGTGTCTCGATACAGTACTTGTAAAGCTGTCCGAGCTGTGCTTCCGGAACAAATGCGGTATAGATTCCAAGTGGTTCCTGACGCTTCATAACGTTTGCATCTTCACTCCAGCCGTTGAATTCACCGACTACGGCAACTGATCTGGCGTGTGGAGCCCATACTGCGAAATATACGCCGGTTTTTTTTCCATCTTTTACAAAATGTGCACCCATTTTTTTATAGATTTCATAATGGGTTCCCTGTCCGAATAAATATTGATCTAATTCGCCGATTCTATAATCAGCGGGTTTATCTGTTGTTACAGTTTTTACAGACTTTTTAGCTGTAGACTTTTTAGCAGCAGTTTTAGCAGCTGCCGGTTTTTTTACAGTAGATTTTTTTACGGCCGTCTTGCGGGTCGTGTTGGTCTGTTGTGCTGTTGTTTTTTTTACTGCCATCCCATTCACCTTCTATCAAAGATATTTAGGAATATTATACTAGAAATAGCGATAAAAAGAAAGAGTTTTGGACAACTTATACATTTCTTATGTAAGATGTCTAAAACTCTTTCTTTATAGTTATCGGTTTTGTCTGCATATATAAAAGAACGCGCCGGAAGCGCGTTCTTTGTAGAAATCTTATGCTTTAAAATCTTCTTCTTTCAGGATGATGTGGTCTGAATTATCAGTGCTTCTTCCAAATACCCGTTTCACAAGATGTTTTACATTTGCTTTCTGGGAATGTGAAATTGCTTCATCCATGATCTCTTTTACTTCTGCAACAGTAACCGCATGATCTTCTCTCTGCATCATATCAATCCGGCTGTATAATGCAAGGATTCCCATTTCATCGATACGGTATCCGTTTTCCTTAGCATAGGTCTGACCGAATGTAACCAGTTCATCATTGATGAATACCGGAAGCTCCAGTCTGGAAGTAAATTTACGTTTGAATTCGCGATGGGATGCGAACATTCTTTCCAGCGGTTTCTTCTGGTCTTCCAGAAGGAAGAGAAGTTCGCCGGTCTGTTCATCCATCATGTCATTCAGTTCACGGATGGTTCTGTCATTCATCTTGGAAGCTTTTTCGATGATCAGTGCGCCACCGTTCAGCTTATCGATGATACTTCCGATGTCCTTTTTGTTCAGAGAATCACCGGTTACGATTGCAACTTTACCCTGTTTGAGTCTGCGCTGTTTCTGGATTGCTTTTACAATATCAACTGCGAGGACTGTTTTTCCGCTTCCCTTGCGGCCAAGGATCAGGATGTTGCCTGTGCGGGAAGTTCCATAACGGTTACGGCAACGTTTGTCGTTATCAAGGATTTCAACAAGCTGTTCACTGACACCACGGATCGGTACAAAGTAAGAGAACAGCTGCTTCTGCTCTTCAGTAAGTCCAAGCTTCAGTCCGATCTCACTTGTTGCACTCAGATCGTAACGACCCTGTACAACGAATCCGGTATCGAATTTACCCATGCGTTCGGTGATTTCATCTTCTGACGGTTCTTCGATTTCAAGAACTTCGTCAATATCAGGAGTTTGCGCTGATTTTGAAGTTTCTTTCTCTGGCTCAGGAGCCGGTTTCTCGTCAAATTCAAGATCAAGATAATCATCACTGCTATCTAATTCTTCTTCATCTTCAAAGGAATCAAGGTCTGCAAAATCACTATCATCTTCGTCAGAATCATGATCATCGATATCGAGAGCAGATTCTTTTTCAAAATCAAAATCCTCTTTATGATCTTCATCTAATTCATCATCGATCTGGTAGTCATCTTCGTCTTCATCCTCGTATTCTTCCTCATCGTCATACTCGGAATCATCTTCATCCTCGTATTCCTCGTCGTCGTCATACTCGGAATCATCTTCATCCTCGTATTCGTCGTCGTCATCATACTCGGAATCATCCTCATCTTCGTATTCTTCCTCGTCATCATACTCGGAATCATCTTCATCCTCGTATTCGTCGTCGTCGTCATACTCGGAATCATCTTCATCCTCGTATTCCTCGTCGTCATCATACTCGGAATCATCCTCATCCTCGTATTCAGCTTCTTCATCGTAAACCGCATCCGATTCATCATCTTCTTCGGAGTCAACGATTTCTTCAAAATCATTTTCTTCCGGATCTTCCTCGTCAGTGTCTGAAGCTTCTTTGGATGAATCTTCCGGGCTTTCAGTCGCTTCATCCTCTTCATCATCAACGAAATCTTCAGCATCTTCATCGGTGATTTCAGGCTCTTCACCATTTTCAAGCTGTTCCATCAGTTTGCGGATATCATCAGAAAGGATTGGTTTTGTAGCTCCAAGAACTTCCTCTTCTTCTTCTTTCTTCTTCTCGCGCAGGGCTTTTTCTTTCTCAGCTTCCTCCTGGCTCTTTTCAAGAATCTTTGCATTTTCACGCTGGGTTGCTTCCCAGTTGGCAAGAATTTCTTCAATCTTCATCTTACCGGTCATCTGTGAATCGTCTGAAGCAGATTCAGGAGCAACTGCACCACTTGCAACGGCAACACCGGCTTTCAGGGCATCTGAAAGGGAAGCACCGGAAATGGTTGTGGAAATATCGGAAGTGCTTCGAATCCGGGTTTTTGGCTGTGACTCAGCTTCTGGTTCGGAAGCATGTGTCCGGGCCATTGGCTCTGGAAGATCCGGAAGATCAATACTGTCTGTGACATGTACATCTTTGCGGACCTTGTCTGCAATTCGTGGATTCGGTGCCGGACGTTCTTTGGATTTTCGGAAGGAAGGTTTTCTCTTGGAAGAATCCTTACGGCCGATACCATCATTTCGATGATCGTATTTTTCCTGCTGAAGTGGAGTCAGCGGTTTGTATTTCATTTTAAGTTCCATTGCCTGGTATACATAAGTACCTTCGCTGAACCAGAGAATCAGATCATCACATTCATCAAGACATTCGGAAGTCATACCGGCTTCAGCGTATAATCTGGCAAGTTCATATGCCCATTTTTCAACGTATTCAGAATGCTTGAAATCTTCAAGAGCTTCAATCTGTTCTTTGACTGGCGCTTTCTGTGCTTTTAAGATCTTATACCGGAGAATGTACTGGTTTGGATCTTTCGGAGCAAGCTTGACAAATTCTTCGTAGCAATCAGCTGCTTCATCGAAATGTCCCAGTTTCAGAGAAATAATTCCCAGGCGGTATACAACCTTTCTGCTGGAAGGTGCTTTATCATACGCAATAAATAAGGTATCACGTGCTTTACCAAGTTCCCCCGCATTTTCATAGATTTCGCTTACGGTAGAGAGCATGGCGGTATTTTTTACTTTACGCCAGTCGATCGTATCTGCAATCGACATCGCTTTCTGGTAAGACTTCTGTTCGGCATACGCAAGCATCTGCTCTGTCTTTGCGCGATATTCATATTTATCCAACGTTTCTCACCTCATATGATTATTATTAATTATTTTACTTTTCCTCAGTAAGTCTGACTTTTGTACCAGAAACGGAAAACAAAAGTCTTATAATTTTACTTACTAAGTGTATCATAGAGCGTTGTCAATGTCAAAAATTACGGCTGATATTTTTCAGAAATGTTAAAAAAATATTACAAAAAATTCACAAATTGGGAGCTGGTAACAGAAAAAAAGGAGACAGCCATCTTTTGAATGGCTGTCTCGGAATATTCAATTGTAATTTTTATTTTATAATTTTTATTTTTATATCGGAGGAATTAAGTAATTCTTATTCCTGTAAGTTCTTTGAGCATTTCATATGATATTCAGATTTTATAAAATTTATAAAAATGAAATCATATGAATCGATTTTGATCAATTCTGATCGTTCGTTATTTTATATAATCAGGTAATCCAATTTTGGTATTTATCAGCTTTCTCGTCACTGTTAAATTTACTTATCAATGAATGTTTCTTTACACATTTTCTGATCTTGAATTACTGTGGTATTTACTTCAATATGTCAACAAATGCTGAATCTTTTTATATCTTATAATCGCTTCCGGTTTATCTACTACTCCGACCTTTTTTATCATTAACTTTTCTCTTACCGGATTATAATCTATGGTTAAGGCTCATCTCACAGGAATTTACATTTGCCATACCATTAACATATTGAGTTTTAGATGATGAAATATCCAACGGTCAAAGCCTCCTTCCTTTCGTTCTCGTTCCAAAATTTTATCCAGATATTCTTTTTCTCTTATACTTTTTTCTGTTCAGAAGTCAGATATCAATTTTCTCTTATTATTATAAATTATCAATTTTAAAAATTGTTCTCTACACACTCCACTTACAAAACGCTCATAACTAAAATGTATAGTTGCTTTTTTAAAACTTTCTAACCTTCAAATAACAATTATTCTTGTTACCCTTTTCT
>ENA-OURU01001642-OURU01001642.1-human-gut-metagenome-genome-assembly--contig:-NODE-1642-length-26236-cov-2.089569_pt1 | contig 26236 bp, 16 predicted proteins | sample MGYA00242137_ERZ509064 | MGnify/ENA primary metagenome ERZ509064 (study PRJEB26280, sample SAMEA2338777) | human gut metagenome | biome: human gut; feature: human-associated habitat; material: faeces...
TCTCCCGCAGGTATTTTGCAGTTGACAAATAAAAAAAATGATACTAGTATAAATCATATCATATGGGTATGATATGAAATAAAAAAAGGAAATGGTACGAGAATATGGAAAAGAAACTTATTTACATGGATAACGCAGCTACCACACCGGTCAAACCGGAAGTGCTTGATGCAATGCTTCCGTACTTTACAGAGAAGTTCGGTAATCCATCCAGCATATACAGCATTTCTTCTGAGAATAAGAAAGCAATCACGGATGCCAGAGAGGTCATTGCAAAGACCATCAACACCACGCCGGAGAATATCTATTTTACCGCAGGCGGTTCCGAGTCTGACAACTGGGCATTAAAGGCAACTGCAGAGGCATATGAGTCCAAAGGAAAACATATCATCACAAGCAGGATCGAACATCATGCGATTCTTCACACCTGTGAGTATCTGGAGACGAAAGGCTTCGAGATCACTTACCTGGATGTGGATGAGAACGGTCTGGTAAAGCTGGACGAGCTTACCGCAGCCATCCGTCCGGACACCATCTTAATCTCCGTGATGTTCGCGAACAACGAGATCGGAACCATCGAGCCGATTGCTGAGATCGGTAAGATCGCACATGAGCATGGCGTACTGTTCCACACAGATGCAGTACAGGCATACACACAGGTGCCGATCGATGTCGAGGCAATGAATATCGATATGATGAGCACCAGCGGTCACAAGATCAACGGACCGAAGGGAATCGGTTTCTTATATATCAGAAAAGGTGTGAAGATCAAATCCTTTATCCACGGCGGAGCACAGGAGCGCCACAGAAGAGCAGGTACCGAGAACGTAACCGGTATCATCGGTCTTGCAAAGGCAGCAGAGATCGCTACGGCCAACATGAAGGAGCGCACTGCGGAGGAGATCAAAGTCAGAGATCATTTGATCGAGCGCATCGAGAAGGAGATTGCGGTCCTGGAGGAAGAGAAGGTCCAGCTCGAAAAGGAGATCGGCGGACTGTGGGTGTGGTTTTTGACGATCATTTTGTTTTTTGTCTACTTCATCAAGAAGAACGCTCTGCAGAAGCGGATCACGGAGATCGATTGCCGGATTGTCGGATTCCGGCGGCAGCACGCCGAGATCTTCCGGGATTACAAGGTGACCAAACTCGGTGTGGTCTACGTCCCGGTTGCGGACCAGATCAAATACGAGGATCGGAGCTTCATTGTCGATTATACGGGCAAAGTCCCCGAATCGGAGGTTACGCTACAGTTGTCGCGTCAGAACGACCTGCTGATCGAGACCATCGGACGCCTTGAGAAACTCTCGTCCGAGGCGCCGATCGTCGAGAGTTCGCAGGAGACCGAGGCCGTCGGGACGGAGGACTATTCGACCTCGATCCAGCAGATCAACCAGCACGATTACCTGGGGAATCTGGAGCGTTCGCTGCGGACGATCTCCTACTGCATGGACGATCTCGATACGACGTCGGTGTCGCTGCCGCTGGTTGCCGACCAGAGCGACTACCTGCGGTTCCTCAATGAGTACGCCACGCGGGAGCTGCCCGAGCGTGCGGCCGTGATTCCGGTCTTCAACAAGGAGCGCTACACCGAGAGCGTCGAGAAGTTCCAGGAGCTGAACCGGCTCAAGGATTCGCTCTCGACCAAGACCCAGCAGTTCGAGGATGTGCTCAAGTCGCTCATGTCCACGATTGCGAACTCGGTGCAGGCGATTTCGGCCCTGAAGGTGGCGTCGGTGGACAAGGTGGTCCTGGAGTCGAACAAGATCCTCTACCAGATCCTGAAGGCGCCCTACAACCACTACTCGCCGATGCTGGAGTTCGAGGAGATCGAGCGCATCCGCAACGAGCAGTTCGATTACAGCGAGGATGTACAGAACTACGTGCCGTTCAAGCTGCGGCAGAGTTCGCGGGTGCGGTTCAATCTGGTGACGGGGCTCTGGACCTCGGAGGACGGAAATACGACCAACACCCCCTTCGGCGTGCACCAGCTCTATGAGGAGATCGTGGCCCCGGTGGTCCAGAACCTGATGACGGAGAACCGGATCGAGCGCCTGAAGATCTACAACCACATCAAGGACCAGAAACTCGACTACCTGAACAAGTGGCATCAGGATACCGACGCCTTCTACCGGGCGAACCGGGCCGAGAGCGCCGACATCATCAACTTGATGCAGGAGAGCCTGCGCGAGTATGTGGCGGCCTACAATACGCTGATCTCCCTGCAGCGGACCGAGGACAGCATGGTGCAGTCGAACGGCGAACTGGACTCCACGGTGGTGGATGTGGTCGACAATACGGCCGAGACCCTCGCGGCCTTCGAGTTGCAGTCGCAGGAGTTCCAGAAGACGCAGGCCAGCTTCGAGGAGTACATGGAGCGTCTGAAGGACGATATCGACCAGAAAGCCGAGAAGTTCGGGTATATCGAGTATTACGACGCGAAGCTGCGTGACGGCTATTCGCACGAGGCGGCCGTTGCGTCGAAAGAGATTCACGCCCTGGACGAGCGCCGCAAGTCGCTGGCTACGGTGAACCCGCTCTTTGCCAAGACGACGGAGCTGCCTCCACAGCCGAATGTCGAGGCCATCACGTTCGAACACATCTCGCTGAACCTGCCGGTGATCGCCAGGGCGGCGCTGGAGGATCTCGATGCCGATCCGGAGGAGCCGGAGGAGCCGGAGGATGTGCAGCCTGAGGCTCCGGGCGTAGCGACGCTTTCGGAGGCGGGCCCGGCCTCCGCAGAGGAGGATGACGGGGATGAAGAGCTGGACGAGGAGTACGAAGACGACGGTGCCGGGGATGAAGAGGATGTCGACGAGGAGGATGAAGGCGAAGAAGGGGACGATGAGGATGAAGGGGACGAGGAAGACGGGGAGGACGAAGAGGAGGATGAAGAGGATGATGAGGAGCCGTTGACGCGCGAGGACCTGGAGGCGATGAGCGACGAGGAGCTGATGGGTATCCTGGACTACCTCGAAATGGAGTACGCGGCGGATCCTTTCGATCGGGAGGAGGCTATCGCGGCAATCCTGGAGGTGCAGAACGAATCCGATAACGCATAAAACCGACTTCCTATGGCTTATATTGATTGTGTAGTAGATACCAAGCCGATGGCTCAGGAGATCGATTCGGTCTCCAACCATATCAAAGGCACCACGGCAGCGGTCGTGGGAATGCAGGCTGCCGTCATCAGAGCGGAGGAAGAGGCTTCGAACCATGTTTGCGAGAATGTCAACCGGGGATTCTATACGCTGATCCACTCGCAGATCTCGCAGAAGATCGCCAAACTCCGGAGCGAGGTTGACTCCCACCTGATGCAGTTGAATCAGCAGCGCAAGCAGTTGCTGGCGATCAAGAGCCGCATGGAGCGGGATTACAACATGATTTCGGCCCGTTATCTGAAACTTTTCAACGGCCTGAACCAGAATCTCCAGCAGCGGATCTTCGAGTTGGACAAACCGACGATCGAGTTTGCGGTGAAGGATGTCGACAAGATTACGAACCGTACCCGGCTTCTGCCGGGAGCCGTTCCGGTGGCCCAGCTCGAATCGCTCGAAATGAGCCAGCGAATCCTGGCTTCGAACATCAAGTACCGGGGTTTGTCGGTCATCAACTCGATGAAACGCTTCCTGCGCGACATGTACGCGCAGAAACGGCTGACGGATCGGATTCTTCTGCCGGAGCAGACCGTGACGGAACACGCCGTAATGGCGATTCCGGTCCTCATCTGCGAATCGAACTACGACAAGTACGACAACCGCCGCCTGGACATCATCGTGGCGCAAACGGGCCTTTCGGACGAAGCCCGTGCCCGGATCCAGAACACGGTCGGCGAGTCGGTCCATACGCTTCCGTGGAGCGTGGGCGAGGCTCCGAGTGCAGAGATCAGCAGCGAGTTCAACCGCTTCCTGGCGGCGTCCCAGGCTTCGCCGCGCGTGAAGGAGACGGCGACGCGGCTGTTCATGATCCACGGCTACCAAACCGTTAAAACACGCTGATTATGGGCTACAGACGAAGTTTTACGAAACGAATCGCCGTCCACTACTCCGGGAGTGTCTCCTATCCGGCGTCACAGAACGGAGGCAGCGTCTCCTACAGCGGTACGGCCTACGAGGATGTGACGGTGAACATCGATGTGGCCACGGAGCCCTTCGAACACAGCGTGGCACGCTGCAACAACCAGGTCGGCACGTTGACCGGGGCCGTCGTGGCGACGGAAGCCGCGCAGGTCGCCTCGATCCGGGAGAATGCCCGGAAGGTGGGGCAGACGATCATTGACGGATTCTTCAAAACGGTGCGTTCGGAGATCAGCCAACAGATCTCCGAGTTGTCGAGCCGGATCAATGCCACGCTGGTGCACCTGCACGAGTTGGCCAAACGCTGTGTGGACAAGCAGCGGCAGATGGAGGTCGACTACAACCGGATCTCGGCGCGCTACCTGAAGATTTTCGACGAGTTGAACAGCGAACTGAAGAACCGGATCTTCGAACTGGACCGTCCGGCCTTTGCCTTCAAGGCGGAGAGCGACGCGAGTGCGTCCCGTTTCATCGAGGGCCCGCTGGTCGGCACGGCGATCGTGTCGGGGCGTGAGGAGAGTTCGCTGCAGGCGCTGATTGCGGCCTCGCGGAGCAAGAAGCAGGCGCAGGATACGATCTGCGAGATCGACCGCTTCCTGACCAAACAGAAGCGGCTGGATCAACTCCTGCATCGTTGTATCCTGCCCGAAAACCGGGAATCCGCGGTCTATGTTCCGATTTGCTACGTGGAGACCTCCGGAGAGAAGGGGGTGATCGACCGTCGGCTTTTCCAGGCGGAGTATATCCCGTCGATTCCGTTGGAGCGGTTGGAGAATTCGTTGGCCGCGGCGCCGTGGTCGGAGTTCCCGCAACCGCGTGCCGAAAGCATCCGGAACTACTTCAACCGGGAGGTTTCGGGCCATTACGCCTCGACGAATCCGCACGAGACCCGGGTAAGGGAGTGTATTACCCGCCTGTTTAATATCGCAACCATAAAAAGCCTATAATCATGAAGGAACTGAAAGAGATACGTTTTAATGAAACGGACATTCTGTTGCAGGACAACCTCGTCCGGGGTTCGATCTTGCCGGAGACGGTCGCCGAACTGAATCGGAACATCATCTTCAAGGGAGACACGGTGGTCGAAGGCCCCGTCTACGGTCACCGCCTGGAGATTCAGCAGGGAAGTCTGGAGATCCAGGGCGCGGTTTTCGCGCAGTTCGAACTGTATGTCAATTCGGAGGCGAGCGGGAACATCACGTTCAAGAAGTTCGTGGGGTCGGCCAATACGATTGTTTCGCGGGCTTCCAACTGCCGGTTGATCTTCCATTCGGACATCAATGCCAAATCCGTATCGTTGTGCAATGCCTTTGTGGCGGGCAGTGTCTATGCCGACGAGGTGGAGTTGGTGAATTGTGTGGTGATCGGCGGTGTCTTTGCCACGCAGTCGGTGGAGCTCACCGACTCGATCATCGGGACGTTCAACACGCCGTCGATCAAGATTTCGGGGATTGTCCATCTGCTGTTGCCGAGTGCTTTTTCGGTGGAAAAGATGATTGCGGCGGCCGGAACGCGTCTTTACAACCTGTGCCTGGCGGACCTGGGGGCCTTGTACAAGGGGCTTCCGGAATCCGCGAACTCGGGCAAGATCGCCATTGATCTGGATGCCGACGAGGTGACGACGAAACTGGCCGACGAGCAGGTTCAGAAGACGTTGCGGAGCTATACGGTCATCGGAAAGGTGCTGGCGGCGGATCTGCTGGATACGGACAAGTTCCAGAATCATTTTCTGTTGACGGCGGCGAGTCTGGGTCCGCAGTTGCTGAAGAGCTACGATCTGGGGGTGGACAAGGATGGGAATCCGGCGACGCTGTCGGTCGATCGGATTCGGGATTTCTTCTTCGACATTCTGAGCGGGAAGATCGGGATTCAGGATCTGGACGGGAAGTTCAACATCTCGCAGATTGCCGGCCGGGGTTGATTCCCGGCGGATCGAGAGGACCGAAAAGGGACCGACCTTTGCAAAGGTCGGCCCCTTTTTTGCATCATTGCTTTTTCCGGAAGACGGTATTTATGATCCCGCCTCTTCCAAGGGCTCTGTGGTAAGCTGATCGAAAATCTTTTGTGCCACGATGCGTTGTCCGTCGGCCTCCATATGTACCCCATCGGGAGCGTACTCCTTGAAGAAGGGTTGAAAAGGGTGATAGATGTCGATGACCTCCCATCCGTATTTCCGGGCGATGGCGGACAACTCGGGGATCAATTGTCTGAGGCGTTCATTGCCGCCGGTATATTTCGGCCCGGCTTGGGTATTGTTCATGGGTGGCGGCATGACGAAGATGCAGCGGGGTTTGAAGCGTCGCACCCATGCCGAGTGGTCGATGGTTTCGAGCAGACGTGTGAAATTGTCGGCAACCTCGTGCTGCCGATCGGCGAAGACCGCTTTTGTGTCATTTGTACCCAGGCATACGACAATTGCGTCGCATCCGCTTTCCCGGAAGTGTCGCCCGGCGACATCGAGATCCTGTCGCAAGGTATGGAGGGCATTCAGTTCGGGGTCTCCGTTGTTGTCGAATCCGATGGTCCGTCCGCTTCGGGAGTTGTTGCAGATGTCCGCCTGCGGCAACAGGCTTTTGAGTTGGTCTACCCATCCGTTTCGCTTTTCGCCGTTCGAATCTCCGAGGATCCAGATATGCCGGACGGCCTCGCTCTCCGGAACGGAGACCGGAAGCAGCGACAGGGCCTGAGGCAACTGTTCGTGACCGCCTTCGAAAAGGGTTAACGAAATCCCCGCGTAATGCCTTTTGAGGTGAATCTCCCGGCCGTAAAGTCGCTGTCGGCAGTCGCGTTTCGGATTCTGCCGTGCGGCAACCAGTCGGAGAGCCTCCCGGTCCGAGACGAGACATGAATCCGGTGCTCCCATCGCCCGGGCAAGCCGGTTGTAGATGTCGATGGCGTGCGTGATAGGCACGGAGCCCTTGTAGCCGTCGTGGACACCTTCGTAGATGTAGAGTCGGGCATTTTGCCGCAAGTCTTTCGGAAAGGGTATCTGCAGCGGGGAACGTCTTCGCAATTCGGTCGTGTCGGGGCCATTCTCCGAGGGCATCGACTGCATAATGTCTTTGGCATAGTGCTGGCGTCTTCCGAGCGACTCCTCGTACCAGGCCTGCAGGTCCGAGATCGGAGCCCAGGCCGAAAAACTTTTGACCGGATAGCGCATCGTCATGTAGGCGAGCAGCGTGGCGTAGCCTCCGCCCGAAACCCCGATGATGTGAACTTCGTCCGGATCGGTATTTCCGTTCTCCACGCCATAACGGACGGCATCTTCGAGGTCGGCAAGGACCTGTGGACTGCCACAGGCCTCCGGACGGTTGTTGGGCCCCCGGAAATCGGGATGGATGTAGTTCCAGTTGCGGGCGGCGGCTTCTGCGGCGAGCGGATCACGTTGGGTGTAGTCTCCGCTCCAGGTGTGAAGACTGACGATGAGCGGTTGTCGGCGAGGCCCCGTAGCTTTGCGGAAGAAGGCCCGTTGCCGGGTCCCATCGATTGAGGAGGGGATTTCCACCTCTTCGAATCCGATCCATTCGCCCCGTTGCGGATTGTCCCAGACGGGTCGGGCGGTTGTTGGCTGCACCGCGGGTTGTGAGGTTGGGCGGTCTGTACGGAATGGGGCAGCAGGAATGCCGGAGGTGTTGTAAAGATTCCCCTGGCACCAATTCCGGAATCCGTAACGGGCTGCAATCGGATGGGGAACCTGTTCGGAGGAGAGTCGGACGGCACTCTTGCCGCGAATGATCCGAGCGTCGGCCGGATGGAAAACCGAATCGGCTCCGCACAACTCGAACCCGGTCAGAGTCCCTTTTGCCCGCAGTCCGAAGGGGGCCTCTCCGAATGTGACGACGACAGTTCCGTCCTGTTGGAATTGTACGGTCTGGAAGACCGGACCTCGGGCTTCGATCCCCTGGATACCGTAATCGGATGTAAGGGCCAGGAGTGCCAACCGTTGCCCGATTTCCCGTTTGTACGGAGGATGAATGTTCGAAGAGTCACCCAGATCCAGCGTTCCGACAATTCCGCTCCGGGAAATCGATCGAAGAGCCCGATGTTGGGCTTCTACCAGCAGCGGCCGGTCGATACCCTGAGGATCGTCGTAACGGAAGGGGGCCAGCTCGACGTAGTAGAACGGCATCTCCGGATTCTCCCACCCTTGACGCCACGCTCGGACCATCTCGGCCATCAGTCGGTCGTAGACCTTGTAGTTGGCCCGATTCCCTTCACCCTGATACCAGATGAATCCCCGTACCGTGAAGGATTGCAGCGGATGGATCATGCCGTTGTAAAGTGCTGCAGGAATCTTCTGTTTCATCATACCGGTCCGTGTCGGGAAGTGAATGTCTGCCTCCTGTTCGAGTCTCTGAAGTGACTCCCGGGGCATCCAGGCCTCGATGGAGGAGGCCCCCCAATTGGCCGAGATCAGTCCGATGGGGATTTCTAACGCTTCGGTCAGCGAACGCCCGAAGTGGTAGGCGATGGCGCTGAAGTTGCTGATCCGTTCCCACGAGGGCGTTTGCCAACTTCCCGGACAGTCGTCTTTCGGCTCCGAAGCCGAGACATTTCCCATTTTGAAGAGCCGGATGGCGGGGTAGCGAGTCGATTCGAACAGGGCTTGGAGCGAATGTTCGGTGTATTCGTCCCGTTCGCCGTGCATCGTGAGTGCCATGTTCGACTGTCCGGAGCAGATCCATACTTCTCCGATCATGACACTGTCGATGATTGTTTGATCCCCGTCGTCGATCGAAATCCGGTAGGGGCCTCCGGCTCCCGGTGTCGGAATGCGGAGGCTCCAGCATCCTGCCGTATCGGCTGTCGTACGGAAGCGTTCCCGAGTCCATGAAGTCCGAATGCGGAGCGTTCGTCCGGGTGCGGTCGCTCCCCAGAGATTGACTGTTGTGTCGCGTTGCAGGACCATGTGGTCTCCGATCAGAGCCGGCAGTTTCACTTTGGCGGAGAGAGACGTGACCGTGGCCAAAATGAAGAGGAAAATGAACAGTTTTTTCATAGGCAAGACAAACTCCTTTCTGTTAAGGACACGGATCCCCGTCCGATTTACCAAACGAAATCCGATTTATTGCAGCATAAAAAAATATCTGTTTAAAGAGGCTTCTCCTTTAACATTATAGGGGGTAGCCCCGGATTTTTCAATATTAATTTGCTTATATTTGTTTTTGATCTTGTCGGTCATCCCTGAAAAATCGAAAAAAAGGTAGGTTACATTCGGTTCAGAGTTGCGGTCGGAGGCTTTGGAGAGCGTCCCGGCCGGTTCAGCGGAATGGAATATTTCGGAGAATCAGGTCTGTTTGTCCATCTAAATATATGTGCATGTTCATGACAAGTCTCAAAGGTGTCTGATATGGATTATTCGAAGCGTAATTTCTCGAAGGATACGCTGACGTTGTTGTTCGATCGGTATTTTACGCGTCTGACGGCTTTTGCCCGGACCATTACCCGATCCGACACGTTGGCGGAGGAGGCCGTACTGGATGTTTTTCTCAAGTTGTGGCAGCGGCAAAACCTGCAACATGTCGACCGGTTGGATACCTATCTTTTCGTCGCGGTTCGCAACGCTTCTGTCAACAAACTGCGGGATGCGAAACGTTTCCGCTTTGAGATGCTCGACGGTGTCGATGTGCCCCTGTCGCGTTACAGTGCGCCCCGGGGGGATGACCTGTTGGTCGAAGACGACATGATGAAGGCCCTGGAGACGGCCGTAGAGAAACTTCCGTCCCGTTGCAAGATCATTTTCCGCCTGATGCGCGAGGAGCGGTTCGGACGAACCGAAACTGCGAAGATTCTCGGTATCTCGGTCAAAACCGTAGACAATCAGTTGGCAATTGCCGTGAAAAAAATCGCGGAAGAGCTGCAAATCGATCTCTCGGATCCCCGGAGATCGAAAATCTTTCTCAGTTTCCTGCTCACTATTTGATTTTTTTGTGAAAAAAAGTGAATTCTTTTGGGGGAATTCGACATTTAATGTGTCCTATTTATGAAAAAGCCCGAGAACTGCATGAACGGAATCCAGCATATTATTGCACGATGGTTGACCTTTACGGCTTCGGCGCGTGACCGAAAACGCCTTCAGGCGTGGAAAAGCCGCGACGACGCGAATGCCGCATGGGTTGATGCGTTGGGCGCGTGGTGGAACAATCCTGCCCATCGCCCGGAGAATCCGCGCGTGGAGACCGTGCGTGTACAATTGTCGGAACGTCTCGACGATCGGATCTCAACCGGCAATCGGGGACTTCGACGCCTCTTGCGAGGGGTTGCTGCCGCAGCGGTTTTGTTTCTCGTATCGTGGGGATCGCTGTACATCGCTTCGCTGACGGGCTATTTCGATACCGAAAAACGGGTGGCCGTATCGACCCGTGCCGGACAGCAGAGTTGCGTAGAGTTGCCTGACGGCAGCCTCGTCTGGCTCAACTCCGAATCGCGGGTAGAATTCCGGTCTGACAAACAGTTTCGGCGTGCATCCTTGGTCGGAGAAGCCTGTTTCGACGTAAAACCCGACAAACAGCATCCGTTTTTCGTTGAGGCGGGGAGTGCCCGTATCCGTGTGGTAGGTACGAAGTTCAATGTCCGGCATTATGCCGAAACGGGTCGTATCGCTACGTCGCTGCTCGACGGACACGTCGTCATGCGGGTTCCGGGGTTTGACGGGGAAATCGATCTGCTGCCGGGCGAAAAGGTCGTCTATAACGAGCAGGACGGCACCTTTACCAAGTCGCACCTGAATACCAACAACGATATTCTCTGGCAAAACGGAATTCTGCTCTTCGAAAACGAGCCTTTCGAGTTGCTGGTCCGGACGCTGGAGCGCTATTACGATGTTGAGATCATCTATGACGAAGCGGATTTCGAAAATATCCACTTTACGGGTTCGATCAATAACCTGAGCATATACAAAGTGCTGGAATTTATCAACCTTACGATTCCGATCCGTTATACGATCGAAAACAAGACCATTCATTTGGCATTGAGCAAGACTTCCGCCCGAAACGGGTGGCACCAGTGACAGAAGCTATAGCAAAAACCGATATTAACCCTTGAAACCTTACAACGTATGAATCGTATCTACCACCTCCGCGACGCTTAATCAAGTCATTCAGGTATTCTTTGTTTTGTCGCGGCGACACTCCCCGGGAGCTGTCGCCAGGATGTCCCCAACCTCTACGAAAAGAATCTAAGATTGTATTGTATGAACATTAATCTTCTGTTTTTCAGGAAATTCAGGAGAGTGAATGCCGTTTTGGCGCATTCCTTGTTCCTGTTGATTGCCCTGCTATGGTGCAGTCCCCTCTCGGCGGCGGAACAACCTGCCGACGAGCAAATAACGCTCCGGGTACGCAATCTGTCGATTCCCGAGATCTTCAAACGGATCGAACAGAATTACGATTACCGCTTTTTCTATCGGGACGAACAATTGCGTGGATTGGGACGTCGGTCCCTGCAGGTGAAGAACGCTTCGCTGGAAAGCGTCATGGACCGGCTTTTGGAGGGTACACCTCTGACTTACAAGATCGACAGCCGCCACATTGTTCTCTATTCCCGACCTTCGATCCGTGAAGCTGCGTCCAATCCGGACGGTTCGTTCACGGTCGAGGGCTGCGTCACCAACGCTTCGGGAAGCCGACTGGCCGGCGTGACGGTCATCGTGGCCGAGAATCCCTCGAAAGGTACGATCACCGGGGTGGACGGTACCTATCGTCTGGACAACGTCCCGCCGCAGAGTACGCTGAAATTCTCGTTCATCGGCATGAAGAGTGCCGAGGTGCCCGTGGCCGGACGTACGGCGGTCGATGTCACGCTTGAGGACAGTTCGATCGGCATTGACGATGTGGTGGTTGTCGGTTACGGTACGATGCGCAAGCAGGATCTGACGGGTTCCATTGTTTCGGCCGACATCGACGCCTTTCGGGAGGCTCCGAATGTCTCGATCGTGCAGTCATTGCAGGGTTCGGTTCCGGGTCTGAATGTCGGGCAGGTAACCTCGGCCGGCGCGAATCCCAGCATTACCGTGCGCGGTCAGAATACCTTTGATGGCGGCAATACGGCCCCTCTTTTAGTGGTCGACGGTATTATTTACAAGGGAAATCTGGTAGACTTGAACCCGTCGGACATCAAGTCGATCGACGTGTTGAAGGATGCCAGTTCTGCGTCCGTGTATGGTTCGCGTGCCGCCAACGGTGTGATCCTGATCACGACGATGACCGGTGCGAACGAACCGAGCAAGCCGGTCATCACCTATTCGGCCTCCTATTCGATCCAGAGTCCGGCACACCGGCTTAAACCGCTGAATCGGGAGCAGTTCCTGCGTCGGGTCCGTGATGCTCTTTGGGACAAGGCCTATCTTGCTCCCGACTATACGCAGTATAATCCCGATTTTGACATTACGTCGGCCTGGATCTCCCCGGCAAACATCAAGGGGTTCGAGAACGGAACCGACTTTGACTGGTGGGATGCCGCGACTCAGACCGGGCATATCCAGACCCATAACCTGAGCATCCGGGGAGCTACGGACCGTACCTCTTATTTCATCTCGTCCGGATATACCGACCAGTTAGGATATATCATGAACGACAAGTACAAGCGCTGGACCGGACGTATCAATCTCGAAAACAAGATTCTTTCGTGGTTCAAGGTCGGAGTACAGAGCATGGTAGCCTCGGGCAATTTCAGCGGTCAGACTCCGGCCATGGGCGATATCATGCGGATGAGTCCTCTGACCGTTCCGCGGGATGAAGCGGGGGATCTGATTCGTCAGCCGATGGACCAGAATGTGCCCAATCCGTTCGAACCGACTGAGATCGACGATCTGAACAAGGAACTCAATCTGATGGGAACGGTCTATGCCGTAGTCGACATTCCCTATGTGAAAGGTCTCTCTTACCGGGTGAACTACTCGCACGACTATCGGATTACGCGCCGTTATACCAGCGACCCGAACGGGAGCAACTACACGGGCGAGGCCAGCAAGTACAACGCCACGGCGCACGACTGGACCATCGACAACATCCTGACTTACGAACGCACCTTCAACGACGTGCATAACGTGAATATCACGCTGCTTGCCGGTCGGGAGGAGAACGAATATGAGAATACGAATGCCACGGCGAGCGACTTCTCGAACCTCGATCTGGGGTACAACAAACTCGGTGTGGCGACGACCCAGAAGGTCTCTTCAAGCGCTTGGGACGAGAGCAGCCTTTACTACATGGCACGAGCCCATTACGGCTATAAGGGCCGTTATCTGGGGACCTTCACGGTTCGTCGGGACGGTTTCTCGGGCTTCTCGAAGAAGAACAAGTTCGGGGTCTTCCCTTCGGCGGCGGTTGCCTGGGTTGTCAGCGGCGAAAACTTTATGAAAAACAAACCGCTTTCGATCGAGTTTCTCAAGTTGAGGGCCTCCTACGGTATGACCGGTAACCGGACTCTGGGGCGTTACGGTACGTTGGCCCAGGTTTCGGCCAATCCTTCGTACATTTATGGTGACAACAATTTGCCGTCGATCGGGCAGTACATTTCATCGATGGCCAACGACGATCTGAAGTGGGAGACAACGCTGGGCCTGAACCTGGGAGTCGATTTCAGCATTCTGAAGGGCCGTGTCAGCGGAAATTTCGAATACTACAACACGAATACCCGTAATATCCTCTACAGTATCAATATTCCGCAGATGACCGGATTTAGCAGCATCAAGAGCAATATCGGAAAGATCCACAACCACGGTTTCGAGTTCTCGATCAATTCACGGAACATCCAGACCAAGGATTTTGCCTGGGACATGACCGTCAATTTTTCGCTCAACCGCAACCGGGTCGTCTCGATTCTCGGACCGCAGAACGATATTGACGGGGACGGGCGCGAAGATGATCTGGTGTCCAGTTCGCTCTTCATCGATCAGCCGTTGGGTTCGATCTATTACTACAACATCCAGGGTATCTATCAACTCGATGACGACGATATTCCGGCCGGTTACCGTCCTGGACAGTATCGTGTGGAGGACCTCGACGACAATGACAAGATCACGCCCGACGGAGATCGCATGATCATCGGATACAAGGATCCCAGCTATCGGTTCAGTATTGCCAATACGTTCACTTACAAGAACTTTACCCTTCGGGTGTTCATCAACTCGATTCAGGGAGGCAAGAATCGCTATATGGCGGCCAATACGCCGGATGTGGGCTACAATGATGCGGCGACGAACTGCAACGCTTTTGCCTATGACTATTGGACGCCGGCCAATCTCGATGCCGAGTATGCTCAGCTCTATTATGCCACGCCTACGGTAACGACGGTCTACCGCCAGCGGAGTTTCGTCCGTCTGCAGGACGTTTCGCTGTCGTATCGGTTTAACCGGGAGCTGCTGAGCAAGATCGGGCTGCGGGATCTGAAACTGTATGTAAGCGGCAAGAACCTGTATACCTGGACCAACTGGCAGGGGTGGGATCCCGAGACCGGCCAGGGGCTGACACTCAACGGCCGTCCCGTTTTGCGGAGTTGGACGTTCGGTGTGGAGATCGGATTCTGACAAGCTTTAACCTGTAAAATAGCATCACTATGAATAGATTGATTGGTTTTCCCATTCTGGCATCCATGGCGGTTTCGCTGCTGGTGTCATGCAACGAAGGTAAAATATTGGAGGAGATACCGCTCGATTTTTACAGTCCCGAGAACTCCTACACACGCCCCGAACACTATGAGTCGGCTATCACCTACATCTACGACAAGACGCGGAACGTGTTTTACAACAACGACGACAAGAAGGGTTTTTCCCTGATATCGGGTTCGGACTATCTGCGCGATGCGCGCAATGACGGAAGTTTCAGCATGGGCGACTACCGTTTGCTTACGCCCAGTTCCGCCCAGCCGGACTATTGGAGGCGGCAGCTTTACGGGATCAGATCCGAGAACTGAATGAAAGGTTGGGCGAAGGCAATGACAAATAATAAATGGTATACCGTAAACAATGAAGAAGCGGACGGAGTATACGGATGAGACGGCCCGCACGCAGATGATTGCCGAGGCTCGGTTTTTCCGGGGATTCTCCTATCGGGCATTGGCCTGTCTGTTCGGCGGGGTTCCGCTGATTGTGCATGAGGTGAAGACTCCGCGGCGCGATTTTGTCCGGGCATCGCGGGAGGCGACGTTCCAGCAGGCGGCCAATGACCTGCGGTTCGCGGCGGAGAACCTTCCGGAGAAGAAGGATGTCAAGGCCGTCGGTCGGCTCAATCGCTCGGCGGGTTATCACTTCCTGGCCGAAGTTTACCTGGCTTTGGAGAAGTTCGACAGTGCTGCAATGGCGGCCAGTATCGTGATCGAGGATCCGGCCTTCGGGTTGATGAAGACCCGTTTCGGGAATCGGAAGAGTGATCCGGGAAATCCCTGGTGGGATCTTTTCCAGATGGGGAATCAGAACCTGGCGGAGAACACCGAAGCGATTTGGGTCGCCCAGATTGAACCTGACGACGGACGTCAGGGGGTCGGAAACTACAAGATCGAGCGAATTTGTGGCTGCGTCTATTGGCAGCTCAAGGATCCTGACGGAGTAGACGGTTTTATCGGCCCGACGACCCAGAACGGAGGCCGCGGAGCCGGATATCTTGGTCCGACGTCTTACTGGGTGGATGAACTTTGGCGCAGTGACTGGGATAATGACCAGCGCAATCAGGAACCGAACATGATTCGGGACTTCGTGTACGACAACCCCAAATCGAAGTATTACGGCAAAAAGGTCAGTGAGAACAAGGGAACCAACTACGATACGAAATACTATTGTTATCCTTTCCAGTCGAAGATCACGCAGCGCGGAGATCATCCCGCCTATCTGTATGCCAGCGAAGAGGATATGAAGATCGGCTTGCTGACCTCTTCGGCTATGAAAACCTACCACGATCAGTATTTCGCCCGGTTGGCGGAGACCTACCTGATCCGTGCGGAGGCCTATTTCCGGGACGGTTATCCGGATCTGGCGGCCGATGATATCAACGAGGTCCGGCAGCGGGTCGGGGCCCGTCCGATATCGGCCGGGGATGTGACGATCGACTATATTCTCGACGAACGTCTTCGAGAGTTGTCGTTCGAGGAACCCCGCATTCTGACTCTGGGACGTCTCGGCCTGGTCTACGATCGGGTAAGTCGCTACAACGATTACATAGAGGGTCAGACTATCTCCGAATATAACAACCTTTATCCGATTCCGTACAGTGAGATCGAACGCAATACGGAAGCGGTTCTGGAACAGAATCCCGGCTACGAATAATGGCTACGAAACGTTCATACTGGTTATTGCGACCGCTTGGATTGCTGCTCTGCGCGCTGTGGCCGATGGCCGCAGCCGCAGCACCGGGTGCATATCGGATCGACCTGAACGGTATGTGGAAATTCGCACCGGAAACGGTTGGCGCCGATGTGTGTCGGGCGTGGGCTTCGGCATCGTTCGATGACAGCAGTTGGCTGGACCTGCGCTCCGGGGCGGGATGGAAACAGCAAGGCGTCGAGCACTCCGGTTTCGGGTGGTACCGCAAGCGGATCGAAATCCCGGAGAGTTGCCGGAATATGCCCCTTTCGCTGGCTTTCGGCGAGATCTGCTACGACGATGATCTCTTCTTCAACGGAGTTCGGATCGGTGGGCTGCACGGCCCGTACAAATACCGGAATCTGATTCCGCGGATCTACGCTGTTCCCGATTCGTTGATCCGTTACGGGGCGGAAAACGTCATTGCCGTACGAGCCTGGGGAATGCTCGGAGAAGGGGTCGAAGGGGATCGCTTTGGACTGGCCGGAAGGGTTTGCGAGGCCCGTTTCGATCCTTTGCAGGTGACACTTCGTCGGACGGACCGTCCTGGATTCGAGGCTTGTGCTCCGGGGCTGTTCGACCTGAGCGATGCCCAGTGGGGGATGACCTTCGAGGTGATCCAGCGTTTCGATCCGGCTACGGTGAAGAGTCCTGTTGTGACGGCCTCGTATTGCCTGACGGATTTTTACGGCACGGAACTCCTTCGGGGTGAGACCTCCGTTCGATGCTCGGGCGGTGAGGCTCCCCGGATTGCGATTCCGGTCGACCGGGAAACGGCTCGCAAGATCTATTTTGCCGGGCGCTTCCGGATTTCGACCCGGTTGTCGGATGCCTCGCAGCCTGGTTTGGTGGAGCGTATCGATACGGTCGACCGCCTGTCATTCGCTGCCCGGGATACGCTGTCACTGCCGGACTGCTATGCAGGTGTGATTCATGATACGCCTTACGGCCGTCTGCGTCTGGTCGACGAGATCGATTGTACGCAGGACGTGGCTGACGATCCGCACCCTTACATGCAGAGCGGATTCGACCCCCGGCAGCAGTATTGCACTCCGGGTTCGCCGGTCGAGATGAACATTACGGAGATTCTTGGACGGAAAGTCCGGGAGAGTGGCTACGGATGGTTTGCCTACCGAATCGGCCGCGGACGGCTCAAACCTCACACTTGCTATTTGGTGCGTATTGAGTATCCCGAGGATCGGCCTCGCTATTGTCCGATTGAGATTCAGACGGGCGAGAACTATCAGAATGTGGCCTGGAAAAGCGGTGTTTCGGACGACAGTCCCTATGACAATTGGCCGTTGAGCGGGCAGTGGTGCTGGTTTGATACGATCGTTCCATTGGATGATGAGACGACGGGTGGATCGGGAGCCAACGGAGCTTCGTCGCTTTCGGGTTTCTGGATCTACGTGATGAACAAATACAATCCGCCGGCCTATTTCCCGCTCTTCAAGGGAGGCCCGGCTGTTGCCCGGATTCGGCTTTACGAGTTGGACGAGACCCATGTTCCGGAAATCCGTTATCCGGGGGATGCACCGCGGCGCACCTTGATGCTTGATTGGGAGCGTCAGCCGCTGATGGAACCCGCGGATGTGGTGGCCTACTGTCGGCAGATGGGTTACAATGCCGTTTCTCCCGTGGTCATGAAGTGGGCCATGATGAATTATGCTGATCCGGTTCCGGGTTATGAGTCCTATAACGATGATGCCTGCGGTTACTGGGACAAGTTGGTGACACCGACGGGAGAGTTGCCGCGTGCGGCCGTTCCCGGACGCAAGAGTATTCATCTGCGTTATCTGGAGTCGACGGCCCGGGCAGGAATGGGGTATGTGCCCCGAATCGAATACGGAGGCTCGGAACTGCTTCCGGCAGCGGCGCGAGCCGTTGATGGTGAAGGACGTCCGGCCAAACCCAACCGCTTTGCTTCCTGGTGCGGAGACCTGCTGCACCCGGCGACGTTCGACGACTTCTCCCGGTTGCTCGATTCGTTGGTCGGGAAATATGCGGCGGCGTATCCGCAGTTGCGGGGAATTCTTTGGCGGATCCGGAGCGATCGGATGCCGATCAGTTACAGCCGGGAGGATATCAGCCTCTTCTCTGCGGAGACCGGAGTGATACCTCCGGCCGGGCTTTCCGACCCGGAACTGGCCCGTTGGGCCTCCCGGGGAGCTGCGGCTTCGGCTTATACGGATTGGTGGCATCGCAAACGGGCCGAGTTCCAGAGCCGGATTGCGCAACGATTGGCGGACTATCGGGCCGATCTGAAATTGTGGTTCTATAATTGGGACAACGACAAGTTCTCGCTGGGAATGCACGATTTTACGGGCTGGGATTTTCTGGGCCCGGCGGTCCAACGGGCCGATGCGGCTCCGGACGAAGTGATGGACATGTATCTGCAGAATATCGAGAAGCGGAAGCGTTTCACTTCGGAGGATTATCTGGAAATGATGCGTACGGGGAATCTGGGCGTAAAATCCCAGGGGTATCTGCCGCATCACGGTCTGCGTCCGTGGCTCTACCGCCGGATTCCGGGCGTATCGCTGCTCGCTCCGGTCAATGCCCTGTATACGGCCCGGGATTCGGTCTTTTTGAACTATTTCCAAACGGCCGAGGGGTTGTCCGTGAGCAATCCGGTGGTCTATGACGAGGCCTGTTCCCGTTTCATCAATCCCAAATACGAAGGGAATATGGCCGTGCCGGGTGGAGCTTCGTTCAGCATGTCCCTGGAGCTCTTGTCGTGGTTTTACGGCGATGCCCGTACGTTGACCTTCACCACATATACCTATGCCCGCGGTTTTGCGGCTGCCCATCGTCGGTTCGCTCAGGCATTTCTGGCGCTTCCGGCCATTCCGGGACGGACCCTCGACTCGTCGGATCCCGATCTGCGCATTCGAACCTACCATACTGAAAAGGCAACGTATGTCGGTGTGGCGTCGAAATCCTATCGGAATCGGACACTGCGGATCACGGTCCCAGCCGGGGAGCTTCCCGACAAGGGGCCTGTTGCGGTCGTGGATTTGGTAACGGGGACCGAGGTGTCGGCCGAATATGCGGAAGACGGGCTGCATTTCGTCCTTGATTCGGATCCCATGCAGCTACATGCCTTCCGAATAACCCAAGCAAACAATGATTAAAAACCTTTTGTTTATGAATACTTCATCCGTTATTTTCAAAGTATGCACAGGCATTTTGCTGGTTCCCGCCCTGCTCGGGAGTTGGGGCTGTAACGAAGATTCGGACGGTGGGGCCCCCGTGATTACGGAGGTTCGACGTTCGACCGGTCCGGTGACCTACGCGTCGAAGGGCGATGGAATCCAGATCGTCGGATCGGGGCTCGGATCCACCCGCTCCATCCGCTTCAATGGTTATGAGGCCAATATCCACACGGCGACGATCGAACCGAACAGCATTCTGATCGTGATTCCCCAAAGCGTTCCCACGATTGAGAGCCAGGCGGTCAACGATTTGCTGGAAGTGACGACCGCGGAGGGCGAGGCTTCGACGCCTTTTGTCATCCTGCCCGGTTCTCCGACGTTGACTGGTTCGGATTCCGCGAATCCGCAGGTGGGTGATGTCGTAACGCTTGAAGGGAAAAACCTCTATTATGTGCAATGGGTTTCCTTCCCGGGCGAGACTCCGGTGCAAACGACGCAATTCGAGACCTCGGCGGACGGCCTGAGTCTGCAGGTTACGGTCCCGGAGGGCTACGATCCTCAATTCGGAGGTAATATCGAAGTCTGTACATTGAGCGGGACGGCCGCTCTCGAAGCTCCGCGTCCGCCGCTGGAGATCACCGAACTGAAATATGTCGCTACGGTCAATGCCGCCGAGTGGCAGGGGAAGGAGAATCTGCAGGTCGGAGATGTGGTTTACGTCGACCGCACGGCGGTCTTCGGAAAGATTCCGGAATTCTACCTCGGCTCGACATGGATCAGTACGGCGACCGACAGCCGTTCGTTCAATACCGTCGGAGCGACGCTCGCGTCGTTCAAGGTGAACCGTACGACGGATGTCTATATTGCCCGCAATCAGGGTACCGGTACTACGATCGAAGAGTGGTTGGCTGGTTGGGAGGAGATGCCCCGCGGCTCGAACGATGAAAACTACATCGGCATCAATACGGACAAGTTCTGGATGTACAAGAAGACCTTCCCGGCCGGCAGTACCGTTGAGGTGGGCCGTAACGGACATACCAGCCGTTCACCCTATTTCATCATTCTCAAATAAAATTCGTGTGTATGAAAAAGATATTGATCTGTGCGGCCCTGTTTCTGGCCATGGGCTGTAACAAGGATGAAGGCGATTCGAATCCGGGGGTTCCGTCCATCACCCGGATCCGGACCGAGGCCGGTACGGTCACCTATGCCAAACGCGGCATGAGCGTGGAGATCGACGGCAAAAATCTGATCAAGGTCAACTCCGTGACGTTCAATGGTTGCGAGGCTGATTTGAGCGTGGCGGTTATTGCCCAACAGCGAATTCTGCTGGCAATACCCGATGATGCTCCGACGATTGCCGACGGACCTGTGACCGATGAGGTGGTGGTGTCGACCGATGGCGGCGAGGCACGAAGCAAACTGATTCTGCTGCCGCCGGAGCCGGTTCTTACCTCGTTAAGCAATACGATGCCCGAGGTGGGGGAAACGATCGTTATCGGAGGCGAGAATCTCTTCTATGTCCAGGAGGTTCAGTTCCCGGGGCGTCGGATCTTCACAGTCACCGATTTTACAGTTTCGGAAGAAGGCTCGCAGATTGAGGTGACCGTTCCCGAGGGTTACGACCCTTCGAAGGGGGATATCCGGGTGGTGACCCTCAGTGGCGAGGCGGCCATTACGCCGGATGTTCCCGAAGAGCCCGAGGAACCGCTGCCTGATGAACCGTTGACCGTGACGGAATTGAAGTATCTGCCCGATGTTTCGTACGCATCCTGGGAGGTAAAGGAGAATCTCCAGGAGGGAGATCTGGTTTATGTCGACCGTACGACGATGACCTTCTCCTCCATTCCCGAATTCTACAAGGGTTCCCTGTGGATCAGTACAGCCGTGGATAGCCGAGGCTACATCAACGAGGCGGAACCGCTTGTTTCGTTCCGGGTCAACCGGACCTGCGACGTCTACATTGCCTATAATAAAGGTACGGTCGGTTGGGTCAAATGGCTGCAGGACGGCACTTGGACGAGAATGGAAATCGACGCGGACAAGGAACTTCACGAGGAGATCAAGGTCGTTTCAACACAGTTCCCCGATGGAGAGCCCGATACGTATTACCTCTACAAACGGCGTTTCGAGGCCGGAGTCATCGAATTGCGTGCGAATTCCAACCAGAAAAATACGCGATCTCCCTATTTTGTCATTCTGAAATAGCATGAACCATGAAAAAATCCTGGATATATCTTTTGCCGATGCTTGCCTTGCTCTCCTGCAGCAAGGATGAGACTCCCGAACCTACATCGAACATTCCTCCGTTGGAAGCCGAGATGTTGCCCGGGGGATGGCCCGAACCGGTCGTTCCGAACCTGAATGGCGCTGCGGCCCATTTCAATACGTATGTTGACTTCAGTTCCTACTGGAACTCCACGGCGATGAACCAGTTCCAGCGGGCGGGATACAAGTTCGTTCGAATGGGAGCTCCCTGGCACGATGTGGAGACGATCAAGGGCGTCTACAGTTTCCGGGGCAACTCCAGTTACCAGCCGGGTTACGACCGGGCGTTTCAGGCCTTCTTCAAGCGGGGAATCCGCCCGATCTTCTGCATGGGTTTCGGAAATACGCTTTATGGACAGTCCCAAACCGTTCCGATCACCTCCGAGGAGGGGCTCAACGGCTTTGCCAACTATTGCAAGGCCATGATGAAGAAATACCGCGACTACAACCCGATTATCGAGATCTGGAACGAACCGAATCTTTCCGGTTTCGGCAGCTATACGGCCGAGCAGTATGTCGAGTTGGTGCGTCGGTGTCGTGAAGCGGTTTTTGAGGGTTGGAGCGAGGGCCGGAATACGGACGGACTGGAGAAGCCGCTCATTATCGGTCCGGTGGTTTCGAACGGCTGGGCCCGGGGAAACATGTTTGACCGTTGCCTCGATGCAGGGCTGCTGGATGTGGTGGACGGCGTGTCGTACCACCCCTATACGGACCTGAGCTCTTCGGCGGATCGTCGAATCCCCGAAAATATTGTCTCTTCGACGGCGGCGATGAAGGAGGAGCTGGCACGCCGGGGGCATCCGGACTTTCCGATCGTCTTTACGGAGTGGGGTTGGTCGACGAGCCTGCCGATGACCTTCGAAACCGGTGCCATCGATTATGAGACGCAGGCCAAGTACCATGTCCGCATGTTGATCATGGGCTACTACATCGGTATCAATATTAACTGTATCTATTCGCTCGACGACGCCCGAAACGAGGAAGAGCGCCCGAACATTCTGGCCAAACATTACGACATGTTCTCCACGACAGGAGAGAATTTCCATAAGATGATGGTTGCCAAGCCTTCGGTTGCGGCCGTAACGAAGTTCACCGATAGTTTGCGGGGCTGTGCATACGTCGAACGGGTGAACATGGGTGACGAGGGCGATCTGGACTCCTCGAAGGACTGGTGTCTGGTGTTCCGGAATCCGTTGAGCGGTGAGGCGAAGGTGGCGGTCTGGACCGTCGAGAGCGGGGTCAAAAAGACCTCTCCCGATTTGATGCCGTTGCTGGGCCTCTCCAAATCCGTTGTGGTGGAGTTTACGGACATGCCGGTTTATGTTCCGATCGAAGGGTATGTTCCCCCGCAGGATGAATAGTTGAGGCTAACCGTTTTATTTCGGTTGCCGGGGTATATCGCCCCGGCAACCGGTTCCTGAAATTCAAGATATGAAGAAAACGCTTTTCATCGTCCTTCTTGTCGTCCTCTCGGTTCCCGCCTGGGCCGTTGAACTCAACATCCTCGATTTCGGAGCCCGGAGTTCGGATTCGGAACTTTCGACGCAGGCAATCCAGCGGGCGATCGACAGTTGCAGTGCTGCAGGAGGCGGTCGGGTGGTTGTTCCGTCCGGGACCTTTCGGACCGGAACGTTGTTGTTGCGGGATCGGGTCGAGCTGCACCTCTCCCGGAACGCGATCTTGCTGGGTAGCGATCGGCTGGAGGACTATCCGTTCTTGGACGTGCGCTTCAAGACCCGGTTTGTGGACAAGAGCTATTATACGGGCCGCCGGGAGATATTGCGTTATCGGGCCCTGTTGTTTGCCGAAGGGTGCCGGGAAATTGCCCTGACGGGCGAGGGTTGCGTGGATGGCAACGGAGGCGCCAAACCCTTCCAATTGGGAAACGATGCCGGCTCCCGGGCGAGTTTGGAGCGTCCGATCCTGATTCTGATGATCGATTGCCGGGAGATCTCCTTGCGGAATGTCCGGTTGCGCAATTCCGCCTATTGGATGCAGTGTTATCTGGCGTGTGACGGGGTGAAGGTCTCCGGAATCCGGGTTTTCAACCATTGCAACTTCAACAACGACGGGATTGACATCGATTCCAGAAACGTGTGGATCGAAGACTGCGAGTTCGATACGGACGATGATGCGATTTGCCTGAAAAGCCACGATCCGGACCGTTGGTGCGAGCAGGTAGTCATCCGAAACTGTACGGTGCGTTCCAATTGCAACGGAGTAAAACTCGGGACGGGTTCTTTGGGTGGCTTCCGCAACATACGGATCGAAAATATCCACCTCAGGGCAGCTTCGCGGGATCGGATCCGCCATTGGCAGCGCACTTTGGAGCATATCGACCATCCGAATACGATGTTGTCGGGACTTGCCGTGGAGACTGTCGACGGGGGTGTGAGCGAGAATATCGAAGCGGTGAATCTCTGGATGGAGCAGGTCCAGACCCCGATTTTCATCAAGTTGGGCAATCGCATGTCTCGTGAAGACACCCTGCAGACTTCGCTGCGGAATATTCGGATTTCGAATGTCCGGGCCACGAGCCATAGCCGGATGTGCAGCAGTATTACCGGTTGGCCCGGTCATCCCGTGGAGAACGTTTCGCTCTCCAATATCCATCTCCGGACGACCGGCGGAACCCCGGCGGATGAGGTTGTGACGAGTGTCCCGGAGTGCGAAACGGAGTACCCGGAAAACAACATGTTCGGATTTACGCTTCCAGCGAGCGGCCTTTGGGCCCGGCATGTCGCGGGACTTCATGTCGAGAATGCCTGCTTTGAGATTTACACGCCGGACGCCCGTCCGGATGTTGTGCTGCAACGGGTTGCGGATGCCGGTCTTTCTCGTATCCGGACCGGATCCGAATCGCGGTGCGCCGTTCTGCGAATCGACTCCTGCCAGCGGGTCGATTGTGATGCTTCGCTTGTCTTATCCCATTGAAAAGAACCATGAGAGCCTTATTTCTGATTGTACTGGCCGCCTTTCTGAGTGGCTGCGAAGATAGAGAGTTTCCGAACCGGGAGTTTACGCCTGCGGCGTGGGTCGACCCTTTTATCGGGGTGGAGATCGGCAATACGTTGCCGGGTGCTGCTCTTCCGTTCGGGATGGTGCGTTTGAGTCCCGACGTTGCGCCTCCGAATCATACGACCGGTTACCGTTCGGATCGTCCGATCCGGGGCTTCAGCCACAACCACCTCAGCGGTACGGGCGGTGGGGCCCGTTACGGAAATGTGCTTGTCATTCCGCAAACCGGTCCCTGGACGCTTTTTCCGGAGCCGGAACGCTCTGATGAGTATGCGCGTCCGGGTTATTATTCCGTGCTTTTGAAAGAACACGGCACGGAGATCCGTTGCGAACTGACTGCTACGGAACGGGTGGGCGTCCATCGGTATACGTTTTCCAAACCGTCCGATCCGTTGACGAACGATGAATTGCTGCGTGGGTATGTTCCGCTGGCGGAGATTCAGGGACGGGTGCTGATCGACGCCTCTGCCATTATCAACATGGTTGATGCGGAAGCAACGCACAATGTCAAGAGCCGGGTGCGGATCCTTTCCGACCGGGAAATCGAGGGTTACGGACGTTTCCGCGGAGGTTGGGGTGGCGAGAATCCCTATGCGGTCTATTTTGCTGCCCGTTTTAACCGACCTTTCGACCGGTGTGGAACCTGGAAGGGCGAATCTGTTTCATCCGATTCGCTTCGTGAAGGCATTGATGTCGGGGCTTGGGGCGAGTTTGTTCTGCCGCAGCAGGGATGTGTGGAGTTGCAGGTTGCCATCTCCTATATCAGTGAGGCGCAGGCTTGGCGGAATCTCGAATCGGCCGGGGCCCGGGATTTCGATTCCGTCCGCGAGGCGGCCGACAGCGTATGGAACCGGGCTCTTTCCGTGATTCGTGTCGAAGGGGGGAGTCCCGAGCAGAAAACGGTCTTCTATACGGGCCTTTACCATGCGCTGACCATGCCGACCGATCTGGGCCAGGATGAAAATCCGCAATGGCCGGACGGCGAACGCCATTTCTGGGATTTCTATACGTTGTGGGATACGTATCGTACGGTCATGCCGCTCTATACGTTGATCTTTCCCGAACGGCAGCGGGAGATCATTCGCTGTCTGCTGGACATATACGAGCATCGGGGTTGGCTCCCGGATGCCTGGACGGCGGGCGATTACGCCTATGTCCAGGGCGGGAGCAATGCTGATGTGGTGATTGCCGACGCCGTGGTGAAGGGGCTGGGCGGATTTGATGTCGAACGGGCCTATGCGGCAGTCAAGAAGAATGCGGAGGTCATGTCGGACAATCCTTATAAATACGGACGGGATCTTTACGAGTATGAGAAATACGGTTATCTGTCCACTCAGGTCAAGAATGGCAGTTCCAAATCGTTGGAGTATGCCTACAATGATTTTTGTGTAGGTCAGGTTGCGGCGGCTCTGGGATACGGGGAGGAT
>ENA-OURU01001656-OURU01001656.1-human-gut-metagenome-genome-assembly--contig:-NODE-1656-length-26016-cov-28.827356_pt1 | contig 26016 bp, 18 predicted proteins | sample MGYA00242137_ERZ509064 | MGnify/ENA primary metagenome ERZ509064 (study PRJEB26280, sample SAMEA2338777) | human gut metagenome | biome: human gut; feature: human-associated habitat; material: faeces...
CAGCAGGCATAAGACCGTTTTTGTACCTGTCAACCGTTCCTATCAGTTCTCCCACGATGGTAAATTATGGTTTTCTATAGCAAACCTTTTTATCACCGTGGGAAAATAAATTAGCCAAGAAACGATATCTCTTTCCATGTATACCAATTATTAACCCATTTGGTCCGAAGATACACATGCTTTAAAGAATAATCTAAATAAAGCTGTAAAATTGGAGTTCCTCCCATTCCAGAATTATTAGCCGACTTAAAGACAATCAGCATTCCAAGAGGTGAAACTTCAGGGAAATTTGTTGTATTGCCACTTGTTGAATTTACAGCATATATACCAGATTTAGTATAATCGTCTGCATTGCTGCCTGATAATATAGACCCTTTTTCTCCTAATGGATAGCCTAATAGTCCTCCCACCTCGGCAAAAATGTTTGTATATTGTTTTACGTATTTACCAAAATGGGAGAATAATTCTTTAAGGTTCGATTTCAACTGCTCCTGATGGAAGAGTATCTGTTTTAGACAAATCGTCATTTACAATAATTAATCCTATGTATTTAGTTACCCACATCTTATTAATAGCCCCATTTGATATATTAGTTGTAATATAAATTGATGTTGTGTTATTACTATCATTTGTAAGATATGCTAATTTAAGCCCTACATCAACTTTATCTTTAACACTTAAAGCTATGACATAAGGAATACATATTGTACTATGTGCAATACCCAACAATAAGACACTTTGCCTATCAGTACCATATCTACCAAACTGTACTTGCATCATCGAACTTATACGATCAAACGGACCTCCATTTTTTATAGTTGTTAAATGTACCCAATTTGTACCATTAAATAATTCTTTCGTGCTTGGGAATATGATAGGTACTTTATTGTTTGAGTCTAATAGTTCTCCCACGAGTTACTTTTCAATAGCATTTGTCAAATTTTCATCATATGTTGATATGGCTTCAATCGAATCAAGATCTATTGATAAAGGGAAAGCACATACCCTTCCCCAATCTGAAATTGTTCCAATATATATAGAGAAAATTCCTCTTCCGTCATTAACTTCATTCTTATATTTTATATTATACCCCATGGCGCCTGCAAGAATTTTATAGCAAATTAAATTTCTGCTCTCTCTGTAAATGTACATCAATGTATTCATATAGTTATTTCCTACAATTGATACCAAGAAACAAATTCTTGCATTATCAATAAATTTAATTTTTATTATATTTTTACCATTGGCGGCAACAGCACCTCCTGTCAAACCAAGCACAATGGGGTATAGTTCTTTATTAATAAAACCTTTTTGTGTTTTACTGACTTCCGGAAGCAGTCCTCCCACGAGTTAAATCCTTTACTTTTTTGTAATGATAATCAACCGTGAGGGCTCTGATTAGTGGAGCAAAGATAATAACATAAACAAATCATAGATACCTATCTGAATGGATATGTGACCTTATTAAAAATAGCGATTCTTAAAAAAAATATTACCTTTGCAGTGTAGAATAAACTTTATTGAAGCAAACCGTAGCCCCGACCAAAGTAATATCTGGAAGGGGCTTCGTTTTTATTCCATTTTTTCATACTACCTTCGGGCGAAAAAATGCAAAAAATTCGTTATCGGTTAGTTTTTTAACAGAAAAAATCGTTTAAACAAACAAGGGTGTGCATTGGTTCAAGTGGAAGCTAAACTTAACCAGCGCAATATATACCTGTCAACTAATCTGTATCTTCGCCCGGAATTTTGGGATAAAGACACGTCCCAAGTCGTAAACCATCCGCAATCTGTAGATCTTAATGCAATGCTTTTCGAATATCTTCTCCACCTGCAGGGGATTGAACTGGCTTTGTGGAAACGTGGTATTCAACCTACTCTTGCTCTCTTGCGTGATGCTGTGCACAAGAAAGTTCCTGTTTCTATTTCCTTCCCTACTTTCGCCAGATCCGCTATTTCTCAGAGTGACAAGAGGGATTCGACTAAGGAAAATCTCATGACTACGGTTTCACAGCTTGAGCAATTCCGTCCTGGATTGGATTTTGCCGACCTTACTTATACTTTCCTTAAGGACTTCGAATGTTGGTTACGTGAGCAGGGCAAAGGTGTTAATACTGTTGCCAAACACATGAGGCAGCTCAGAACTCTAATCAATGAAGCTATTAATGACGGTTATATGCCTGCTGATTCTTACCCTTTCCGCAAGTTTAAAATTAAACAGGAAAAACCTCAGAAGCCTTTTTTAACACCGGACGAACTGAGAAAGCTGGAGAATCTGGTAGTGCATGACCAAAAGATACGTCACGTACTCGATGCCTTCTTGTTCTGTTGCTATACAGGTCTTAGATATTCAGATTTCCGTTCCTTGAATAATACTAATTTGATTCAAATTAACCGTTCACCTTGGTTGTGTGTTGATATGTTGAAGACTAATATTACTGTCAGGCTCCCACTGGCATTTTTATTTAACGGAAAAGCTATGCAGATTTTAAATAGTTATCCCAACATGGATATTTTCTCGAGTATACCAGTTAATTCTGATACTAATAAGATTCTTTCTGAAATAGCACAGCATGCAAAGATCCGGAAGCATTTCACTTTTCATACGGCCCGTCATACCTGTGCTACATTACTCGTCCATCAGGGGGTTGCTATAACGACTGTGCAGAAGATCTTAGGACATACATCCGTTAAGACGACTCAGATCTACTCGGAGGTTATGAGTGATACTATTATTAAGGATCTGAAGAGCGTTAACAGGAAATTAAAAGTTTAATTTTTTTGATGTTATAAAATTCTTAGGTATTTTATGGGTATATTGCTTAGAATATACCCATAATGTCCTAATTCAATCTACTACAATTCAATTCGTAATAATTCACACAATATCTTTTGCGCATCCACAACAGCCTTGACGGATTGCATATTCTCATCATAATAACACAATGAACTGGCTGCTTCGGATAAACCTTCAATTATATCAAGAATCTGTTCTTCGTTGTAGTGTATTCTGCGTATGACATCTAAGATGTGTATGCTATCGATATTAATTGTTTTTTCCATTTGATTTTTATTTAGATAATGTTCGAGTGCGTAACATTATCAAAATTATATTAAAATTCTCCCTCGTAACTTTTTATAATTTCATTAGCCTTCTGGATATCATGTGGCGTATAGGTATCAGTCATGAGGATGCTGCTATGTCGCGCCTGATCACGCACACTCAGTACATCTTGATGTCTTAACATGTCCGTTATTCCTGTATCTTTCAGGCTGTAAAATTTGTAACAATCTGGGAGCTTCAGATCCTTCCGGACATAGCGGACCCAATAGTCGCGGAAAATCTTTTCCGAAACTTTATTCTTTCCTGGCATGAATCCCTCGGAAAATAGATAATAACTAGACGGCGATGAAAATATGTCAAGATCTAGCATTAGATGTATAACCTTGACTGGTAGTGTTATTGTGCCGTCTTTCTTATTTTTCGAGATTGTGTCCTCTATATAGATTGTTTGTTTTGCCAGATTAATATTTCCTATTTTCAAGCGTGCCATTTCAGCCGGTCTGATAAAACAGTAATAAAGTATATAGCTTGCCAATAAAAAGTGCTTGTTTTTTTGCTCGAGATAATCATGTATCATGTTGAGATGGTGCGGTTCTATCGTTTTTCTCTTTTTTTTCTTAGCACCTCGGCCAAGCACCGATAGCCCTTCTGTTGGTATTGATTTTAAGTAATTCTTTTGACAGCACCAGTGCCCGAACTGACGCAAAAATCCTAGATAATTATCATGAGTGAAGGCTGTGTTATCTCGATTGATATAAATCTCATCCAGGAACTGAACGCAAAAGTCCTTATCGAATTGATAGATGTAGGTAATAGGTATTAGCCTTCTATCGTTCCAGTCTAACATGTTCTTCAGATAAGATGCAAGCGACTTGTGTGTTTCATACCGGTAAGTACCATCTTTCAATAATTTATCGATGTATTGCCTGTACTTTTCACAGCAATCCTTAAACAACATGTATGCTGTGCCGTTTTCCTTCTCAATCCATGGATTCCACCCTAAGATTAATTTTTCAGTTAATCTCTTAATAAGGTCATTGGCATATTTCTTTCGCTGTTTTGGATCAATGGCGTTTAACTTGATTCTCTTACGCTTCATTCTTCCTTCTGCCGGATCGTAAGCGTTGAAACTTATATAGGTTTCACGGCCACAATGGAGTGTTGGTGGCGTATAACTCTTGATTTTTTCGAGTGTAGACATTTTTTTTTAACGAGAATTAAGAAGATAATCCTCGCTAAACGGTTAATAATAGCTTAAACAACACTGTTGTGTTGTCCCGGTATTGTCCCGGTGTTTTAAAACTAAATAAGGTAACTGTTTTATTATCAAACAGTTACCTTATTCCCAGTCGGGGTGACTGGATTCGAACCAGCGACCACACGCCCCCCAGACGCGTACTCTAACCGGGCTGAGCTACACCCCGAATTGCGGATGCAAAGGTAAGGCTTTATTTTAAATTAGCAAATTATTTCATATGCTTTTTTCTGCTTTTTTAGAATAAGCTGTCGCTGTAATATCTTTAATAATGCCTTTTAGCCCATTGTTTCGCAATAGAAGTCGAACATATCATATACCTCATCTTGAGTGGCACTTTGGTTGATATGGATATCACCTATTTCACCGAGTAGGGTGAAGTTGACATTGCCCAGTGAGGAATTTTTCTTATCATGTTTCATAAACTCGTACAGACGGTCATAATCCTTACAGCTGAATGCCAGTTTCCCGTAATGCTCCTTGATGAACTGTATGGTAGGGCGTAACTTGTCTTTGGGGAAACCTACCTTGAGATGTGAATAATATAGTTCGCACACCATTCCCCATGCTACGGCATATCCATGCAATACAGGATTTCCTGTTTCCAGAGCAAAACTTTCGAATGCATGACCTACGGTATGTCCGAAGTTTAAGGCCTTGCGGATATTTTTCTCAAAAGGATCCTGTTCTACCACTTTTTCTTTTACCTCGATGGAAGTAGCGACAAGTTGTTGCAGATGCTTGTAGTCTACGTGCTCCATATCGAATTTGATAAGCTCGCTCCAGTGCTCCGTGTTGCTGATAAGTCCGTGCTTCAGCATTTCCGCATATCCTGACAAGATATTGGGATAATCGAGTGATTTAAGAAATTCACAGTCTATCAGAACATAATTGGCTGGTGCGAACACTCCAATCTCATTTTTCAGCCCATTGAAGTTGATACCTGTCTTTCCTCCTACAGAAGCATCTACCATGGCCAGTAATGTAGTAGGAATGTTAACCATGTCGATACCTCGTTTGAAAGTAGCAGCAGCAAAACCACCCAGGTCGGTTATCATACCTCCGCCCAGATTGATCATCAGTGAGTGGCGTGTACCTCCCTTGTTGCTAAGCTGGCTCCATACGTAGGCAAGAGTTTCCAGATTCTTATGAATATCTTCCACCCCGATGCAGATATGTTCTGCCTGTGCAAGAAACGGATATTTTTCGATAATCGGAAGGCAATACGTGCGCGTATGCTCATCGGTCAGAATAAATAATTTATCGTATGTTTTGCTGGTGACTGCCTTTTGCAGGTTTTCTTCCAGGTTATGGCAGATTACAACTTCTTGTTTACTCATAAATCTATTGTTTTTCCTGCAAAAATAGAAAAAAAGTAAAAAGTACATGTGTGTACGTTGACAATTAATTATTTTTGTGCTGAATTTACCAATAAATTGATTTATGAAAGGAATATTACCGGTTGCCTGTAGAATAGCAGGATACGCATTACTTATTTTATCTGTTTTTGTGCCTTTGTTGATGTATATGTTTGGTCAGGTACACGACGGGAATCTGATTTATGTAAAATTGGGGATTAAGTTGGTTGTCTGGCTGTCGCTGTTCATGATTTTTCTCTCTAAAGTAAAGGATGAGGCCGAAGAGGCGGCATGTCTGCGCAGTAAAGCCATGAAATATGCCTTATATATCTGGGGAGTGTATTACATCGTGATGCTGATAAAGGGAGCTGTAAACCAGGATTTGCAGGTGGCCGACAATTCTGTCGGAATAGTTTATCTGATTATCTGTGTGATTTGTTGGGAGTTTTTGTATCAGAAGCATCGTATAGAAAAAACGTTCAGAAAAAAATAAGTTTTAAAAAAGGTTGCAATATTAAACCTTTAAAATGTTTTGATGTCAAACCAGCGTTAAAACATTTGATTAGATCGGAATAATGAAAAACTGGGTTATGGGGCTGCTACTGTTATCCTGTGGGATATACGCTTTTGGACAAAGCAGAGGTAGCAAAGGTTTAGTTTCGGGTACAGTTGTCGATGGAGATGATAACTCCCCGGTGATGCAGGCTACGGTACAGATTCTTGCGTTGAAAGATAGTTCGATGGTAGCTGGTAATGTGACTGATTTGGACGGACGCTTTTCGTTGTCAGCTCGTCCGGGTAAATATCTGTTGAAGGTTTCCTTTGTCGGATATTCGCCGTCTTTTCAGCCTATTACATTAACGAGTTCTAAACCACGTCTTAATCTGGGAACAATCTCCCTGCACTCGGATGCAATTATGCTTGAAGGAGCTGTCATTGTAGCTCAGGCACCAGAGGTTACTGCTGCTGAAGATACATTGGTATACAATAGCTCTGCATATCGTGTTCCGGAGGGTTCTGCACTGGAAGAACTGGTTAAGAAATTGCCGGGAGCAGAAATTGACGATGACGGTAAAATTACGATCAACGGAAAGGAAATAAAGAAAATTATGATCGACGGCAAGGAGTTTTTTGCCGATGATCCTAATATCGCCATGAAGAACCTGCCGGTTAATATCATCGATAAGATACGTGCCTATGAAAAACAGTCGGATATGGCACGAATGACTGGTGTGGACGATGGAGAAGAGGAAACGGTGCTCGACCTGAGTGTGAAGCCCGGAATGAATCAGGGATGGATTGGTAATACCGATCTGGCTGCCGGTACGAAAGACCGTTATAGCGGAAAGGTGATGATCAATCATTTCCGCAACAAGAACCAGCTGACTGCCATCGGTTCGGTCAATAACGTAAATGACAATGCTTTTCCCGGTGGAGGTGGAGGATTCCGTAAGGGAGGAAACGGTCTGACTGCTGTGAAAATGGCAGGTGTGAACTTTGCTACTGAAACAGAAAAGTTGAAGACTGAAGGAAGTGTCAACTTTAATTATAAGGATGCTGATATCGTCAGTAAACAGGCATCCGAAACTTTTGTATCATCGGAAAGCAGTTCTTTTAAAAACGCGTTAGACCATTCTCGCAATAAAACTACCAAGCTGGTGGCAGATGCCTTTATCGAGTGGAAACCGGATACTATGACTACTTTTGTATTCCGTCCTCGTTTCAGCTATGGTAAGACCGACAATACCAACGGACAGAACTCTTATACATTCTGTCAGGATCCTGGATATACAACTGATGAACTTTTCGGTACGGACGACTTGACTTCGCTGGTTTCCGAAGAAGATATTATCAATACGGTGCTGAAGAATACACTGAAAAAAGGTGATGACCTGACTGTAGGAGGTTCGGTACTCGTGAACCGGAGATTAGGCAAGCTTGGCCGGAATATTACATTCCGTGGAAAATATAATTACACCAATAGCAGCAGTGAACAGTTTTCTACATCGGAAACAGAGTATTTCCAGAAAACTCCGGAAGAACGTATGGAAATATTGAACCGCTATATTACAACTCCTACAAAGAGCTACGATTATAGTGCGCGTCTGACGTACAGTGAGCCGATTTTTACCGGGGGATTTTTGCAGTTCAGCTACAATTTCCAGTATAAACACTCTACCACAGATAATTCTACATTCGATATGGGTGACAACTGGACGATTGGTGACGGAGTGAATGAAAGTAATCCGGGAGTGCTCAACAACGACTTGAGCAAGAGTGCAGCCTATAATTATTATAATCACCAGATGGATGTTACTTTCCGCTGGATACGTGAGAAGATGCGCTTGAATGCGGGAGTCAGCTTCCAGCCTCAGAAGTCGGATCTTTCTTATAAGAAAGGTGATCTGGATACAACGACTGTCAGAAATGTATTTAATTTTACTCCGACATTCGATTTCCGCTATAATTTCTCAAAAACCAGTCAGTTGCGCTTGCGTTATCGCGGACAGGCTTCTCAGCCGAACATGGTAGATTTGCTGCCTATCTCCGATAATACAGACCCGCTTAATATTCAGAATGGTAATCCAGGACTGAAGCCGACATTTACAAATGAATTGCGTGCCGAATATAATTTCTTTAATACGGAAAAACAACGGGGAATGTTTTCATTTTTCCGTTACCAGAACATCATGAACAATATAAGCGACCGCAAAGTCTACGATCCGGAAACCGGTGGATATGTTACTACTCCTGAAAATATTAACGGAAACTGGAACCTGACCGGAATGGTGGGAACTAACATTGCCTTGAGAAACAAGAAATATACCATCAATACGTTTACCAGAGCAAACTACCAGAATATGGTGAGCTATATAAGCGAGAAGGATCTTGTTTCTGATACAGACAAGAATATTACCAAACGCTTGTCGCTGGGTGAACGCTTAAGAGGTACGTACCGTAATGACTGGTGGGAATTCTCACTGAATGGCTCACTCGATTATACCCATTCGAGAAACAGTTATCAGGAAAGCAACAATCTGGATACTTACCAGTTTGCTTATGGAGCCAGTACCAACGTGCGTTTGCCGTGGAATATGTCCATTTCTACAGATTTGTCGCAGAACTCCCGCAGAGGATATGCCGAGTCGAGTATGAATACCGATGAACTGATCTGGAACGCTCAGATTTCTCAGGACTTTTTGAAGGGAAATGCTGCTACCGTAAGTATTCAGTTCTATGATATATTGAGAAACCAGAGCAATATCAGTCGTGTAATTACGGCTGCTATGCGTCAGGATACTGAGTATAATGCTATTTATAGCTATTGCATGGTACACTTCATCTATCGTCTGAACCTGTTCGGCGGTAAGGGAGCTGGTAAGGGAGGTCCCGGCTTTGCGCCTCCCGGACCTGGCGGACGTCATGGAGGATTTGGTGGTCCTCCCCATCGCCGGTTTTAAATAATATTCGAAAACGGAGATTCGCATAATGGCGGATACTCCGTTTTTTGTTCGTATCGGTTGGGTTGCTAGTGAATCTCTGTAAGGGAAATATTTTAAACAATTTTAGACTCCCTCCGATTTTCATGTTTGCGGAATCATTTAATTTTTCCTATTTTTGTCCGAATAGCAGAAATTTAGTATGAGAAAATTTTTTTATATCCTTTTGCTTTTGTTCGTCAGTGCTTTAGCTCAGGCACAAATGAACTGTACGTTTACTCATTATTCTCAGGAGAATGGTCTGTCTGAGAATTCGGTAATGGATATGGTACAGGATCACGACGGTATGATATGGTTTGCAACGTGGGATGGAATCAATCGCTTCAATGGCTACGACTTTAAGGTTTATAAGGCCCGTAAGGAAAACGATATGCGATGGAGTTCCAATCGTGTAGACCATTTGCAGGTCGACAAGTATGGAGATGTATGGTGCATTACTTACGATGGGAAGGCATTCCGTTTCGATAAGCGGATGGAAGCGTTTACCGAAGTTGCAGCAAATGGGGCTGAAAAAGACCTGGTTATAACTTCTATTTTGCCGTTGGATAATGGGACCGTATGGCTGCTTACTGATAAAAACGGAGGTATCAGAGTGGTGCCTGACAGGAAAACCGGAACACTTGCTTCGAAAGTTTATTTGTCTACTGCTTCAAAAGAAAAAGGTACTGCTATCAAGACTGTTTTTTTAGACAAGAAAAACAGAGAGTGGCTGCTTACAAAAGATGGATTGCTTTGCATCGAAGGTAATAATGGAAAGCAGACTCCTTTTTTTGTAAATACGCATCCTGAATCCGGACGGCCTAACCAGTCTTTTTTTTCGGCTGCATTCGTTAACGGACACGTATATTTTACCTCTAATAAAGGACGGGTATGGAAATACTCGCTGAAGGATGAAACATTCGAGTTGAAAGACTTGGACTTGCAGGACGATGTGATAAGCATACGGGAATTGTCTGGAGGAAAGGTCATTATGGCTACCCGCCGGTCGGGCTTTGTTGTGGGAGATGCAGCGCTCGAATCACTGAAGTATTACGGTCTGAAAAATGAATTTGATTTTTCTCAGCATCCGATACGGTCAATATATGTCGACAGTCATAATGAGGTCTGGTTCGAAGTAAACAAGATTGGTACGGTCTGTCATTTTAATCCGTCGACGGAGGTGTTCAAGGTGGAACAGGTTCCGGTTGAAAAAGAACCGGGTGATGCTCCAAAGTTTGCTGTCTGCGAGGATAAGCAAGGCAATCTGTGGGTACATCCGGTAGGAGGAGGACTGTCTTGGTTCGACAGAGAAAATAATGAGCTGAAGCCTTTCTATAATGAAGTGGGAACAGATGCATGGCGCTTCTCAAACAAACTTCATGCTATGATGCTCGACCATCAGGGCAATTTATGGCTTGGCACTCACTCCAAAGGACTGGATAAGGTTACATTCTTCAAAAACGAATTCCAGTTGATTAAGCCGCAGAACTGTAAGTACGATACCAATGCCAATCAGGTACGTTCGCTTTGTCAGGATTCCCGTAAGCAGTTGTGGATAGGTACACGTAATAGTAAAGTTTCTGTGTATTCTCTTGACTTCCAGTTGCAGGGTTATCTTACAGTCGACGGACGCATATCACTTACTGGTACTCCTTTCAGAGGATCTGCCTATAAGATAATAGAGGATTCGAAAAAAAATATCTGGATTGCTACGAAAGGAAACGGAATCGTTCAGCTGATACCGCAGGGAAGCGGATATAAGATGCTTCATTATACTTACGATGCCAATGATATCTATAGTCTGAGCCATAACAATGTGTACGACTTGTGTGAAGACAGTTACGGTCGTATCTGGGTTGTTACTTTCGGTGGAGGTATCGATTACATCGAAAAGGAGAGTGATGGAAGTGTCCGTTTTATAAACTCGCGCAATAATCTGAAATCGTATCCAATGGAACGTTGCTATAAGGCACGTCGTATGTTGCTCGACAAAAAAGGTATGCTGTGGGTAGCTACTTCCAATGGACTGCTGGCTTTCAGTGAAAAGTTCGAACGTCCCGATACGATTGATTTTCATTTGTTCGTGTGCATGCCTAATAAGCGTGAAGTGTTGAGCTGCAACGATATATACGATATCTTGCTTACACACGACGGACGTCTGTTCTTTGCTACTTTCGGTGGAGGACTGAATGAGCTTAAGAGCCTTGATAAAAAAGGTAACGCTCTGTTTACTTCGTATGCGGTAAAAGACGGACTTCCTACCGATGTGCTTTCTTCACTTGCCGAAGATACGAAAGGAGATATATGGATTGGTTCGGAAAGCGGTCTGAGCAAGATGGATATTGTCAACCATCATTTTGATAATTATCTGAAGCAGGAGATAGGAGAGGAGCTTTCGTTTGAAGAAAGTACGGCAATACGTACCGAAGACGGGCGCTTGCTGTTCGGAACAAACAGAGGACTTTTGTGCTTTACTCCCGAACTGATACGGAAAAACTCCTATGTGCCTGGCATTGTATTGTCGGGCTTGAAGATAGCCAATAAAGATGTTGTTCCCAGACCGGAATCTGTATTGCCTGAGTCTTTGAACAGTTTGTCGCATTTGTATTTGTCGCATAAGGAAAACACCGTAACGCTTTCTTTTGCCGCTCTGGATATGAGTTTCCCGGAAAATGTAAAGTATGCCTATATGCTCGACGGGTTCGATAAGGAGTGGAATTATGTGGGTAAACAGCGTACGGCTACTTATACAAACCTGCCGAAAGGTAATTATGTCTTTCGTGTGAAGTCGACCAACGGAGCCGGTATCTGGGTGGAGAACGAACGTGCCTTGCGGATAACCGTCAAGCCTTCGTTTTGGGAGACTCCTTATGCCTATGTGATTTACACATTAGGCTTTATGCTGATTCTGCTGGTTGGAGCCTATACACTTTTCGTTATTTACCGGTTGAAACATGAGGTGTCTGTCGAACAGCAGGTAACGGACATGAAGCTCCGCTTCTTTACCAATATCTCTCATGAACTCCGTACACCGCTTACCTTGATAGAGGGACCGCTGGAATATATCTTGAAACGTTCGGATTTAAGTAAGGACGTACGCGAACAGTTGCAGGTGGTAGAACGTAATACACATCGGATGCTGAGGCTTGTCAATCAGATTTTGGATTTCCGTAAGATACAGAATCACAAGATGAAACTGTGCATCGAACAGATTGATATCGTCGCTTTTGTACATAAGATTATGGAGAATTTTGAATCCATAGCCGAGTCGAACAAGATTGATTTTATTTTCGAAACCGAACAGCCTAAGCTCAAGTTGTGGGTAGACGCTGACAAGGTAGAGAAAATAGTCTTCAATTTGCTGTCGAATGCATTCAAGTATACGCAGCTCGGAAAAACCATTACCGTATTTATTCATGAAAATGAAGATACGGTTACCGTGGGAGTGCAGGATCAGGGTATAGGTATTTCTGAAAATAAGAAGGCTTCACTGTTTGTACGTTTTGAAACCCTGCTCGATAAGAACCTGTTCAATCCGAACAGTTCTGGCATCGGACTTTCGCTTGTGAAAGAACTGGTGGAAATGCACCATGCCAGCATACATGTAGACAGTAAGGAAGGAGAAGGCAGTTGCTTTAGCGTAGACTTCCTGAAGGGAAAAGACCATTACGGTGAGAATGCCGAATTTGTCTTGTCGGATAACGTGGAAATAATCGGTGAAGCATCCAAGCATTCCTTGCCTGTGGATGTCGGAACTCCTGCCGTTGCTGTACCGGAGGATAAGCCGGAAGCTGTTCCTGCTGCTGATGAGGCTGACAAGGCATCGGTTTCTGAAACAAAGACAATGCTGCTCATAGAAGACAATCTGGAGTTGCGCTTCTTCTTGCGGAGCATTTTCAGCCAGCGTTTCCGTATTATAGAAGCTGCCAACGGAGTGGAAGGACTGGAGAAAGCCATTAAGTATGTGCCTGATATCATTATCAGCGATATTATGATGCCCGAGAAGGACGGAATAACTCTGGTGAAGGAACTGAGGGAGGAACTGCCAGCCATATTCCAATCGTATTGCTTACTGCAAAGACCGATATGGACACCAAGTTGCAAAGTCTGGAACTGGGGGCTGACAGTTATATCACCAAACCGTTCAGTGCCACTTACCTCGAAGCACGTGTTGATAATCTGCTGGCACGCCGTCAGAAGTTGCGTCAGTTCTATTGCGACCACCTGATGGATATCAATCCTCCGAAAGTGGAAAATGAGGAAGAAGAGGTAGATGTCATGTCGCAGCAGGACCGTCGTTTCCTGGAGCAGCTGACAAACTTTATGGAACGGAATATCGACAATGGAGAACTTGTTGTAGACGATTTGGTGCATGAAATGGCTGTGAGCCGTTCAGTCTTCTTCAAGAAGCTGAAATCATTGACCGGACTTGCTCCAATAGAATTTATCAAGGAAATGCGTGTGAATCGTGCTGCCCAGCTTATCGAGACTGGAGAGTTTAACATGACACAGATTTCGTATATGGTGGGAATCAACGATCCGCGTTACTTCAGCAAGTGCTTCAAGCAACGCTTTGGCATGACTCCTACCGAATACCGTGAAAAGCAGAAAAACAAATAATTGAGATTCCTGAATTTCAGGTATCTGATAGTTGTACGAATAACAGAATAAAACAAGCTGAAGTTTTCCGGAAAATAGCACGTTATTTCTGGAAAACTTCAGCTTGTTTTGTTCTTTATGTAAAGAATGATTCTGTTTTTCCTGTTTGCATCAGAACGGATAACCGATTGCGAAGTGGATACCCATTCCGTCCTTGAAGTTCGGTATGTTGTAGTATTTGGAGATTCCTGTTTCGTAAGGTACGTGCAGGGCTACTCCCCAGTCGAGGCGAAGTACAAGGAAAGACAAGTCGTATCGGATACCCAGACCCGTTCCCAGTGCAATATTGTCGAAGAACTTGTTGAACGTAAACTGCGCATCAGGACGTGCTTCGTCTTTCCGCATCAGCCATACGTTTCCGGCATCGAGAAACAATGCTCCGTTCAGATTGCCTCCGAAAAGGTTGGAGAAAATGCGGAAGCGATACTCCAGGTTGGCTTCCAGCTTGATATCTCCCGTTTCGTCTACGTACGAATAGGCTGCGTTTTCGGCCGGATGAAAGCGTCCGGGACCGATAGAACGTACCGTGAAAGCACGTATGCTGTTGGCTCCTCCTACGTAGAACTGTTCGTTATAGGGAGCAATGGTCTTGTTACCGTATGCCCAGATTACTCCGGCCATCAGTCGTCCGGCAATCTGCTGCTTGTCGTTGATGTAGTAAAGCGGTCGTATCTCGCTCGAGAACTTCAGGAACTGTGCAAATGGAGTTCCGAGGAATTTCTTTTCTCTTTCTTTCAGACTCTTGCCGAAGGCTGCATAAATAAGTGAGGTGACATTACCTGCCGAGCTGAAAGAGTTTTCCCACCATATTCGCATCCGGCGGTGACGCCATGAATCATCGTAGGTAAAGGTATAGGTGACCGAAGGGATGAACTGGTCGTCCAGACTGTGAAACAGCATGGGGTTAGCCTGTGCAATCGAGTCGAATGTAGCCGTACGGTGCTGCAAATGGTTGAAGGCCAGATGGAGCGGTGTTACGGTATGTTTCATGCTTCTGGACGGACGGAAACTGTACGAAACGGTTCCTCCGAAAGACAGCATCTTGAAGTATCGGGCACGGTTTACCTGTTCGGCATAAATCTTGAAGTTCGTTTGCGATGGGAAGCGGAACGGGTCAATGCGGTCGCGTACCCATGGAAGTACAAGGCGAGGGAACTCCAGTGACAGGGCTGCTCCCAGTTCATAAGAGTTCATGACAGACTTGTCGCCGTCGACGGTTGAGCTGGTCTGCCATTCGTATGAACCTTTCAGCTCCAGATTGAGTGATGCTCCCATGCGGCGGAAGTTTTTGCGCGACAGGTTGAATATGGCTCCGGGACCGGTCTGCTTGGTACTCTTGGTAGTGACGTTAAGCTCCAGCTCACTGTTGTAGGGCAAGTCGAACATGGCATTCACGCGTACGTCGAGTGTATCTTTTTCTGCTCCTGTACGGGGAGTATATTGAAACTCGCTGAACTTGAACACACCCAGTCGTGCCAGAGCTTCTTGGGTATAGTTCTGTCTGGTCTGCGAATAGACTTCTCCCTTACGGTACAGAAAACGCTTGCGCAGCACTCCGTAGCGGATGCCTGGCTTCTTTCCGGAGTAATAGATGGTAAAGTTGCGCAGCTTCAGTGAGTCGTCAGGCTGTTCACCGTTATATCCCGTCAGGTACACAGAAGTATGTCCGATATGATACGTGCGGAGAGCTTCTTCGGGAATACTTTGTCGGGGTACAATCTTTAACTTGACGTACCCTTTGCGCATGATTGTATCGGCAAGGAAAGTGATGAATTCATTTCTTGCGTAGTAGTATCCGTTGTCGCGGAAGAGGTCTATCAGACGCTGCCGTTCCTGATTCAGGACCGTCACGTCGAAATTATCTCCGCTGTGTATCAGCCGTTCGTCGAAATGTGCATGAATCAGACTGTCGGTTTGTGGTCTGAATCCTTCGTATGTCACGGTATCTATGTAGTACGGATTTCCCATATCGATGTCGTAACTCAGTTTTACAGCCCGCGGGTTACGGGTACTGTCTACCCGGTAAGTTACTTTTCCGTCGAAATACCCGTAGTCGTGCAGCAGATTGGACGCTACTTTTATTCGGGTTTCAGGATTTACGGTAGAAACATATACCGGTTTGGCAGCCAGTTTTTTGAATATCCACTTTCCGAAGCCTTTTTCATACCTTTCAAAGCGATTGTATATCCATAGTCCGAAAGGTATCGGAAAACGGATATTGGGCTTTACCACGATGGCGTTGTTCGGAGCAATGCTGATAGCTCCTTCCGCTTCGGCAAGTGCCTTTTGTCCTGCCTTGCTCTTGTCTTCGTTGTTGATGGTTACTTTCTTCAATCCCAGATACAAGGTTTCCCCTTCCGGCAAGTGCTTTGTCGTAGAGCATGATACAGCCATCATGGCTGCAAGCAGAAGCGTCAGGATATGATATGTTTTATATTTCTTCATGGATATGTAATTATGCTTCAATCAGTTTTCTGTTGTTTGTTCGGGCTGTTTCTTTTTGCGGGAGCGGAAGATGAACAGTTCGCTTAGTTTGCTCACTTTCTTTCTCAGTACGATACCGGCTCCTGTTTCTATCACTTCACCGTCGAGTATACTTTCGTAATTCTTGTCGTGGAAAATCTTGATGTAGCGTGTACCGCTGTTGTCCAGACGGTATTCCAGCGAAATGTTGTCGATAAACGACTCGTCTTGCTGCTGTACATCGTTTCCGGTAGATATTTTTCCTCCGATGATAACCTGGAAGCGGTTGTTCCAGAATCGTTTGGCAAACTGGAAGTTATAATCCGTACGGGTATTTCCGGTTTCGCCCTCATCGGTCGTTTCCATACCGAAGTTTATATCTATTGTTTTCAGTGCATTTCCTGCTATCTTGTTTATCTCACTTTGCAGGAACGAGTTCAGCATACTGTTGGTGTCGAATCCTTTGCCTCCGGTATTGCTTTCTGACATATATATACCCGTAACCAGCATGGTGACAGCCAGCTTGTTTTTCTCTTCGGCCGATTTGGCAGCGAGTTCGTTCTGCATGGCACCGTCGTCGGGAGCTTCGAGTGTGAAGGTAAAGCCCAGATCTTCCAGGCGGTTTGTCAGATTCACTCCCACGTTGAAGTTCACCATACGCGTACTTTCTCCATCGGAAGAAACCGAGGCACGCACCCGTTCCGAAGCCTTTATGTTCAGATTCGGGTTCATAACGTTTCCGGTCCATTCGATGTAGCTTCCATCCTGAATATAGAAAGTCTTCAGCGGGATAATAGGCATTTCGTATTTCATTTCTCCGCTCATCAGCGAATAACGGCCGTTGAGCAGCATGTTTCCGTCGGGCTGATACTGGAACGACAAGTCGCCTCCACCTTCCAGCAGCATGTAGTTGCTTCCGCTTTCATTTAAGTTGACACGTGCCTGCACAGCCTCGTCGATGTGAAGTGTCATCAAAATATCCATACCTCCCAGCGACATGGCAGGAATATGAGGCTTGGCTATGTGAGTCGTATCGCTGAAGTCCACAAACGTGACAGTTTCATTCAGACGGTCTTCTACGGTCAGCGGAGAGTCTTTCAGTACATAAGTGAAATCACTGCTTCCTAAAATATTCATGTTGCCTCTCATGGTAAGGGCATCCGGCCGTCCTTTCAGCATGGCATTTACATCGACATAAATCTTACCGTGTACCAGCGACTCTTTGGTCTGTTTGGCATTGATCAGCTCAAAGTTATGCGCTTCCATTTTCAGGTTTATATCCATAGCAGCCATATCGGTCATATCTACGTAACCGTCTATGCTGAACGGTGTCTTTCCCTTGGTAAAGATGTTGAAGCGTTCGAATTTCAGCCGGCTGTTCTCAATCTTCAGCGGCCGGTTGTCGAGTTGCAGGTTCAGTGAAGCCTGTGGAATATTGATTATTACACTGTCAAGTCCCAGTTCTCCGTTCAAGACGGGCTGTGACGTGGAACCCTCTATGGAAATCGAACCGTCCAGGTCGCCCTTCAGCCTGGCCATATCATCGGGAATGAATGCGTTGGCTACCTTCAGCGGCAGATGATGCAGGTTCACATCTGCCGTCAGATTATCTTTATCATTTTTCCCCGTGGCAGAAAGGTACGTTCCGTTCAGGCTCATTATTTCCTCGTCGTTCAGCATCAGGAAGCCGTCTATGCTGTGTTCTCCTGTTTCTTTAGGCAGATATACGGCACTCATTTCCCAGTTGCCCAGTTGTTGTTTGTTGTAGGCAAGGTTGTTGATTCCTATGTCGGTTGCAACTTGCATGCTCGACTCGCTTTGTATATAGTGTGCCTCGGCGTTGATAAAGCCGGCTATGTCGGGCATATATGGGATGATGCGCCGGAACTCGGCTATGTCTATCTGGTTGAGAGCTACGGTAAGATCCTGCTGTACGAGAGAGTCCGGAGTAGAATATAAGGATAATCCGGAATGATTCTCATCGTATATCTTGACGTCGGCATGGATACGTCCCTCATCGCTCAGATAGATATAGTTGTCGGGGTTCACCTTAAACGGACGATATACCAGAGTAGGATTGTCCGGAGTGATGTGCATGCTGATGCCGTTGGGGCGTAGCTGTGCTTTCAGACCGAGATCAACTCCGGTTTCTCTTTTACCGTTCAGGTAACTTATTGCCAGTTGTGCATCGGTAGATCCGATATATCCGTTCAGTGAAATGTCGAAGGCTTCCTGACGTTTGTTGGCAAGAGCCTTTACACCACTGTAGAATTTCACCTGCACAGAGTCTTGCAGCGTCTTGAAGTAAATCGTATCCAGTTGAAGACTGTCGGTCCGCAAGCCGTACAAGTCGATGGAACCGTTTAATCCGTCTTCCGGCGAAGTGCTGAAGCTGGCCCGCAGACGATTGTAGTTTACATGCTGTGAAGCCAGGAAGTTGGCCACCGGATTGTCTGATCCGGAGAATACTTTCAGTTGTGCCGAAGGCAGCATTTCTCTGATCAGGCGCTGATTTATGTGTTTTTTCTTCCACTGCTCTCCAAACTCCTTGGCTACCAGATCGCTCTTGCTCATAAACTTGTCGAGGCTGTTGGCCGATTTGAACAGGAAAGTCAAATCGCCTGCATTGACATATCCTCTTACCGAATCGGTAGCCATATCGAAACCGGCATGCAGGTCTTTAGTCCTGAAGTTTCTTTCGGCTGTTACGAGCTGTATACCGCTGACGGTAGCACGTGCTTTGTGGCGTTGCTTCATATCCGTCTGCGCATGCACCTCGATGTTCATCGACGAACTGAAAGGCGTGCTCATAAGTGACAACGCCTGCCAGTCTAACAGCCGCACATGGGTGTTCAGGTCGGCCTTTATCATATTCGGCTGAAGCAATGCCTGCAAATTGGCCGATACGTCTATTGCCCGGTTGTTGACATTCAGCATCATTGAAGCCTGAGAGTGTTTCAAGCCGGCATCGAGAGTGACTCCGGAAAACAGAAGCGAGCCATACCGGAAGTGTGAAACCTCACCCTTCAGCAGAGCGGATGTTTTCGGAGAGAAAAAGTCGAATCCGTTTCCTTCGGCATGCAGTGAAGCCGAAAGTCCGAATATCGAATCATGCGGCATAAACTCGTGTATGTTGAGGCTGTCGATATTCAGGTCGACCAGATAGCCTTCTTTTTGCAAATCATAGTCAGCTTTTAAAATAATGTTGGCTTTTTTGCCCGGAAAGAACTGCATGTTTGCTCCGAGCAGACTGCCGTTGACCGAAGCTTCTCCTTCCAGTTTCATGCCATGTGGCAGCACGACACCGCTGAGCATACTTTCTACAAAGTTCAAGTTGCCCGTTTCTACCGATAAATTGATGTTTCCGTTTCTCTGGAGACTGTCCATAGGCAACGTAATACTTCCCGTAGCCTGTGCACGGAAAGCATCCTGAATGCTTGCCGAGAGCGTGGTAAGACGAATCTCCTTCAAGTTTCCGTCAATGCCGGCACGTATCTGCAATGGGGCAGACGGATATTTTTTTATGAAATCTTCCGGCATTCCGGTGATAACCTTCAGTAAATCATTCTTGCCGATGTCAGCCATCAGACGAGCATTGATCATACCGTCTTTTTCAGCATCAGTTGCCTCCCAGTCCATGGATGCGCTGAATTCGAGATACGAATCGGGGGTTGTTATCTGCAACGACGGCACTTTCAGTGTCTTGGCATCCGATACCAGTTTTCCTTTTGTTGAAACAATTTCCAGTCCGGAGCGTTCCTTTAAGTTGAAGTCGCGTATATTGGCATAGATATCATTTCCGGCATAGTAGGCAGAATCTACATCCAGCTTGATGTTGGTTATTCCGATATGCGATGCATCGAATCCTTCGGCAGCAGGAAGTGTATTGGTATCAAGATAAGCACTACCGTTTGTCAGTTTAAGTGAACCAGCCGAGTATGCCGACTTATGTAAGTCGACCAGTCCGTTCCGTAGAGAGAGTTTTTCGAGCGATGTTGACATGCTGAATGTATCCAGCGGCATTTGCATGGCAAACGAAACGTTTTCGAAATCAACATTTTTCAGTTGTATTTTCCAGAAAACCGGTTGCGAGCTGGTCGTATCTGAGGCTGTAGTATCGGCCATGCAGATGGATAAATGAGTATCCTTTAAAGAAAGAGTGTTGACAATGGCAGTTTCCGGATCGAGCTCTACGCCATGTGAGGATACGAATAGCTCTCCCAGATTTCCTTTCAGCGTCATACCTTCGATGAGGTTTGCCGTATTTACAGATGCCTTGCTCAACTCCAGACCGTCAAGTTCGATTTTCTTTCTCAGCAGGGGAGTTAACTGGATCTTCGCTGTTAATTTCTTGGCATTCAGTATGGTATCCTGCTTGTCGATAATTACGGTATTGTTTACTACCAAATCTAACGGGAATGAAAGAGAGATTCTTCCTATCGAGATTTGCATACCTGTGGCTTCGGAAGCGTAGCGTGTAGCCGTGTTTACCAGAAAATTCTGAATAGGAGGTATGTATATCAGAATACATAGCAATATAAATAATATGAACGGAGATGCTACGGCGATCCCTGTCCATCGCAGATATTTTTTCATAGGCCAAGTCAAGCTGTATTGTTTGTGCGAATTTATATAAAATAACCGAATTAGTATTCATTTTGTTCTGGAACTATTTAGTTGTATTTATATAAATTCTTTACCTTTGTGCTATAACTTAATTTTAAAAGATATATTATGAAACCAACTTTGTTTGTTCTGGCTGCCGGAATGGGAAGTCGTTATGGAGGTTTGAAACAGCTTGACGGTCTGGGACCCAATGGTGAAACAATTATGGACTATTCCATTTTTGATGCTATCCGTGGCGGATTTGGAAAGATTGTATTCGTAATCAGAAAAGATTTTGAAGAAGATTTCCGTAAGAAAATCATCAGCAAGTACGAAAACCATATTCCAGTAGAAGTAGTATTTCAAAGCATCGACAAGCTTCCTGAAGGATTTACTTGTCCGGCTGAACGTGTAAAACCATGGGGTACAAACCATGCAGTGTTGATGGGTAAGGAAGTTATCCGTGAACCTTTTGCCGTAATCAATGCTGACGACTTCTACGGACGTGACAGTTTTGCCGTAATCGGTAAATTCTTGTCTGAACTTCCTGAAGGAGCTAAGAATACATATTGTATGGTAGGATTCCGTGTTGGAAATACCCTGAGTGAAAGTGGTACAGTAGCTCGCGGTATCTGTTCTACCGACGAAAACAGACATCTGACAACAGTAGTAGAACGTACTGAAATTATGCGTATTAACGGTGTCGTTTCTTATAAAGATGAAAATGGCGAATGGGTAGGCATCGAAGATAACACTCCGGTTTCAATGAATATGTGGGGCTTCACTCCTGACTATTTCAACTACTCTGAAGAATATTTCATCGACTTCCTGAAAGAAAACATCGATAAGCCTAAAGCTGAATACTACATTCCGCTCATGGTCAATAAGCTGATCAACGATGGTACTGCTACAGTAGAAGTTCTTGATACTACTTCTCGCTGGTTTGGAGTAACATATGCAGCCGACCGTCAGGGTGTAGTTGATAAATTGCAGGCTCTTGCCGATTCTGGAGAATATCCTAGCAAGCTGTTCTGATAATTGAACATATACTATACAGGGAAATTTCCTTTATGCGTAAACTTTGTGTTTGTCATGAAGTAAGCGTGTAAAGGAAATTTTTTTTGTTGAAGTTATGCCTGACTGGTAAATATTGCGAAACGGATTTTAATCTTTTTTTCTGAATTTTGGTTAACTTTGCAAGAACAGCTGTGGTATGATGCAGGAGATATTGCATACCTCAAAAGGAATATATTCACTCGTTAGGTTTTAGTTTTCAATAGTTGAAATAGTTCTTGAAATATCATAAAACATTTAATATCATGAAAAAACAAATATTGTTAGGTGCGTTGGCGTTTGTTCTGTTTGCCTCTGTTTCGGCACAGTCTGTCGATACCCCTGTTTATTTAGATGATACAAAGCCTGTTGAGTTACGTGTTGAAGATGCCTTGTCCAGAATGACACTGGAAGAGAAAATTGCTATGATTCATGCTCAGTCTAAGTTCTGTTCTCCTGGTGTTTCCCGCTTGGGTATTCCTGAGATCTGGTGTACTGACGGACCTCATGGTATTCGTCCGGAGGTTTTGTGGGACGAATGGGATCAGGCCGGATGGACAAACGATTCATGTGTTGCTTTTCCGGCATTAACATGTCTGGCTGCGACCTGGAATCCTGACATGGCTTTGTTGTATGGCAAGAGTATCGGTGAAGAGGCTCGCTATCGAAATAAAACTATTTTATTAGGACCGGGCGTAAATATTTATCGTACACCCTTGAATGGACGTAACTTTGAATATATGGGAGAAGATCCTTATCTGAGCAGCAAGATGGTGGTTCCTTATGTACAAGGGGTTCAAAGTAATGGCGTTGCTGCCTGTGTAAAGCATTATGCTCTGAATAATCATGAAGTCAATCGCCATACAACCAATGTGATTGTCGATGACAGAGCTTTGTATGAGATTTATCTGCCTGCCTTTAAAGCTGCGGTGCAAGAAGGTCATGCATGGAGTATCATGGGAGCGTATAATCTTTATAAAGACCAGCATTGCTGCCATAATCAATATCTTCTGAATGATATATTGAAAGGTGAATGGGGATTTGACGGAGTTGTTGTCAGCGACTGGGGTGGTACTCACGATACTGACGAGGCCATTACTAACGGTTTGGACTTAGAGTTCGGAAGTTGGACCAACGGACTGTCGAACGGAGCAAGTAATGCTTATGACAATTATTATCTGGCTAAAGCTTATCTGGATAAGATTAAATCGGGTGAATATACAACCAAAGAGCTGGATGAGAAAGTTCGTCGCATCCTTCGTCTTTCATTCCGTACGACAATGAACCGCAATCGTCCTTTCGGATCTATGGGAAGTCCTGAACATTTTGATGCGGCCCGTACCATTGCAGAAGAAGGTATCGTGTTGCTTCAGAATAAAGGAAATGTGCTTCCGATTGATTTGAATAAAGCTTCAAAAATTGCAGTAATTGGCGAGAATGCGTTGAAGATGATGACCGTTGGCGGAGGTAGCTCTTCTTTGAAGGTAAAACATGAAATTTCACCGCTCGATGGCTTGAAAAAGAGAGTTGCCGGCAAGGCAGAAGTTCTTTTTGCAAGAGGATATGTCGGAGATGCCAGTGGCGAATACAACGGAGTTGTTACAGGACAGGATTTGTCAGATAACCGTTCGCCGGAAGAACTGATTGCTGAGGCTGTCAGCCTGGCAAAAGAATGCGATTATGTAATCTTCTTTGGTGGTTTAAATAAAAGTGCAGGACAGGATTGCGAAGATGCAGACCGTGCACAGCTGGGATTGCCCTACGGACAAGATCAGCTGATAGAAGCTTTGTCAAAAGTGAACAAAAACTTGATTGTCGTAAACATATCGGGTAATGCCGTTGCTATGCCTTGGGTGAAATCTGTGCCGTCTATTGTTCAGGCATGGTTTTTAGGCAGTGAAGCCGGAAGCGCCATAGCATCTGTCCTTTTGGGAGATGTCAATCCTTCAGGTAAACTTCCTTTTACCTTCCCTGTTTGTCTGGAAGATGTTGGAGCTCATAAATTGGGTGAATATCCTGGTGTAAAGAGAGAGAACGAGAATATCTGGGATGCGAAATACAATGAAGGTATTTTTGTGGGTTACCGTTGGCTCGATAAGGAAAATATTAAGCCTTTGTTTGCCTTTGGACATGGATTAAGTTATACTCAGTTTGAGTACGGCAAGGTTACGCTGGATTCTAAAGCAATGACTCAGGATGGAAAAATTGTGCTGACAGTCCCTGTTACCAATGTAGGCAAGAGAGAAGGAGCAGAAATCGTTCAGCTTTATATTTGTGATAAAAAGAGCTCACTTTCTCGTCCGGAAAAAGAATTAAAAGGTTTCTGTAAAGTCAAACTGGCTGCTGGAGAAACTAAAACAGTTTCTTTTACAATAGACAAATCGTCTTTGAGCTTTTTTGATGACAAGCAGCATAAATGGGTTGCAGAACCTGGAAAATTCGAGGCTGTTATAGCTGCTTCTGCGGAAGATATAAAGTCGAAAACCGTATTTGAATTGAAATAAGTTTTTAGTTAATCTTTGCAGATAAATATATTCTTCCCTCTTTCGGCTTTGTGATGCGAAGCTGAAAGGGGGAAGTTTTTTCTCATTGTCAGGAGTATTTTCATACGTCCGCACAGATGCCAGATTGCCAGTATGCCGAACAGGATACCTGCCTGATAATGCAGTATTCCTAAATGAGTGCCGGCATTTCCCCAATGCAATATCAGGATGAGGCCTGTCGCACTTGTCAGTAAATAAACGGCCGACAGACAAACCGTAACCTTGCTGCGTTGCCTGAATCTTTCGGGCAAACTTTTATACCATCCCCGGTGGGCCCTTATGTGTCCAGTGGACAGGATGAGAAACAATACTCCCCATACGATATGTGCAACTCTCCAGATTTTTACATTTGACTGTACGATACCATGACCTGCCGCATGGATAATCAGACCGGTAATAAGAGTGAGCAGACATATAGCTGCCAGAACGAGGTCGATGTAGAATGTTCTTTGTTTCTTCATGATTATTATTTGTTAGGGTTAGCCGGTACAGTTCGGGGTATGTCCGGCATACATACTTCGTGTTATTCCGGATGCAAAGTTAGCCCGATGAAGAAACGGAGGCAATGGATAAGATAGGGGAGTACTTGGACTATTTATGGTTTTTGCGGAAGTCGGTTGGAGATATTCCTGCTGTTTTCGAAAAGAGCCGGGTAAAGTAAGCGTAATCTTCAAATCCGAGTTCCTGAGCTATTTCCTTTACGCTTTTACTGGTATATATCAGGCTCCGTTTGGCTCTTGTCACAATTTCATATTGTATGTTCTGGCTGACACTGAACCCCGTCGTCCCTTTTACCGCTTCGTTGAGATACATGAGCGAGATATTCATCATGCGTGCATAGTAACTGGGACTGTGGCTGTGCTCTACATGCTGTTTGAGCAGGTTCCTGAAGGTGATGGTATGCTCCACATAACGTTGGGGCAGGCTATGAGCCGTTTGCTTGGAGGTGATAGCTTCTCCGATGATGTCGATGATGGCAAGCGACAGGTGCAGTGCCAGTGCCTGTGGATGTTTGCCAGTCTGTGCCAGTTTGCCGGCCAGGATGGTAAACAGCGATGTCAGTTCAGTCTGCTGTTCCGGTGACAGTTCTACCGTCTGTGTGCCAAGTGTATATTGTTCGAAGGATCTTTTGGAAGTTTCTTCGATGAATGCGCTGTCGATCATCAGTATATACGCATTCAGTCCGGTAGCCTGTACAAAGCTGTGTACCTGTCCGGGTAATACCAGAGCGGCACAATGCGCCGTCAGCCTGTAGCTGTTGAAGTCTATATGGATGTCACATTCACCCGATTCGATGAAGCCGAACATATAGTAGTCATCCTGATGCGCATAGTCGACAGGGGTATGCTGCATGCCGTCTGCTGAAAATACACGAAGGTGTATGCCAGTATCGGAAATATCGGAAACTCGGATCAACGTAAAAACTTGAGGAGTTAATTCAATAAATATTATCTTTGCCTACAAGAATAAAAAATAGAATACAATGGAAACAAACGGTTATCGTCTCCTTCTCCCGGAAGGAACTCTTGATTATTTC
>ENA-OURU01001662-OURU01001662.1-human-gut-metagenome-genome-assembly--contig:-NODE-1662-length-25976-cov-7.386251_pt1 | contig 25976 bp, 22 predicted proteins | sample MGYA00242137_ERZ509064 | MGnify/ENA primary metagenome ERZ509064 (study PRJEB26280, sample SAMEA2338777) | human gut metagenome | biome: human gut; feature: human-associated habitat; material: faeces...
AAAAAAATTTGCTCGAAAATCCGCATATATTTCCTATGAATACAAGCTCTAAAATAACCAGCCTGAAATTCCAATACTGGAGCTTCAGGCTGGTTTCATTTGCGGTTAAATTTTTTTGATTTGCGTACCGGCAGGCTATGGCTTTGGAAATGATTCGAGGATTCCAACAACCACCTGTCTTTGTTTTCCGTCGTCTGTACAGGATATTACCGTCAATCTGTCGTCGCCGTAATCATCCAATACTTCAACAGATTGCGGCGCAACGACATGGTATTCCGCCACAATATAGGTGTACCGTGTTCTCTTTTCATCATTGTCAATCAGGTACATCTCATCCCCGATTTGAATTCGGTCAAGAGCATTGAATATCTCGGCATAGATCGTGCTGTTATGTCCGGCAATGCAATAGTTGCCGTGTCCGGGCAAACCAGTCCCCTCAAAATGACCTGCCGATACTTGGAGTGCTTTGGAATCTGTTCCCTCAAGTACCGGAACTTTTATCTGCAAAGATGGGATTTCAAAATTGATATTATCATTCAACAATCTTTTGAGGTATATCTCTCTGCTGATCTTTCGATACGCAAACAGAGAAAGAATCAAAACCCCACAGATCAGCAACAGGATTCCGAAAATCCGTAATACTTTTCTTTTCATCATTTTGTTTTTACAAATAGGAGTGCCGCTTGGAACACGACACTCCTACGGGTGAATTAGCTATGTTTTTTTCTGGTCTTGAGAATGATTGCCGTACCGCCAAGTGTCATGAGTGCTGCCAGTCCTGCGATCACCTTGTAAATGCCGGAATAACCAGTCTGCGGAAGATTGACCTCGCCGCCCGCACTGTCTGTTCCTTTTCCCGTCACAGGATCAATGGCATAGGTATCCAGAAGCTTTCCGTTCGCATCATACAGCGCAATGGAAAGCGTTCCGTCAGCGTTTGCGGCCGTTTCCGCTTTCGCCGGAATTGTCCCTGTTTTCTGGCGATAATCTTCCATCGCCATTTTGCCAAGCTCCTCTTCGGAGGCAAAGTATTCCATTGTGGTAGTCGTTGTGGCTGAAGTAACGCTTCCAGTGGAAGTGGTTGTTCCGCTTTCCTCCGTTGTTCCGCTTTCCTCCGTTGTGCCGGTATCGGCAGTTGTTTCGGCGGTTGCAGTAGTTTCCGTTGCGGTTTCGGCAGTTGTGACCGTGGTTACGACAGGTGTTGTCGTGCTCGGCTCTTCATATGCAACGTTGTAATCCTCGGAATATTCCTTCACGGTCTGGCTCGCACCATACAGGACGAAGCCCTCTATGGGAATCAGATCCCCGTAAGGATCTCTGGGATTGATGCCGTATCCGATTGCCTGAGCACCGATGACAGATACATGATCCGGAACAGTAATATGCATTGCAGGATTTACAGCAAATGCTCTTGAACCGATTTTTTCGACGCCTTTTCCTATCGTAATATCGGTAAGATCGTTATATGCAAATGCACCGCTGAGCACTGTTTTCACACTGTCGGGGATTCTGATTTTCGTAAGTGCACATTCCGAAAAGGCACTGTTTCCGATCTGTGTAATGCCATCTTCCAGAACAACATTGTCCAGCTTTTCACAGCCGCTGAACAAACTGTCCGGTATCTCCCCGATCTTTGCCGGTATCGGCGGAATTTCCGTCAGATTGCTGCAGGCTCCAAACGCACGCTCTCCCAGCATTTCCAGAGATTTTGGGAAGTTCTCTATTTGCGTAAGATCTTTGTTTTCGTTGAAAGCACTGTCACCGATCTCTTTGACGCTGTCAGGGAATTGCAGAACCGGACAGCTGCTGTACTCGAATGCAGATGTTCCGATGGATTCCAGTCCGCTGCCAAGTGTCAGACCATTGCTGAGGGAACAGCTTTGAAACGCTGCCGTTCCGATTTCCCTGACGCTGTCGGGAATCACGACACTTTCCAGCCCAAAATCTTTCGCAAAACAATTTCTCGGAATGCTTGTTAAATTCTCGGAAAGTTTCAGCGTTCTGAGTTTGGAACATCTGGCAAATGCAGCAACGCCGATACTGGTTACAGAATCAGGAATGACCAGTCTTGTGATCGGCTGACTACGGAATGCACAGTCGCCGATTTCTTCCAATGTATCCGGAAGTTCAACCGCTGTGATCTGCGGCGTTGTCCAGAAACCGTCAAATGCATTTTCTCCAATTTTGACGATACCGCTGGGGAAAACGACTTTTCCGAGAATCGGATCGCTTTCAAATGCTCTGTCTCCGATCACGGTATCGCTCATACCCTCTGTGAAACCGAGTTCAATCAGTTTAGCGCAACCGATAAATGATGTCTTACCGATAAGCTTGATTTCCTTGCCGAACTGGACAGAAGTAATGTTGCGACACCAGCCGAACGCACTTTCCCCAATGGTTTCAAGCGTGTCCGGAAAAGTAATCGCTCCGCTGATACCGGAATTTGCGAATGCTTCAGCACCAATTGTTTTTATGCTGTTTCCAAATGTCACCTTTTTGAGATTGACAAGAACCTCAGTAGAATATCCGTAAAATGCCCGATTGCCGATCGTTTCAACGCCGTTTCCGATCACAACAGATTCCAGACCCGTGCAGCCCTCAAAGGCACTGTCCCCGATTGTCTTTACACTGTCCGGAATCACGAGATCCGTCAGGGATTTGCACCCGCAGAAAGCACACGAGCCAATCTCTGTGATGGTATCAGAAAAATGAACCGTTTTCAGATTTTCCATGTATCGAAATGTGTATTCCGGAATCGTTGTCACGCCATCGGCAAATGTAATTGTTTCGAGTGCGTCGCTGTCAAAAGCATATTGTCCGGAGGTCAGATCGCCGGAGATCAGGATACTCTTTACAGGACATTTCTCAAACGCATCTACGCCAATTTCTTGCAGCGACTTCGGAAGAGAAACATCCGTCAGAGAGGTGCATCCGCTGAACGCTTTTTGTCCGATGCTTGTAACACCTTCCGGAATGGTTACCGAGGTAATTGCTGTGTTGTCCCGGAATGCCTCCTGTTTTATTTCTGTGACAGGTATTTCCGTGCCGTCATAAGTAACAGCTGATGGGATCACAAGTTCTGCATCTGTTCCGGAATACCCTTGAATTATGCAGTAGTCGCTTCCTACACCATCGTAATCATAATATACAGCGTACTGGTAATTGTCATCGGTCGTCCCCTCTCCACGCACGCCATATGCCGCAGATACAACACTGCTGTTTTCAACGGTACCGGTGTATGCCCCATAGGCGTAGCAGCAGGAAAAAGCGGTGGCAAATGCAGTAGCCGAAGCCAGAATCCGACGAATCGATCTGTGTTTTCTCATGGAAATCCCTCCTGTTCCTTCGTGTTGTGCACGTATTGTTCAGCATGCACATTCGATATCATTTATATCCATATCATATCATACTTTATCAAAAAAAGAAAGCAGTTTTACCAAAAAGTCAATGACAAATCGGTAAGATTTGAAGAAGATTGAGAAATGATAATTCAAGTCAAATATTTCTTGTTAGGATAGAAACAAACGGGAGATAAGATAGGGGCATCGATCTTCTGTGCTTTTCGCTCTGGGCTGCTGGGGCCGTCCTGTGCCGCAGTGTCCGGTGCAGTCGGCTCAGTGTTCTGCGGCGTGGTCTGGGTCTGAGTTTCCTCGTCCATGGTGTGTCCTCCTCTCGTCATTTGGGTATCAAAAAAGCGCCTGATTGCTCAGACGCTGAATTTGTGAGATAAGAGCGCCGTACCCGCAGGCTGTCTTGCTCTTATTTTCCGTCCCTCCGCCAGTTTATGCCCGTGGTCGGGGCAGCTGTTACAGTTCAATGCTTTCGATCGCTGCACGTGCTTCCAGACTGGCGATATAATCTGCCATCGCTCTGATCTGGAAATTATAGACACCTCTCGGACAAGTCGGCGTGAAATTCAGCTTTCCAATGTCCCATTTGTCCAGCATTGCTTTCAGCTTCTCGTACCGGACAGCCACCTGTGCATACTCTGCTTTAAACCGTTCCTTATAGTCATCACTGCACATCAGTGATACTGTGTCTTTCAGCTCCGCTGCTCTGTATGTTGCCATGTTTTTTCTCCTTTCGGGCATGAAAAAAGCGTACCGAAGCACGCTTAATTTATAATAATGTTGCCAGAAAATTAGTATTCCTGGTATTTGCAATTTTCACAAATTTCTTTCCAGTTTTCTTTCTTCTTAAACTTTTCCGGGATGCTCTCCTCTCGCAGATCTTGATTTTCCATGCAATCAGCAGGGCTAATCAAGCCATCAATCAATGGACAGATTATCTTTTCTTCTTCCATTTTTCAAGCACCTCCATCATCTTTTTTATTCGGTCGTCATACTCATCTGACCGGAATGCAGTGCGTATTGTATTTGTCTTGACATCGACATAAGCGGCACCGGATTTGCTATAATAATTCTCGAATTGCCCTCCCCACCGTGAAATAAAAGTGGCTTCAATTTTCGCCGATATAGTCCAAAATACTTTCGCACATTAGTCCTTCCTCATTCGGATTGTACTCCTCGTCAAGGCAGTGCATTACCAGATAATCGGATACGAGATCATCTATTTTGTCAAGGTCATCATTTGGGTTTATTCCAATGGAAATCAAAAAATTTTTTTGCTCTTCCGACATTTTACTCATCTCTTTTTGTATTTTTTTACTTTTCCACTTCCGGTTTTCCAAACGGTTGTAATAATTCCAGTTTCCGGATTAACATTAACCGTTGCACCCTCACCTATAAATCTCTGACTAGGTCGCCCTTGATCATCGTATTTTATTTCATCGATGTGCAATGGATTAGTAAGCGCATCTTTAACATCATCAAGGTTTACACCACGTTCTTCTGAACGTTCTTTCATGTGCTGGGAAAGTGACGTTGTTTGAATACCATTTGATGTTATTATACCACCACTGCCCTCAGGAGTCAACGGTTTCCCGCTGATTTTCTCCGGCAAATACACCTTTCAGGCATGAAAAAAGCACATCACTCTTTGCAGTCATTCCCTGCAAAAAGTAATGTGCTTCTTAGCCTTCTTATGTTTCTGAAAGGCTTTCCGATCTCATCAAGCTGTGGATTTCCTGCCGATTCGGCATCACCTTTAACGCACCCTTTCTCATCGTTACCAGTGATGCTCCGGCATTTGCAAAATGCAGCAGCTCCAGAAGCTGCTCTTTCGTGAGCTTGTCCACTTCATGCTCCAGCACATAGTTCAGTACGCAACCGAAAAATGTATCTCCCGCACCAGTTTTCTCCACGGATTTCACATCATAGACTGGTGCTTTTGCCGCTGCATTTCTCGTATAAGCACAGCTTCCGTTTCCGCCGAGTGTGATGCAGATCAGCTGCATCTGCGGATACTTTTCCAAGAGTTCTCTTGCTGTCCGGTCATAGTCCGAATGCCCGAACATAAACTCCACCTCATTGTCTGAGATTTTCAAAAGATTGCATTTGGAGAACCCGTATTCGATTTCGGTTCTTGCATCTTCAAGATTGTTCCAGAGCGGTTCCCGCAAATTCGGGTCAAAGGAGAGCATCGCTCCGCTTTCTATTGCGGTATCTATGGCAAATCTGGTGGCTTCCCGAACGCCTGCATGGGTCGAGGAAAGCGTGCCAAAATGAAAGATTCTGGAATCCCGAATCAAATCTGTACGCACTTCCTGTCTGGTCAGCATCATGTCCGCACCCGGATTGCGAATAAAGCTGAACTCCCGTTCACCGCCGGCAAAGGTATGCACAAAGGCAAGCGTCGTCGGAACACCTGCATCTGCCACCAGGCCGTCTGCACAAATTCCAACCTCTTTTATAGTTTCGGAAAGCTGCCTGCCGAACATATCTGCTCCGACTTTTCCGATGAATGCAGTACGCTTTCCCAGCTTGGAAAGCATGGCAAGCACATTACAGGGAGCGCCGCCCGGATTCGCTTCCAGCAAGGGATTTCCCTGCGGACTGATTCCGCTTTCGGTGAAATCGATCAGCAGTTCACCCAAAGCTGTTACATCATATTTTTTCACTGCATTCCCCTCACTCTGTCGTATACAACGTATATGCTTCGCCAGTGACTACATCCGACAACCCGTATACCACGCTGCTGATTACCGCTTCGCCCTGATTGGCATAGACTTCGATCAAATTGGAATCCACATAGATCTCCAGTTCACAGCCGTCCCTGAGTACCGGTGTTTCCGCAGTCAATCGATATTCGCCGTCTTTCACAAATACAGCAGAGCGATCTGTGAAAAGCTTGTCCTGTTCCCGCCAGATCCGGTATCCGCCAATGCTGATACACGCGCCGTTTTTCAGCGAGGTCTTTACCAGATAGCCAGACTTGCCCGCCTGTTCCGGCGAAGAGATCTCCTTGATAAAAGCGTTTTGGATATGCGGATGAGGGCGGAAATAAATGCGATCGTTCTTCACCGAAACCACTCTTGGAATACACATCATGCCGTTCCACTTACCGTCTACTGCCTGCGGCATTCTCATCCATGCAATAACAATACGATTGCCATCTTCATCAGTCGTACTCTGCGGGGCATAGAGATCCAGCCCATAGTCCAGAAACTGAACGTCATCTGCAAGCTGCATCGTTCCGGTCGCTTCATCGAATGCGGAGAACAGACAGATCGCTGCGGAATCATACGTTTTTCCATCGTTCAAAAAAGCCATGGGGGAAAACACCGTGATGCCCTTGCCATCTGCCTCAAAATAGTCCGGACACTCCCACATCCAGCCGAAGTTGTCCTTTTCCACGTGGCTGAGATACTTCCAGTTCTGCAAATCCCTGCTCTGATAAATCAGCAGTCTGCCCTTTTGGGCAACAGAGCTTCCCAGTACCATATACCATGCATCTGTTCCACGCCATACCTTCGGGTCACGGGTGTGCGTCTTGCTGCCGATCTTATCTTCTGCAATGGAGGGAATGATCGTCTTTTTGTCATGAACATTATCAAAAGTCATGCCGTCTGCGGAAGAGATCATCATCTGTGCCGAGAGAAACTGATCGTTCTTGCAGTGGTTAATGTTCTCCGGATCCTCCTCCAGATAGTTGACACCGGTATAATACAAGTACATCGTTCCGTCCTGTTCCACAGCACTGCCGGAAAAACAGCCGCTGCGGTCGTCGGTCTTGGTAGGATACAGGGCGATTTCCTTTTCCTCCCAGTTCACCAGATCCTTGCTGACAGCGTGTCCCCAGTGCATTCTGCCCCACTGCGGTGCGTAGGGAAAGCACTGGTAAAACAGATGATACTGCCCCTTGTACCAGATAAATCCGTTCGGATCATTGATCCAGCAATTCGGGGCTTTGAAATGAATTTTCTGCATAGTATCCTCCTAATTAGAAAAGGCTCTCTTCGGTTTGCGTATCAAAAAAGTGCATTCTGGACGGAACAAAGGCAAAATCAATGGTATCTCCGGGCTTGCTGATCTCATATTTGGATACTCTCGCCACCGAGGCAGTGCCGCCGAAGTTAAAGTACAGGTTGTTCTCATTTCCCATAACTTCTACGCTGTCCACCGTTGCAGACATGATATTTTCCTTGTAAAGATCCAGATTCTGCGGATCCAGCTTGATGTCCTCACCACGAATGCCAAGAACCAGCGTTCCCTGTCTGCCGTTTAGTTTTGTCACAACAGATTTCGGCAGCTGCATCTTACTGCCATCGGAGAAAGTCATGGCATTCCCTGCAACCTTTACCTCATAGAAATTCATCTGCGGCGAACCGATAAATCCCGCCACAAACTTATTTGCCGGATGCTCATACAAGTCCATCGGCTTGCCAACCTGCTGGATCACACCGTCTTTCATAATGACAATGCGGTCTGCCATGGTCATTGCCTCCACCTGATCGTGCGTCACATAAATGGTGGTACTGCCCAGCTGCCGGTGCAGCTTGCTGATCTCGCTTCTCATGCTGACTCTCAGCTTAGCATCCAGATTGGAAAGCGGTTCGTCCATGAGAAACAGCTTCTGATCCTTGACAATTGCACGTCCCAATGCCACTCTCTGCCGCTGACCGCCGGAAAGATTCTTCGGTTTCCGATAACGGTATTCCGAAAGTCCCAGAATATCGATTGCCCAGTCCACCTTCTTCTTGATTTCCGCTGCCGGCACCTTCATATTCTTCAAACCATAGGAAATGTTCTTTTCCACTGTCATGTGCGGATAGAGGGCGTAGTTCTGAAATACCATAGAGATGCCACGATCTCTCGGCAAAACTGCATTCATACGCTTTCCGTCAATGTAAAAGTCACCGCTGGTGATTTCCTCAAATCCGGCAATCATACGAAGTGTGGTCGATTTTCCGCAGCCGGACGGCCCGACAAAGGCAATGAATTCTCCCTCCTCAATGGAGAGGCTGAAATCGGTTACGGAATTTTTATCTGCACCTGCATATTTCTTACAGATGTTCTTCATTTCAATAAAGCTCATAAGTTAGCCCTCCTTGGAACCTGTGGAAACGACGCCCTCTACAATCTGCTTGGAGAAAAGGGCATAGATGATAATAACCGGAATGGTAATCAGGGTGATGACAGCAAGCGTCTGTCCCATGGTTGTATTGTCGTTGGATGTGATGGAGTTCAAACCGATCTGAGCGGTCAGAAGATCGCTGGACGTGAACACCAGTGACGGCCAGAGGTAATCATTCCATACATTCAGGAATGTGAAAACACTGACAGTTGCAACGACTGTTTTGGACATCGGCAGCACCATTGTAAAGAAATACTTCACAGGATTGCAGTGATCCAGCTGTGCAGCCTCCCAGACATCATCGGGCAGGCTGACAAAAACCTGACGGAACAGGAATATATTAAACGGATTGACGATCATCGGAAGCACATAACCAAAAACGGTGTTCAGCAGTCCCATTTTGGAAACAAACATAAAGTTGATGGTGATAATGGTTTCTGTCGGAATGATCATCAGCATCATGATGATCGCCAGCCATCTGTCACGAAACGGGAACTTGATCTTCGCCAAGGCATAGCCTGCCAGACCATTGACGATCACGCCAGCCACAATCATGATGGCTGCATAGAACAGTGTATTTGCCATGAACCGGAGGAATCTGGTGTTGAACAAAATTTCCTTATAGTTATCGAAAAATCCCTTTCCCGGTGCGGGCGGAATAAATGCACTGACGGAATTCATATCTGCTGTGATTGCAGCGTCCGGTTTAAACGAATTTGCAATCATCCAAATGACTGGAAACAGGAAGAATAAGGACAGCACCAGCATTACTGCAACAAGGATTCCATTAGCGATTTTTTGCTTTTTTGTTTTCATGTTTCTCCTCCTTATCCTTTGTCAAAAATGTTTGAATCATGGTGAGTATGACAACGAATACGGTAAAGACGATTGCCATTGCCGAAGCAAGGCCAATTTCCCAGTTTACCGTGCCGGTTTCGTAAATATCATAGACAATGGTATAGGTTGAATGAGACGGACCGCCACCGGTCATTACCATCGGCTGCACGATCATACGGAATGCACCAATGGTTACGGTGATAAAGACAAATACACAAAGCGGCTTCAGCTCCGGCAGTGTGATATTCTTGAATTTGCTCCATCCGCTGGCGTGGTCCATTTCCGCAGCCTCATAGAGTGCCGGATTGATTGCCTGTAATCCGCCGAGGAAGATGATCATCTGATAACCGACACCCTGCCAGACACTCATCAGTGCAATGGAGGGAAGTGCCTGATTGGCACCATAGATAAACGGCTGTGCATCAATGCCAAAGTGAGAGAGAATCGTGTTCAGAATGCCCTCCGGACTATAGATCTGCATCCAGAGATTTGAAACAACCGCCAGGGACATGACCACCGGAATAAAAAATGCGACCTTGAAATATTTCTTACAAACTGTGACTTTATTGATGAGCAGTGCCAGCCCCAATGCTCCCAGCGTTTGCAGCGGAACAATGATCAGTACAAACTTAACGGTATTTCCAAAAGCTGTGGTAAACAGGTCATCCTTAAAAATGGTACTGAAATTTTCCATTCCTACAAAATGTGTCAGCTTTGGATTCAATGCAAAATAATCTGTAAAGCTGTAAATCAATGTGAGTATCATCGGAATGAACAGGAACACCGTCATTAAAACCAGTGCCGGTCCGAAAAAAGCCATTCCGAGAATGGAATTCGATTTCTTTTTCATGTTATCTTGTGTAACGCTTGAGCTTTGCGTTAATCCTTTCTACAGATTTATCCATTTCGTCTGTGACGTTTTTGCCGCTCAATCCAACGTCCTCCAGAACCTGCTGGAACGATGTGCTGACCTGCGGATAAACAGGTGTTTTCGGTCTGGGATGACCGTAATCTCTCAGCTGTTCGTAAAGTGCCTTATAATTTTCGTCGTCCTCAAAAGTGGTAATCTGGTCATATGCTGCATAAGTGGAGGGCATACTCTTGGTTTTCTCATAGAGAAGAACGCCGCTGTCCACACCGCTCATCCATTTTACCAGCGCTGTAGCTGCTTCAATGTGTTCCGTTTTTGTGGTGGCAGCATATGCCCAGGAACCTGTCGGCGTATATCTGCCGCCGTCCCAGTTGTCACTGACAATATACGGCGCAACGCCAAGGTCGATGTCGCTGTAGCTCTGATAGATCGTATTGACTTCCCATGCACCGTCAAACTTGAACGCCGCACGTCCGCTTTCAAACAGGTTTTCAATGGGTGTTGCGGACATATACTTGTTTTCCACCAGTCCTCTGAAGTACTGGAACACCTCCGCATTTTTGTCCGAGTTGAAATATCCGTCTGCGGTAAGACCGTCCTCACTAATGAGATCGCCGCCATTGGACCAGATAAACGGAGCATAGTAATAGATGCTGGATTCGCCGACCGGAAAGGTCATATCCAATGGATACCCGTTTTTGCTGTCCATGATCGGTTTCAGCTGCTTCAAAATATCCAGAAATTCCGAGAATGTCCAAGGGTGATCCTTATCGGGCACTTCAATTCCGGCTTCCTCCAGAATCGCCTTATTATAATAGAGACCGACGCTGGATTCCATGGCACCGAGTGCATACAGCTTGTCATCGACCGTTCCCTGCTCCAGAATGGAATCCAGATAAGCCGATTTTTCTTCCTCGCTCAATTCGGCAAGCGGCTGAATAATGCCGTTTGCTGCATAGGCAGAAATATTCGGGCCGTCCACGGTGATGACATCGGGAAGATCTCCCGACATAACCGAAGCATTGATCTTATCCGAATAACCGCCGCCGCTGTCATTTCTCGGAATAAATTCAATGTCTGCAAAATAGGTTCCGTCATACTTTTCATTGAAGCGTTCCACCGACGCTTTATAAGCTTCGCCTTCCGGTGTATCCTCAATGGTATGCACCCACATGCTGATGTACTGCTCTCCCTCATCATATTCCTTTACATCACCGGGCTTTACGGTTTTGCTGCACCCTGTAAGCGGAACTGCACTCGCCAGAATTGAAAGAGCCGTCAGAAATAATGGTAGCTTTTTCATCGCTGTTTCCCTCCGTTCTTTTTAAGTAACCGGTTACTTTACTGATTACAGTATATCATGGAACCGGTTACTTGTCAAGATTTTTTCTGATTTTTGTAGCAATTTCTAAAAATCCTGAAAACGTTTTGTGCAGTTCTACGAAACTGGTTACTTTACAGATTCTTTTATTGATTCAAAAACCGTTGTGTGCTATAATGAAGAGAGAAACAGGAGGCATAAAAAATGGCGAAAAAAAATGTAACCTTTGCAGATATTGCAGCATATACCGGTTTTTCCAAAACAACGATCTCCCGATATTTTAACAATCCGGACTCCATCACTGTGGAAAATCAGGAGAAGATCGCAAATGCCTTAGCCGTGCTGGACTATAAGGAAAATAAGCTGGCAAGAGTCATGGCAAACGGCAAAACAGAAATGATCGGCGTAATCATTCCCAACTTATACATGCATTATTATTCGGATATGCTGGATCACATCATCTCGACTTATGAGGAATACGGCTATAAATTCATCGTATTTGCAGGGAACGAAGATGCTGATGTAGAACGGCGATATATTCAGGAGCTTCTCGCTTATAAGACAGAGGGACTGATTGTTTTAAGTCACACGCTCTCTTCCAAAGAACTGGCAGGATATCACGTTCCCATCGTTACCATTGAGCGGGAAGATGAATATGTGTGCAGTGTCAATACAGACAACTACATGGGCGGCGTGCAGGCTGCAACCGTTCTCGCCAAAAGCGGCTGCGACATTCTGATCCATGCAAATTCAGATTTTCCAAGTACCATTCCAGCTTACGGACGAATTCAGGGATTTCAGGATTTTTGCGAAACAAACGGGTTGGAACATCGCATCATGATTCGGAATTTCGGTGCCAGCTTTGAAGAAAACAATGCAGAGATCGCAAAGCTTTTACAGGAGATCGAAGAAATTTATCCCGAAAAAAAAGTGGGAATCTTTATGCCCAATGACACCCACGCCAACATTCTGCTCAATCTTATCATCCGAAAATACGGCACGCTGCCGGAACGATATAAAATCGTTGGTTTCGACAACTCTCCTGTTTCCAGAGAGGCGGCCTTTCCCATCACCACAGTCGGACAACAAATGGACAAAATCGCACACGAGGCAGTAGAACTGCTTTCGCAGCAAATCAGCGAACGGAAAAAGCGCAGACCCAAGCCGCTTTCCGCACCGATTCACAAGGTGCTTACCCCGGTTCTGATTCGCAGAGAAACCACAAAATAAAGACAATCCCCTGATCCGCAGAACGCCGTTTTCCATATAAAACAACCAGCCTGAGATTCCAATCATAGAATCTCAGGCTGGTTTTCATTTGTATGCAGTGAGAAAAGCGATGTGGCTTTCACAACCTTCTTCCATTTTGATGCGTTTTCGTTTATTCTTCCAACAACGATTCCATAAATCGCACGAAGGCTGCTTTGCCTGTCTCACTTCTCCGGAATACACCGGCATCTAACAAAACCTGCTCAAACACCTTCCCCACTTCTGCGTGCAAGATATCCCATGCATTTTCCGCTGAAAATTCCGGATGCTGTTTCAAAATGGAAACAGCCCAGTCAGCATGTGATGCGGTCAGCGGATTCGCCGTCAAATCTGCACCGGAAAGCATCGCCGCTCTCACGGCATCCAGTTCCGCTGCAAGACGTGAAGGCAGCACTGCAAGCCCCATGACCTCGATCAGGCCGATGTTTTCCTTTTTGATGTGGTGCAATGACGGATTGGGGTGAAATAGTCCCAGCGGACGTTCTTCCGTCGTGCGATTGTTTCGCAGAACCAGATCACACTCATAGGTACTGCCATGCATTCTGGCGATCGGTGTGATGGTATTGTGCGGCACACCATCAGTGGATGCCAATATCTGCACACTTGCATCGCTGTAGGTACGCCACTTTTCCAGAATCTTGCTGCAAGCCGCAGCGAGCGTGCTCCGGTTCGATGCCTGCAGCCGTATCACTGACATGGGCCATTTTACAATGCCCACCTGCACATCCGGAAACTGCGGAAGCACATAGTATTTTTCAATCGGTGCTTTTGCCATGGCAAAGGTATAGTTGCCGCCCTGAAAATGCTCATGGCTGAGAATCGAACCGCCCACAATGGGCAGATCTGCATTCGAGCCAATGAAATAGTGGGGCAAAATATCCAGCACATCAAACAGCTTCTCAAACACTGCCGCATCGATCTTCATTGCTGTATGCTTTTCGTTGAACACAATGCAGTGCTCGTGGTAATACCCATAGGGTGAGTATTGCAGCTGCCACGGTTCTCCCTGAATTTGCAGCGAAACCGGACGCAGATTCTGCCGTGCCGGCTGTTTCAAATTTCCGGCAAACCCTGCATTTTCCGGACACAGCTGACACTTGGGATATGCAGATACCTTGGCAGATTTTGCTGCGGCAATATCCCTGGGATCTTTCTCCGGCTTGGAACGATTGATCGTAATGTCCAGTGTGCCGTATTCGGAAGCATATGTCCACTTCAAATCCTTTGCAATTCTGCCCCGGCGCACATAATTCAGGTTCTGGCTAAGCGCATAGTACCAGTCCGTCGCTACTTCCGGCGATACAGCGTAGTGCTTCCGAAAAGATGCCATCACCTCTCTGGGCATCGGTGTCAGTACGCCCATAAGCCTGGTATCAAACAAATCCCGTGAAGCACCGGTATCCGGAATGAGATGCTGTGCACAGGCATAGTCGATCAGCGGCTGCAAAATCGCATCAATCTCTGTTTCTGAAGATGCTTCTCCGCTGGTCTGCCAATCGTTCAGCTGAAAAATCTCCATGTACTGATTCTGTACCACATAGCGATCTTCCGGTTGGATCAAATCGTTTTGCAAACCGTAATCCATCAGCTTTTGAATCGCATCGCAAATCATCTGTTTCACTCCTCATATCCGTTGGGGTGGTGCTTATGCCACTTCCACGCACTGGAAATGATCTCCTCCAGACTATCGTGCACCGGATTCCAGCCCAGCACACGTTTTGCCTTTTCACTGGATGCCACCAGTCTGGCAGGATCGCCGGCACGGCGTGGGGTTTCTACTGCCGGAATGGGATGTCCGGTCACCCTGCGTGCGGTTTCAATCACCTCACGGACAGAATACCCGATTCCGTTTCCCAGATTGAAAATATTGCTCTCACCGCCCTGCATCAGATACTGTACCGCAAGAATGTGTGCCTGTGCCAGATCGGTCACATGGATGTAGTCCCGAATGCAGGTGCCGTCCGGTGTGTCGTAGTCCGTACCATAGATGGAAATGGCATCCCGTTTGCCGTTGGGGACTTGCAGAATCAGCGGGATCAGGTGGCTTTCCGGATCGTGCGCCTCTCCGATGGTACCGCTGGCATCTGCACCGCAAGCGTTGAAATACCGCAGAGAAACATACCGCAGACCATGTGCTTTGGCAGTCCAGTGGAACATCTTCTCCATGGCAAGTTTGGTTTCCCCGTAAGGGTTCGTGGGACAAGTCCGGTCGCTCTCCAGAATCGGAATATTCTCCGGCTCGCCGTAGGTAGCAGCAGTGGAGGAAAAGACGATCTTATCCAAACCATGGCGTACCATTGCCTCAAGGAGTACCTCTGTTCCGCAAAGGTTATTGTTGTAGTATTTCAGCGGATTGGCAACACTCTCTCCCACCAGCGAAAATGCTGCAAAGTGAATCACGGCATCGATTTTTTCCGCATCGAACAGCTTATCCAAAAAGGCAGCATCCCGGATGTCGCCCTCGTAGAATTTCGCCTGCTTGGGAACAGCACTGCGATGCCCTGTCACCAGATTGTCTGCGACAATGACCTCATGGCCGGCTCTTACCAGCTCCAGTGCAGTATGCGAGCCGATGTATCCGGCTCCTCCTAAGACTAAAATACGCATATTATGCTTCTCCTTTCTGTGAAAAATGGAACTGTGTTTTCTGCCGGTACGGGGTATTTGCACGCAAAATCGGCGAGGGAAAATTGGGATGATTGATGGCGTCCGGAAAATTCTGTGTTTCCAGACAAAAGGCACTTCGTTTTCCGTAAGCACAGCCGTCTTTTCCCAAATCCGCCGGAGTTTCTACGAAATTGGCAGTATACACATGAATGGCGGGCTGCGTTGTTTTGCAGGTGAGCCGGATTCCGCTCTCTGTGCTGTATGCCTCCGCCTGAATCGGTGCATCGGAACGAACGGCAAAACTATGATCTAACCCGGCTGCGTTCTGAATCTGCACGCAATCCTCCTGAAATGCTGCCGGAATCGGCTTGTATGCCCGAAAGTCAAAGGGTGTTCCTGCAACCGGTGCGATTTCCCCTAACGGAATGGAAGTCCGGTCAATGGGAATGTAGGAATCCGCAAAAAGTTTCAGCATATGATGCGCCAGTGTTCCGCTTTGGTGTCCGTCCAGATTGAAATAGCTGTGGTTTGTCAGGTTGCAGATCGTATCTTTATCACAAACTGCGTCATAGGCAATGGTCAGAGTATTGGTATCGTCAAAGGTATAGGTAACAGTCACCTGCAAATTTCCCGGATAATGTTCCTCGCCGTCCGGACTCTCTGTGGTGAAAGCAACGCTGTTCCCGCTGCATTCCGCCTGCCAGATACGCCGGCTCAAGCTGCGGTAACCGCCGTGCAAATGGTTTTTTCCATCGTTGCAGTTCAGCTGTATCTGCTGACCGTTCAGGGCGAACTGTCCGTGACAGATACGGTTGCAGCATCTTCCAACAGTTTCGCCAAAATATTCTCCGCCGGTTTCATAGCCTTTCACATGGGCATAGCCCAGCACCACGTCCCGCAGCTGCTTCTGCCGATCCGGCACCAGCAGGGAAATCACCGAAGCACCGTAATCACAAAGTGTCACGCTTGCACCGGAGGCATTCTCAATGCGGTAGAAATGTGCCATCTGCCCACTGGAAGTTGATTCAAATTCTGAAATCTGTACTTGTTTCATGCGATACACACTCCCTTTCTCAAGCAAACTGCATACCGCCAATGTTCCGGATCTGAAGGATCTGGCAGCTGCCCTCCCCGAACAACTGATTCATTTTTTCGCAGTAATCTTTCGCCATGTGCACCGGCACAAATGCCTGAATGGTTCCGGCAAATCCTCCGCCGTGCACTCTGGAAACGCCTGCATCTCCGAGGAACTGCTCGCTCGCCCAGAGCCCCAGCGGAATGCCCTGCTCTGCCGGTTTGCTGCAAGAGTAGAGATTCTGGAGCCATTTCGCAGAGGAATCTCCGGACTCTTTCACCAGTTTCAGAAACTGCGGAAAATCATTGCCAGACAGTGCCTTTGCCTCCTCGGCTGCACGCCGGTTATCTCCATAGAAATGGGCAGCACGCAAAATAGCACGGTCGGAACAGGCAGTCCGCAATTTCGGAAGTGCCTGCAGGAACGCTTTCTCGTCCACTTCCCGCAGATGATTTTTTCCGAATTGTGCAGCCACCAGATTCATCTCCGCCGGAATGGAAACGTAGTCATCTGTTAAATCTGCATGGCTGCCCTTGGTATCTGTGATACAAAGCACATAGCCGGCATCTTCAAACTGACAGGACAGTTTTTCGATTTTCGGGTTGTCCGTGTCCTCAAAATCAATGAACACAAATCCGCCTACAGAGCTTACCATCTGATCCATCAGCCCGCTCTTTTTTCCGAAGTACCGATTTTCCGCATACTGTCCAATTTTGGCAATTTCTACTGCTCCGGCAGCACCTGCATGATAGTGCTGGTCGATGATAGTGCCGATGAGTACCTCAAAGGCTGCCGAGGACGAGAGCCCGCTGCCGCTCAGGACATTGGAGGTGGTGTAGGCATCAAAGCCACCTACAGCAACGCCCATTTCCTGAAATCTGGAAACCACACCACGAATCAATGCAGTGGACTTTCCCTTTTCCTCTGGCTGTACCGTAAGGTCACACAAATCCACATAATCCTGCGGATACCCGGCAGATTGCAGCCGAATCACATGCTCATCGTGAAATGCCACAATGGCAATGACGTCCAGATCAACAGAGGCCGCCAGAACACAGCCATGCTGGTGATCGGTATGGTTTCCGCCGATCTCGGTTCTGCCGGGTGCAGAAAATACGGCGATCTCCTCCCGTTCCGGATACAGGCGGGAAAAGTTCTCTGCCGCCTGCAAATAGCGTGCACGCTGTGCAGCAAGTACGGCATCGGAGCTGCCGTAGAGCCTGCAAAGCTTTTCATCATATTTTCCTGCGGTCAAGTCTGCCTGAAATTGTTTCAGTTTCATGGTCATGCTGCCTCCTCTGTTGTCTTTTCGGATGTCAATTCAGTCTGGGGACTGGAAATGGCGGAAACCACCTTTTTCATATACGCATCGTTCAGCTTATACTTCCTGCGATATACCACATATGCCAGCAGCATTCCCACTGCCGGAATGACACACATCAGCACACGAATGGAGTTCTGGGTTGCGAGGGACTGGATCTGGTTCGGCACATATCCGGTCAGGTCCAGTGCAAAACCGATGGACAGAGAGGTAAATGCGGCGGTCAGCTTCACGATCAGTGTCTGGAGGGAGAATACGACACCCTCATTCCGAACGCCCAGCTTATATTCGCCGTAGTCCACCACGTCTGCCAGAAAGACTGTCGCACAGCCCAGTTCCAGACCAGTACCAGTCTTGACGATCACGCCTGCAATGACAGTGAGCACAATGTTCTGCGGTGCAAAAATACCGGTAAGCAGCAGGATCATCAGTCCGATTGCCGGAAGAATACATGCCAGCAGGAATGCTTTCTTTCTGGAGAGCATCTTAGTGACCTTCGGGAAGATAATCAAACCAACCACTTCTGCGATGGAGGCACTGATCATAAATGCAGAGAGCATACCGCTGTTGTTGCAGACATAAGCGAAATAATAGGTTGCAACACCCATAATGAACTGGATTCCCACGTTGTACAGGAGGATCAGAGCCACTGCCCAGCGAAGCTGGTCATTTCTCTTGATGATGGAGAAGATGTCCTTGAAAGAAACCTTTTCTGCTTTTTTGCCCACCTGCTTTTTCGGCAGATTGATGACGGTAACTGCAATGGTAAAGATAAAGGTTGCGGCAATGATCAGTGCAAAACGGTGGTATCCTGTATAACCGCCGCCCAGTCCCTTGATGATCTGTACGCCAAATCCGGCGATGATCAGGGACTGACCGATGCTGGCAAAAATACGGGGCAGTACAGAAACCTTTTCTCTCTCATGAGGATCTGAAGTCAGATTCGGAACGATAGACCAATACGGAATATCCATAATGGTATAGGTCATGCCCCAGAGGATATAGGCAACGGCAGCAAATACGCAAAGTCCGATGCCGCTCAGATGGAAGTCGGTGAACAAAATGATAAAAACAAATGCGTTGATCAGTGTTCCGACTGCCAGCCACGGGACAAACTTTCCGAAACGGCTTCTGGTGTTGTCCACCAGCATTCCCATAAACAGGTCGTTGAAGGCGTCCCAGATTTTTGCGGCAAAGAACATGATGCCGATAAATGCCGGTGCAACCTTAATGATGTCGGTGAAATAGATCATGGAGAACGTTGCGATCATGCCATAGATCATATCCTTGCCCAATGCACCAAATGCAAAGGTATACTTGATTTTCCCCGGAACTTTCCCGGGATACATGACGTTTCCGCCGCCGGCGGGTTGTGTGCTGTTTTTTAACATAAGAAAAACCTCCTTGAATCGGGACCTGTTTTCGTTCCGATCCCTGTTTTGTTTGCATCTTTATCATACCACAGGACATCCCCCAAAGGAATACATTATCCTGTGCAAAAGATACAAATTCCAACACAATTCAAGAATGTTTATTTTATTTTGTATAAGGAGATTGCGGAAGATAGCAGACTTTTTCTTTCGGCATTTCTGCTCCGGCATCGAAATTTCCCTGAATGATTGCAAAAATGGTTTTTGCCTGTTCCGGAACATTCAGATCTACCGTCCCGTAAATCACGCCGGCATCAATGGCATCCTGCATGTCCTGAATCCCATTGATGCCAATGATGACCGGCGGCGGCAGCTTCTGCTTTGCATAAAAATCTGCGACACCCAACGCCATGCTGTCATTGCTGCAAATGACCGCCTCGACTTCCGTTACATCCTCTGCGGAGAGGTTCTGCATCTCCCGCAGTGCAGAGGTTCTCGCCCAGTCCGCAGAGATCACATGGAGCTGATTCAGAGGAAGTGCAGCAGAAGCCGTTTGCAGAAACGCATCGGTACGGTTGATGACATCGGTATGTGCCTGTTCTCCCTCTACCAGAATATAATCCAGCATGCCGTTCCGGTTCTTGTCCATCTCACAGGTATTCCAAGCCTGAATCAGCATTTCTCCCTGCATATTTCCGGCTTCTTTCGCCTCTGTGCCGACGTACCATACATTGTCCTGCTCCTCCAGATCGGCTTTCGCCGGTTCACGGTTGAACAGGATCACCGGCACATCCTGTTCCTGTGCGTCCTCCAGTATCCCCATGACATTGGTGGGCGAAACCGGATTCCAGAGGATCACGTCATATTCCTGCTGCAAAATTTCGTAAAGCTGTGTGTTCTGTGTTACCGCACTGCCGGAGGCATCAAAAACGTCGTAGATGATCTCCTTTCCGTCGATGGTCTTGTCTTTCAGCTGACTGCGAATGGCATCTGTCAATGTCTGAATATAGGGGTCGTCCAGATCATATACCGCAATTCCCACTTTCAAAAAACGGTCCGTGTGCTGCCTTTGAAATTGGACAAATCCGCCCGCCGCAGCAGCCGCCAGAAGTCCAACGCCTACCGCAGAGAAAATAAGGTTCTTCTTTTTCATGGCACTTCTCCTATTCAAACAGCAGTGCGTCCTGCTGGGCATCGAACAGATTTTCCTTTGTGATTTCACGCAGCTCCGGCGAAGAAAACGGCACATTTTTCCCCTGCATACGCTTTGTCAGATAGGCGATCGCCTGATACCCAAACCCATAATCATTCTCTGTCACGATCATGTCCACCGCACCGCTCGTCAGCAATGTATAATCCGGCTGTTCGGGGCAGATCTGAATGACTGCCGCCGCATGGGAAAAAGCTTTGGCGTCCTCTGTTTCTCCGCAGACCAACAGTGTTTTAGAGCCGTTTTCAGAACTGGTATCCCGATCATATACCGCATCATTTTGTTTCAGGCACTGCTCCACAGACTCCGCAATTCGCACACTCTTTGTCTGCGTGGTATCTGCGGCAATTTTGAACGCACCCTGTGCTGCCTCTTGGATTTGCGGGGATAGGATCTCGGAGATCTGCTCCATGCCATCGCTATAGGCACCGTGGAAAAATGCAGGCGCATAGGTGATAGAAAAGACAGGAAGCTTGCATTGCTCCAGCGTTTTGGCATAGAACATTTCGCTTCCGGTATAGTATTGTTCCGGACAGAACAGCAGAACACCGTCACAGCCCTGCTTTTTTTGTGCAGACAGCAATTCTGCCCATGCGTTTTCCGAGAGCTCCGGGGTATGTATGATGCGAAGTGACACCGTACAATCCTCTGCACCGTCATAGATGCCCTCCTGAAACGAACAGAAACCGGACACTGCATCTTCCGACAAAATCACGGCGATCTGTTTTTTCCTTGTTTGAAAGAACTGCTGCCCAAGAAACAGCAGCAGTACCAGCAGAATCCCTCCGGCAAAGACCCAGAGCACCTTATTTTTCAGTTTCATCTTCCTGCCTCCTCATGGGGAAATAGATGCGTGCCGTAGTTCCCTCATCCGGTGCACTGATGATCTGTACGCCATATGCTTCACCGAAATACAGCTTGATTCGGTCATTGACATTTTTCACACCGATTCCGGAGCCTCGCTTGCTGGACACCACATCGCCCTGCATCATCTTCTGCACCTGTGCTTCGGTCATACCCTCGCCGTTGTCGATCACATCAATGTGCACCAGTTCGTTTACCGCATAAATCTTCAGTTGGATCTCCCCGTCTTCATACATGCCCTCCATGCCGTGATAGACTGCATTTTCCAAAAGCGGCTGGATCACCAGCTTGGGACACAGGCAGTCCGCCAGTTTTTCGTCCCAATCCACCGTAAATGTAAACTTATCCTGAAACCGCACATTTTGAATGGAAAGATAGCTGACAGCGTGTTCCAGTTCCTTTTGCAGCGGGATAATGTCCTTTCCCTGACTCAAGGAGATGCGGAAAAATTTTGCCAGCATGGACACCATTTTTCCGGCGCCCTCATACTTTTTGCTCTGTATCATCCAGATAATGGAGTCCAGCGTGTTATACAAAAAGTGGGGATTGATCTGAGATTGCAGCAGCTTTCGCTCGGTGATCTGTTTTTCCCGTTCCTCTTTCCGCACTCGTTCCATCAGCTGATTCGTCTTTTCCGCCATGTCATTAAAGCCGTCGGAAAGTCCTCTGATCTCTCCGCAGCTCTCTGTTTTTGCACGAACCTGCAATTCCCCATGTCCGAACCGTTTCATGGTTTCGGAGAGCCGCAAAACCGGTGCGATCATCAGACGCTGAATCAAAAAATCCAATATCACAGAAACCATCGCCATCAGCAGAACAATGACTGCGATTCCGGTTCGGAGCTGTGTGCTGTTTTGCAGTTCTTCCGTCAAAGAAGCAGCAGAGATCAGTTCCCAGCCGGTATATCCTATGGTTTGCTGCTGGAGCAGCCACTCCTTTTTGTCCTGCAAAACCACCTGATTTTTCGGTGCATGCAGCGTCCATTCGGTTCGCACACCGCTCTCCAGTCGTTTCTCAAAGGGATAGCAGATCAGATGTTCTTCGTTGTCCATCAGGTAAAAATAATCCGTCTGTGATGCCGGATAGATGTTCAGCTCTGCCTCCATGTTGTCCATGCAGACATCAAACCGCAGAATTCCGGATCGGCTCTTTCCGCTGTCCTGAAGCTCCACATAGCGGGAAACGGTCATGGCTTTTTGAAATCCTGCTGCTGTCTGGATATAATGAGGCACATCAAATGCAACGGTGTCAATTTCGGTTTCTGCTGCCTGAAACCATGCAGCACTGTCCGCAGATTCTGCATCATAATTCTCTGCATTCTGCCAGAGCAGTGCCCCGTCAATATCATAAATGGCGGCATACAAAATCTTGTTCTCATGAATCTGACAGAAATCCGACAGCGTCTGTTCCGTCAAAAGTGCCTGCAGGTCAGTGCTCTTGATGATCTGATAATAGGCGGTATTGGCAAGCGCAATGGTGTCGTCCACATCTTTCTCAATGCTGAAACTCATACGCCGCAGCTGCTGGGTATTTTTCTCCTGCAAAAAGGCGGCAATCTGCGCCTTGGTATACTCCGAATAAAGGGAGATGATCAGTGCAGTGAACAGGCTGACGGTCAGGAAAAACAGAGCAGTAAAAATCAGACAAATGCTCTTTCCGTCAATCTTCCGGTGCAGCCATTGCAATATTTTCTTCATACTAGTTCTCCGTTGCCAGTTCTTTTCGGAATTTCGCCGGCGACATGCCCATGTTCTTCTTAAAGACATAGCTGAAATAATTGGGTTCCGGATAGCCGACCATTTCTCCGATTACTCTGCTTTTTTCGTCCGTTGTCTTCAGCAGGCGAACTGCCTCGTCCATTCGCTTCTTCGTCAGGAACGCCAGAAAACTCATGCCGGTTTCCTTGCGGAAGAGGTTGGAAAAGTGAGATGTGCTGACATGCAGATAGGCACACACCTCGTCCACGGACAGCTCCGCATTGCCGTAATGCTGCTGGACATATTCCATGGCCTTTTGTGCAAGGATACTGTTCCGATCCACCTTCCTCTGGTGAATCGCATAAATGATATAATCGCAGTAATTCAGCAGCCATGCGTTCAGCTGCTCTCCCGTTTCCAGAGACAGGACCTTCATGGTCATACGCTTGGCATCGGCGAATATCTCGTCGTCCATCATGTGATACTGGCGAAAAATGCCGGAGATGGAAAAAATGATCTCCAGAATCGCTGACTGGTAAGCATTGAAATTATAGTGGCTCTCTTCCAGCTGTGTCACCAGCTTTTCCACTTCTTTCTGCACTTTTTCCTGATCTTCCAGCTTGATCGCCATTTCCAGTTCCTCTGTGGATATAGAGGTATACACGTGGTTTTCGTACAGTTCCACATCCTGATAAGAGGTCACAGACTCTTCTGCGGATACCACGCTGTATTCCAACGCCTCCATTGCCTGTGAAAACGAAACTGGCAGCTCTTCCAGCTTTTCACAGATGCTGCCGATGCCGCAGGAAAATGCCACTTGATTGTAGTGCTTGGAAATATGAGAGGCTTCGTTCAGTGCTTTCTGAATCCGTATCATTTCCGACGGGGCAGAGAGCAGCAACAGATAAATGATCTTGTCCAGATAACGAAATGTCCGAAAGGGACAGACCTGCTGCAGCATCTCATTGACGGATTCTGCCACGGAAAACTGCGACAGATAATCATCGCTTTCCTCCGTGATTTTCATGCTGACCACACAAAAACAATTGGCATCCAGCGAAACCGACAGATTTTTTTGCTGCCGCTGCATCTGCTCTGGAGTAAGTGAGCCACTGACCAGTTGTATCAGAAACTGCTCCTGCAGCAGCGGCAGACTCTTTTGATAAATTTCCGCAAAACGCTCCTGATTTTGACGCTGTTCCAACTCCGTTTCCAATTCTCCGCGGATTTTTTTCAGCAGGTTTTGCATCTCCTGAAAGTCGATGGGTTTCAGCACATATTCCGATACCCCATACCGAATGGCAAGCTGTGCATATTCAAAATCGTCCCAGCCGGAAAAAAGGACAATTTTGATATGCATCATGTTCTCATGCAGGATTCTCGCCACTTCCAATCCATCCAGAAACGGCATTTTAATGTCGCTGATTACCAAATCAGGACGAAGCGTTTCCGTCTGTTCCAGAAGTTCCTTTCCGTTCAGTGCTGTTGCAATGACACGAAATCCCAGTGTTTCCCACTCCACAGAATCCCGAATTCCCTCTAAAATCTGCGGTTCATCATCCGCCAATATTACTGTGAAACACAAGATATTTCCCTCCATTCTCCGCCGATGCAACTGATTGTCAGTATGATTATAGCACATTTTTTCAGAATTGACAATGGAAAATAGAAAAAGAGAGATGATGTAGTATAATAAGAACCTGTCTTCACAAGCGTATACAAGTGTCTTTTCGGCAAATTTTGCTGCATCCTGCGTGAAAAATACTTGCCGGGCGACAGCCCGCCTGCGTATTTTTGCCTTGCCTGCAACAAAATTATGCTCGAAAATCCACATATATTTCTTGTGAAGACAGGTTCTAAAACTTGACACCCTCTCTTAACACACAGGTGTATGAAAAAAGCGGCAGCTTATCAAAAAGCCACCGCTTTTCAAAGAAACAAAACCTAAAAACCATTGGAACAGCATGAATTTTCAGAAGCTTCTTTTCATCTGCGGCTTGGAACAGAGCCGCAGAGATTTATTGCAAATGATTCTTCCCATTGGGGAGAAAATCATTTTTTACTTTGAAAAATCCCACGAAGATAGTTATAAAAATGCGGCTGAACGCTAGATGAATCATGTCCTCCATTAGAAACAGAATGCCAGAGATGTTCAATTCCATTTGCAGACAAGATATTGTGATAAACAGAAGGCTGTGAGCCAACTGTACCATCTTTCCCACCGCCGGTAATCATGATCAGATTCGGCATCTGGTATGCCGGTTTCAGCTGATTTTCCTGCAGCTGACCGGGGTGCATACTCAAATCTGTTCCAGGTGTCAGTCCTGGTGCAGGACAGGCGGCACCCACATAGCCAAACAAATCTGAACGGGTCAAGCCGATGAACAGCGATTCTCTCGCACCCATGGAAAATCCTGTAATTGCAGTATTCTCCCGTCCGGTCTTCACGGAGAAATTCTTTTCGATATACGGCATCAGATCGTTTGTCAGATCATGGATAAAGTTGTCATAATTCAATGAATTCTCCAGATTTAATCCATCGCATGCCTCTTTGGTTTTGCTAGTGTAGATATATGGAAAAACAACAATCATCTTTTCCGCTTCGCCATTTGCATTCAAATTGCCCAGCATGGTACGGGCACTGCTCATAGCTGCCAAAGAATCCTCTGTTTCCCAATAACCATGCAGTGCATAGAGTACTGGATAGGTTTCGCTTTCATTGTAGTCAGCCGGCAAAAGCACATTCACGTTGACATTTCGTTCCCGTGTTGTGGAATAGTACTGATATTTTTTCAGAGTACCGTAAGAAACGCCATTTTTTTCTTCCGTGATTCCTGCCGGGGCGTATTCTGTCATCCTATTTTTTACCTGTTCCATATATGCAGTTGGATTCGTTTCATCAGAACCCGCACTGCTTTTTGAGAATGCTGTGATTTTTCCCAGCAGATAATCCTGAATCAGCTGGAGGTCTGTACCGTTTACGCTGCCGCTCTGATCCACATCCGCTGCCAGACTTGCTGCATTGCTGGAGAATGCACCGGAAACGCCCTGCCGTGCCA
>ENA-OURU01001688-OURU01001688.1-human-gut-metagenome-genome-assembly--contig:-NODE-1688-length-25553-cov-30.260687_pt1 | contig 25553 bp, 22 predicted proteins | sample MGYA00242137_ERZ509064 | MGnify/ENA primary metagenome ERZ509064 (study PRJEB26280, sample SAMEA2338777) | human gut metagenome | biome: human gut; feature: human-associated habitat; material: faeces...
GGGGAGGCTGCAGCGGCGATTCAGCAGCAGACGTCCCCGAAACCGTATCCCGAACCGCCGACACCGCCGCACCGCCGTTTTCCGGCGCTGCCGTATCTCCCGCCGTCGCCCCGGCAGCCCAGGCTGCCCCGTACATCAGCTTGAAAACCAGCGCCGCGCACCCTATATAACAAACAAACCTTTTCATAAAATTTTACTGTTGATTTAAAAACAATATTAAGCTATGAAAAGATATTATATCAGACCAGCCAAAAAGCAACAAACTTTTTTACGAAAGACACATATTACGATGAAGGACAGAAAGAGACGGTTTGAAATACTGGAAGAATTGGACGATTTTGATGAATCTTTTATGTTTGAGGAATGGGGGCAGCGGCAGGCACCGAAATCCAAATCCCGCCGCAAAGCGCCCGCAGCCGAAAACCGCCGCCGCGGAAGTTTTGGCGGGCAACGCACTGCCGACGGCTCCTGCCTGAGCGCCAGGAGCAACAACACCGGTACCAACACCCCCCGTCCGAACGCCAGAAACAACAACGCCGGCACTCAAAACCGTTTTGCCGCCAAATCCGGCGGACAACGCGTCGCCGACGACAGCACCCTGACCGGCAAATGCCTCGTTTACATCGGCTCCGGCAAGAACGACCTGTATAAAGAGTCGGTTATCTATATTACTGACAGTTCGCCCGAAAGCGTCAAAGGAATAATGATAAACAAGCTCCTCTTCGGCTCGGCTGTTGTTGAATGTCGCAACCATGAAGACGGCGGCGAAAAAGACGTGCGCGGCGTTTACGAAGACCTTTATCAGGGCGGCCCGGTCAACCCCGCCAACGGCTTTGTGCTGTTTCCGAGCGACGGGTATTTTTACAGCGACCCGCACGCCCGCGTTCAGGGCGAAATCGCGATTTCCAGTTCGTTCGGCGTCCTTCAGGATATCCTCGACGGCGAAGGCCCCGACAAAAAGATTATCGCCATGGGGCATTGCGTCTGGAAACGCGGCGAATTGGAATGGGAGATTTTCAACAACGAATGGCTGATTGTCCCCGGCGACCCCAAGCTGATTTTCGACACCCGCTTTGAAGACCGCTGGGAACAGGCGAAAAAGGCCAGCGGCATCAACCTCGGCGGCTATATCCCGCATATCGGGCTGGCGTAACGGCTCAAGCTCCGCGAATTAGTTGCTGCGGATTAGTTTTTTCTTATCGGGCTGGCGTAATAAAACGCCGGCTTTTTTTATTCCAGCCGGCGCGTCCTCGTCAGCCCATATCCGGACTTGCTTTAATATCCGTATGTCTGGTAATTGTTATAATACCCGCGCGGCGCCTGATGATAGCGGTTGCGGTACGGAACCTGCCGCGGCGCTGTCTCCTGCGTACGGTACGGAACCTGCCGCGGCGCTACCCTCTGCTGCGGCATGGTTCTCCGCCCCGCTGCCTCAAGCCCCGGAAAATCCGGAATGCCGCCGTTGCCGTATTTATAAAAGTTCAGCATCTCGCGTTTGTTGATATTTCCGGCGTCAATCGTCGCTTCCGGCACGCCCCACAAAATGGAAATCGGCCAAAACAACAGATTAACCATACCATAAACCCAATGCGAAGAGTCGGCGGCATTTCCGCTCGCCAGATAAAAATTGCCGCCGCCCGGGAGCACGTTAAGCAGCCCCGCCGCCAGCGGACTTGCCGGCTGCTGCCAGCCGCCGGGCGCGCGGTCAACCGTTATCCCGCGGTATTCCAAAGCCGAAAGTTCCTGTTTTTCCTGAAAAGTGAGAGAAGTGCAGCTGCCCAAACATATCCCCGCAGCCGCCAAAGCAAAAATAATTCTGTTCATATCCAGCGTCCATATTCATTTAGCCCATAATAAAAACGGCCGCTTCACAAAGAAGTGGCCGGGGTATTAGCAAGCATACCAACAGAAATGCTGTCCCTTATTCGGCTGACCATAACTGGCCGGCCTTATTCGAAACTACCCCGGCCATAACAAATATGACGCATACAGGAATCTAACTTGCAAAAAGAACCTGTCTTGGGGATTTATAACTACGGTGCACAGAAAATTCAACCGTTCCGCCGAATCTTTCGCACCAAGACCTTGCCGTGCCATAGCGCGCGCAGGGTTATGTGTTATATCTCGGTGCTATCCATGCACCGCTGTTGGTAGAGGGCTGCTAAACCCCCGCCGGCGGTATCCCGCCTGCTAGATGTCGCCAAAGCGGCACCTGTATCTTTTTTACTATATTGTTTTTTAGATTGCAAGCTTTTTTTATTCCCGCCCGCCACACCTCTCTTATCTGCCCCTCGCTGCCCGCCCCTCTGCCAACCGCCCCGCCACATTACCGCCCCGGTACACCTCTGCCCCCTGCCGTCCCTCGCTGCCCGCTCCGCCCCGGTATACCTCTGCCCGCTCCGCCGCCCCTCTCCTTAAAAAAACATTGACAAAAAGACAAACCCCGCCTATGCTCGCGCCAATTCCAGTATTATAATCTCAATTATTAACGCTAATTTTTTTAATTTATGAATTTGCCAACTATTCAGATTCCGTATTACTTTACGGATCAGCGGCACAGCGGATACGCCGATGCCGTCATGGCGGGAAAAGTCAGCTCCGCCAATTTCGTTTTTGTTTCGGACGTGGAAGACATTGCGCCGATTTTGCCGGAAGAGCCGGACTTGCGTCTCGGTTCGCCCGAACATTTTCTCGGCGCGTTTATGGCCGCTCTGGCCAAGCCGGAAAATCTGAAAGCCCTCCCGCACATCATTGCCTTTTGGCAGGACCGGCGGCTGGCGCCTCTCTCGCTTCTGGCCGAGGCTTATTTGGGCGTCGGGCTGCAAAAATACGCCCGGGATGCCCAAGTGCCGCAACAGCGCACGCTGTACCGTCAGGCCGTTGCCAAACTCAAACGCGAGATAGCCAAAAACGCCTCTCCGGTAACGCCGCAGGCGCTGGAGTTTCTCTGCCTCTGGCCGGATATCGCCGCGCAAAAGCTGGGGCTCCTTGTCGAAGGCGCTGACTACAGCCCCGTGCTGGCCAAGCTCGGTTTCACCGGCACGGCGCGCAACATTGCCGCCTTTCTGCTGAAAAACGGTTTTGCCCGCAATCTCCGTGCGATTACCGGTTATCTGCTGCCTCTTCTTGAAACGCTGCAGGAAACCGCCGGAAAAGCGCCGCAGGAAGCTGCCGGAAAAACATCGCCGGAAGCTGCCGGAAAAGCGCCGCAGGGAACCGCCCATAACACGCTGCCGCCGGAAAAGCTCACCTTGGGCGCCGCAGCCGAAATTGCGCTTGCCAACGGCGTTTCCGAACTGGTGCGCCGCCGGGAAAATCTCGACAGCTCCGATTACCGCGATTTGTCCCGGTGCCTGCACAGGATTCGCCCCGGAGTTGCCCTCAACATTTTCCTGAAGCTTATCGGCGCCGACTTGGTTACGGAAACCCGGCATGTCATGGAAATGCGGACAAACCGCGAAATCGTCGTTCATTCGCCTGACATGGTCTTCAGCGACATCCGCCGTCTGGCGGAAAAACGGCAGGACCCGCAAATGAACCTCAAAATCGCCGCCGCGTTGTACGACGTTGCGCTGCCGCGGGAAAATTACGAACTGCCGCAGCTGGCCGCCGTCCTGCTTGCACAGCCGCAGAAACGCCCCGAAGACTGGAACGCGCTGCTTGGCTTTGCCCGCCATGTCCTTCAGGATTGCAACGCGTCCAGTCAACAGCTGTATCGCTGCCTGTGTGCCGTTGCGCTGAACAGCGGTGAATTTGCCGATATGGTGGAAGTTGCCGAATTCAAACACTGGGCCGTGGAAAAAGCCGGTCTTTGGCGCTGCGGATGGGATCCCGTACAAAACGTGTTCCGAAGCCGCGGCAGCTTCCGGGAAACGGACAGCACGGCGTTCGTCGTTTTTTATGCCGATTCGCCCCATTCTCTGGATTGGAAAAAATCGCTGCCCGCCCTGTTGCGCGACACGAATCTGAAACCGCAGGTCCGCCGGGAAGCGGTCGAAATCATCGCCGCCCGCCACTGCGGGGAAAAACCGGATTTTCTTCTGAAGGAAGATTTGGAAAAACTCGCCGAATGGGCGCCTGCCCTTCCCGAAGCCTGGCTCGAAACGCTGCCCTGACCGGCACCGTTTTTACCTGCTGCCCCGCTATCGCGCCAGCCCTCGCACCCGGCTGTTTCCGCAGCCCCGGCACCCGGCACTCCGTCTGCAGGCCTCGCATTCTGTCGCCCGCCCCGGCTGTTTCCGCAGCCCCGGCGCGCTTCTTTTTCCTGCCCCTCGCCGGGCAGGATTTTTTTTATCCACCATGCAAAAAAACACTTGCATTTTCAAATTAACCTGATAAATATACTTCCGTTGCCGTTTTAGCTCAGTTGGTAGAGCAACGCATTCGTAATGCGTGGGTCGGTGGTTCAAGTCCACTAAACGGCACCAGATTAAAACCCTTGCAAGTCAAGGGTTTTAATGTTTTTAAATTCTTTCGGCATGAACAATATAAATTTCTTTCAAATCAACCTCAAATAATTATTGACTTTAAACAAAAGTTCTATTATTTGTATATATGGTTAAAGTTAAGCACACCTCCCTCATGGTGTGCTCTTTTGTATACTGCCGCCAACACTATATCCCATCGCCAACGCTGTATCCCATCACCAACACTATGCCCCATCGCATTGTATCCCGCCGCCAACGCTGGCAAAACGGCCATTTCCGGATATGTCCGCCCCTAATACTTCGCCTTATACATCTCCAGACACTTCGCCATATCCAAAAACGTCTTCATGTGCCGGTGGCACGTTATCGGCTCGCGCGGTGCCTCGACATAAACATATTCAGTCCTGGCGCAGCTGCAGAGTAACAGCATCAGCAGGCAAAGGGCTGTCCCAATCAAAACCGCCCTCTTTAGCCTGTGCGGCGCGCACCTTCTCCGCCGCTGCTGCTTTCTCAATCTCGCACAATCGCTTATCGGCGTCCAACGCCCTTTCATCTCGTTTCGCAATTTCCGCCTCCAAAAATGATGTTTTCCCAGACAGGGCGCTCTTTTCGCCCTGCAATGCCGCAATCTCCCTGCCCCGTTCGATGTACAAGCTTACCGTGATATACAGCGCCAATAGCAGCCCCGCCACGGCATATGTTAAAAATCTGGTCATATCCGCCTCCGTTTTTTGTATCAATCCGTCCCTCTGCCGACGCTTCGGACTCCCTCTCCCGGTATCTGAGGCTGCCGTCCCGCCGGTGCAGCCTCTGCGTCCGACACGCCGCTTTAGGCTTTCGTCGCCGTCTTAAACTCGTATCTGCCCGCCTCATCGGTCGCCCCGGTGGCAAATCCGGTCAGGCTCAGCGACGACGCCATGCCGAACCTATCCGCATACCAGTCGTTTGAAGACGTCGTCAGCTTATATATGCCCATGTTCCAATAAACCAGCGTCTCCGTCCGCTTTCTGTACCCAACCACCGCCGACGTCAAATCTTCCGAGAGCGCCAGACAATATGCCCCGTCATCGGCAATTACGCCCTCTGCCGGCACCGCAATGCCGATATTCAGATTGTCAAACGCCTTTGCCGCCGCGTCCCATTTAAAGGCATACACCGCCGTATGGCTGCCCGCCGTCAGAAGTTTCGTATCGTTGTTGTACTGCACCGAGCACAGCTGCCCCGTCAAAGCCTGCAAATCCGTCTGCAAATCGTCGGCCTCTTCCAGCGCGTAATTTTCGCCGATTTTAAAAATCGCCAGTTCCGTCGGTTCATAATTGTTTTGCTGGGAGCCGCGGTTGCAGATGAAATAATCCCCCGCCTCAAGCCCCGTCGCAAACATGACGGGATAATTGTCCTTAACAAGCGTGCTGTTTCCGGAGCCGATTTCCCGCGGCGTCCCGAAAAACTTGTCAAAATCATAAAATTTATAGTTTCCCTCCCCGTCGGCAACAAACATTTTCCCGTCCAGCATCAATGCGGAATAAAGATAGCCGCTAAACCCCATTAACGGAAATTCGCCGAGCGAATTCGCCAGCGTAAAGCTCCCGGCCGCAACCCACTTCAGCACGTTTCCGCTCCCCAGATACAGGCCGGCGTAATTCGTGTATGCGTCTTTCGTAACCGCCGAAGAATAAAGCGCCGTTGCATTGCCCGCATAGTTGGATGCATACGCTATAGCCTCCCCGCCGATAAAGCGGACAAAATTTCGCCCCGACGGCCCGGCGTTCAGGTCAGACGCCGTCCACGCCTTCGTTTCCGCATCGTAGGTAAACTGCTTGCGCCCCGTACCGCTCAGATTCACCACCCAGAAATTGTTGTCGGCGTCAAAAACCGGCGCATACTGCGTGCTGCTTCCGCCCGCATAATGCTGATACGCCGTATTCTCGTCCAGATTATGCCTGTTCAGCCAGGCCTTCGTCCCTCTGACAATCGCCGTTCCCGTATTGTTGACCGCAAAAACCGTTTCGCCGCCGTCTCCGCCTTGCAAAACCAAAGCATTCGTTGTTCCTTTCATTTTTCCTCCGTAATATTCGTCATAAAAACCATAAATTCCAAGAGCCTGCCCCGCCGCCCCGTCCCATGTTCCCCGCGGCTCCGTTCCACCCCGCTGCCGGCTCCGTTTCGCCTCCCGGCAGTTCCGTTTCGCCTCCCGCCGCCCCGTCCCATGTTCCCCGCTGCCCTGTTCCATGTATCCCGCCGCCCTGTTCCATGTATCCCGCCGCCCTGTCCCATGTTCCCCGCGGCTCCGTTTCGCCTCCCGCCGGCTCAGTTCCACCCCGCTGCCGCGGCGTCAGGCCGTTATCGTCCGTTGCTCCTCCAGCGGTTTCCAATAGTCCGTCCAGCCGCCCGTGCCGCCGGAAGTTTTCGTCCGCAGAACCGCCTGCGCCAAATCCATGTCGCCGTTGAACGACGATGTGCCGTCATTGGAAAGCCAAAAAGGCTCTCCGCTTTTGAACACGTCCGTCTCCGTCTGCACCGCCTGTGTCCATGCCGCAGCCTCCGGCAGCGTATCCGCCGTATAGGCGCCGTTGTCCTCCAGAACATATAACGTCGACGCATACGCCCCTTTTTCCGCATCGTATATCATCTGCGCCCGCACCCAGTACGTCGTTCCCGCCGTTGCCGTGCCGCCGGTTTTCCGCGACCCGTCATAGATGCACCACGCCGCGCCGTAAAGCCCGAAAAAGGCGTTGGTTTCCGCGTTCCTGAAAACCGTATTGTATCCCGACGGCGTCTTCGGCGTTATCTTCGCAATAAATTCCACATCGCCGAAAAAGAATTCCGTTACCGGCAGCGTTTTGTCGGCAACAAGCCACATCCCGTCCGCAAACGCCGCCGTATCGCCGCGAAACGTAACGCCGCCTTCAACGCTGAAATGCACAATCGGCCACGGGTTTGTAACGTGCGATTCGATAACCTTGTGCCCGATCCACACTTTCCCGTCGACAGCCGCCGCCGTATCAAACGCCGTCGTTTCCGCTTCCGCGTCGCAAAAGCAGTTCCAGTCGGCCAAAGCCCCGGTATCTCCGTCCAACGCGCCCGGCAGGATTTCCGAATAAACCGTATACGCTTTCCAGTACGCCTTGCCGTCAACCGTGATAAGCGAATTATGCAGGTCAATCGTCCCCGTCCACGCATTGTTGCCGGAATCAAAGCCGAAACACAATTGTGCCGCAGTCGTGGAATACTGCACGGCCGCCGAAACAACGCGGATAAATTCCTCCCCGTTCGCCGTAACCGTATATGCCGCCCCGTCCCAGCCGGCCTTGATGACATAATCCGTATCCGCCGCCAGCGCCTGTTCGGAAACGGCTCCGTCCGCAATATCCCAGGCCGAAGTCGAACTCGCCAGATACAGCACAAGGTGCCCCGCCGCGTCCGTGCAAAGCTGCGGCGTCGCCCGGTTCGTCGAATAATTGCCGAAAATATAGCTCTGGTCGGCGAACGTTTCCGGCGTATGGATTTTCACGGTAATTTCCCAGGGATACGACTGGTTGTAAAACGCCGTGTAAATGTTGTTCCCGCTCGTAATGCTGCGCAAAACGCCGTCTTCGCCGATGTCCGGGCTGCCTCTCCGGCTGAAATTGTCATAAACCGTATTCGCGTTGCGCAGAAAATACCGCTTGCCCGCAGGCGCCGCCACGCCCCTGTAGCCGCCGTAAGCGCCTCCGTCCGGCAAAATCCCCGCCGAAACGGAAAGGACCGTGCCGTCCTGCGTAATCGTAACCCCGTCGTAGGGCTCCAGCGCAACGTCGTCGACCGTATTCGCCGTTACCGATTTCGCCACCGTCTTGTCCCAGTAGCGCGCCTTGGTTATCTTGTACCTGAACGGCATTCCCGCATAAACCTTTTTGTCAAATGTCGTGTTATCTGTCGTCATTCTGCTTCTCCTGTAAATTCAAACGTGTCCGGTGCCGGCGTTACATTGACCTTCAGCGAAAGTTCCGGCAGCGCGCCGTTAAACTCAACCCGGCCGCCGGCGGTGTTCCCGGTGGCAAATCCCGTTACAAAACTCTCGCCCGCCAAATCGACCGTCCTTTGCGCATAAAGCCTGCCGTCGCCGTTCGCCAGAACATAGCCGTACGCGTCGCCCCTGTATCCGCCGGCAGCGGAGCTGGGATTGGTATGCGACACCACCGAAAGCAGCGACAAATCGTCCGCAAACACCGGCTTGTATATGCCGTAGTCCGGATTGTTCTCCGCCAGTTCCGCCGCCGTTTTTATCGGCGTAAACAGCTTGCCTTCGCGGTCGGCCGCAAACAGGTAAATGCCGTCCGCCGTGCCGATGCTGAGCGTTTTGTTGTTCGGGTTATAGAGCCACCATGCGTTTACCGACAGTGTTGCCAGATTCGCCGGCATATCCAGCGGCACCACCGCGTCGTTTTCGTCAATCGTAAACGTCTGCCACTGCACGCCGCCGCCGGTGTCCATGTTGGTTTCGGCGGACGGGCTGCAAAAGATGACCGCCCCCGGCCGCAGATCCGTCGCCATAACGGCAAAAACACCGATATTGCCGCTCCACAACAGCACCGGGCTTGTCGGAACCGCCAGGTCGTACAAATAAGACGTCCCGGCGGAAACCCCCGGAAAAAGCAGCAGGCGCTTCGCTTCGGAATCGTAAATTCCCCGATAGGCGGTCTCCGCCAGCCCCGTAAACGTATACAGGGTACTGCCTGCCCTCTGCGCCTCATAGTCAAACTCCTGCAACACCGGCGCACTGCCCTGTTCCTTGTAAAGCCGCATTCCGCCGCCGAGATAAAAATCGCTTTCCCTGGCCGACAGATGCACCTCCCGCACCGTCAGGTCAAGGCGTGTGTTCGTCCCGCGCCCGCAGGCAAACATCCTGCCGTCGATAAAGCTGTAATTCGCCAAAATATCCATACTGGCAAAGTGCCCCAGGCTCCCCCCGATGGCAAAAGCCCCGTTTTTGCAAAACGCCGGATAAATATGCCCCGTAGAATAACGGCTGTAAATCAGCATCGTCTTCCCGTAAAAGGCGGTGCAGGCACTGTACGTTTTTGAAGGCGTCTCCAAATGCTGCCTGCCCTCCTGCGTCCGCAGCCTGTTTGAGATATAAGCCTTTTCCCCAGCGCTCCAGCCGCTCTCTTCCCCGTTATAGGCATAGATAAGCGAAGTCCCTCCGCCGCGATAAACCAGCGCGTTCGTTGTTCCTTTCATGTTTCCTCCATAAAAAAAGGAGCCGGCCCCACTGCCGCCCCCATAAAAAAAGCAGGCTCATCCGTCCCGCATTCTTATAACAAAAACAGCCCGGCGTTATTCAGCCGAACCGCATTCTCATAACAAAAACAGCCCGGCATCATTCAGCCGAACCGCATTCTCATAACAAAAACAGCCCGGCGTTATTCAGCCGAACCGCATTCTCATAACAAAAACAGCCCGGAAAACACCCGAGCCCGTCAGTATAATACAAAAGCCCGCCGCCTATGTCAATAGTTTCGCCCCCCTCTTGAAAAATATTTTTCCTCGCCCCCGCCCGCCCCGCCACTCTCTGCCCCATTGCCCCTTTGCAAAAAAATACCCACCGGGTGAAAAAAAAGCTTGATTATTTCAAAATTATATTATATCTCATTCTTGTTTTGCACGACAGTGCCCGAAAGGTGCCCGCCCGCAAAGGCGGAAAATGCAGAACCGCGACCGCCCCGTATTAGCGGCGGCAGAAGCGTAAATGAGCGCCCGCCCGGTACCCCGGAAGAAAGGCGTAAATGAGCGCCATCCCGGCTGACCGGGACAAAGGCGTAAAAAGCGCCCCGGCATCCCCGGAAAAAGGCGCAGGATGTGCGGCCATGGCGGAATTGGTAGACGCGTAACGTTGAGGTCGTTATGGGCTAAGCCCGTGGAAGTTCAAGTCTTCTTGGCCGCACCAGAATTTTCTGTATTGTATTATAAACGGGTATCCGCAGCTGTTGCGGTTTTTGAAAAGCGCCGGAGGGCGCAGGGAGGGGCGATGCTGAGAATTTATCGGACCGAAGAAGACGGCAGGCTCACAAAACTCAAAAAAAACAAGATTCTCCCCATGACCTGGTGCTCGCTCGTCAACCCGAACGAAGAAGAGCTGCTGCAGGTATCAACCGTTTTGCACGTTGACTACGACCTCCTTAGCAATTCGCTGGACGCCGACGAGCGCTCCCGCATTGAGCAGGAAAAAAATTCGCTGGCCATCATCATCAACCTGCCGCTTTTGGACGACGAAGGCAATTTTGACACTCTCCCCTGCGGCCTGGTCATCACCCCAAAAAACTTCATCACCATCTGCGCCCGCGACAACCGCGTTATGAATTCGTTTAACCGTTCGACCGCCAAAACGTTCGACACCCGCGACCGCGCGCGCTTTATGCTGAATATTCTGTACAAATGCACCCAGTTTTATTTAAAGTACCTGAACATCATCAACAAGCGCACCGACGAACTTGAATATGCCCTGCGCAAAACCACTTCCAACAAAGAGCTTTTCCAGCTGATGGAAATCCAGAAGTCGATGGTTTATTTCACCACCGCGCTGAAAGACAACCACCTCGTGCTCTTAAAACTGCTGCGCCTGATGCGCACCCCCGCCGTCGCCAAACTTGCCGGCTTCGGCAATGACGACGCCGACCTCCTCGACGACGTGATTATTGAAAACAAACAGGCGATAGAAATGGTGGATATGCACCGTTCCATTTTGGAAGGCATGATGGACGGCTTCGCCAGCATCATCAACAATAACGTTAACCTGGTGATGAAATTCCTCGCCGCTATCACGATTATCCTCTCTATCCCGACCATGCTCGCCTCGTTCTGGGGTATGAACGTCCCGGTGGCATTCGCCGGCGACCCCAACGGCTTCTGGCTCGTGATGGGCATCTCCGCCATAGCAACCGTCATGACGATTATCTATTTCCGCCGCAAGGGAATGTTCTGACCGGCCTCTCCTCCTCCCGGCATTGCCTGTACCGCTGGCACTTGCCTGTGCGGCAGCTCCGCGGCGCTGCCCCCTCTGCCCTCCTACACATCCCTTCCACAGCCGCCCCGTACCCCCGCCCCCGCTGTACCGCCTGCACTCTGCAGCTGCTTTTCTGCACTCTGCGGCTGCTTTTCTGCACTCTGCGGCAGCTTTCCTACACTCTGCGGCTGCTTTCTTACACTCTGCGGCTGCTTTTCTGCACTCTGCGACTGCTTTCCTACACTCTGCGGCGATAATACGGCACCAGCTCGTCCAACGCGCGGCACAACAGGTTCTTTATCTCATCGTTGAAATACAGCCGTTCCCGCGTGCTCGCCCCTTTCGGCGCCCGGATTTCCTTTTCTTCCAGCACGATTTTATACAACACCGGCACAAACGGCGCCGACACCTTTTTCAGCGCCCGGCGGAAATTTTCCGCCCCGATGCCGGTCTGCCAGTCGTCCCAGCCGCTGCCGCCGTCGACTTTCGGCATTGCGTAATCGCGCACCTGCAGCTGTCCCTTCCCCCATTTCAGAAAATCCGCGTACAGCATCGTTCCCGCCAGCAGCCTGTCTTCCGCGCTGTAAAGCTGGCGGTATCCGTCCGCTATGTAATATTTTTTGCTGAGCCACCCCTGTTGAAAATACCTGCCCAGCAAACTCGGCTTTCCCGCCGCCTTCGCTTTATCTTCTGTCATCATCAGTGTCCTCCTTTCGCATAAACATAATCCAACACGCGGTCAAAATCCGCAAACAGGCCGTTTTCCACTGCCAGCCGGTATTTCCTCCCGCGCGAAAACGCCTTAAATTCCTCCTCAGAATACAGTTTTTTCAGCTCAACTTCCAACACATATTCCACCGCTTTGCAGTATGTCGGAAACAAATGGCGGCAGCGCCCGGCACGAATATCCTCTTCCATCAGATAGCTTTCCGGCGAAAGCGGCAGGCACGGCTTCTCCGCCTTTTTCGCCCGCGAATACAGATAGCTCCTGAACCGTGCCGGATTGGGCGCAAAGTTGGTATCCTCGCTCTTGCGGTAAGATTTGATTCCCGCCAGGATATCCCCTTGCGTGTATGGTTCCAGCATTTCCTCCCAGATTTCCGTTTCCAACGCCGACGGCCTGGCAAAATTCGGATATACCTGTTTGATGTTTAAGAAAAAATAGTCACTTTTCTGACTCATGAGTTCCCTCCGTTAATGAGTGTTTGTTTAAGTTCAAATGTCCGGTCATAAAGTTAGTCGCGCATTTCTCCCCCGCCGCCCGGTTCCTCGCCTGAAACGCCGCCCGGTTCCTCACCCGAAACGCTGCCCGGCGCCTCGCCCGAACCGCCGCCATTTCCGCCGCAGCCGCTCTCGTTGCCCGTGCCGTTAACACTGCCCGTACCGTTGGCACCGTCCGCATCACGCAGCACCCGTTCCTCAAGCTCCGACCAATACCCCTCGTCATCAACAGCCGCAGCATCTTTTGCCGCCCGAAAGCCGTTCTTCGCCGCGCCGTATCCCGTATCTGCCCCGCCGGTAAAACCGCCCGCCCTGTAACCGCCTGCCGGGCTTCCCGCCGCATAACCTGCCGCCAAACCTGTTTCCGCCGCTTCGCTGCAGGCACGCCGGTGCCAGAGCCGCACCGTTGCCTTCCAGTTTTTGATTGCCGTCCGCCCGACGCACCAGCCGTGGGAGTCATAAAAATCGACAAACGTCGCCGCATCGACTTTCAGCCCCTCCGCCGAAACAAACGCCTGCACTTCCGCCGCCGACGGCCGTTGAAAAACCGGCAGCGAAATTTTCCGTTCCGAAAATAAATTATTTTTATTATTTAAAATATTATTTTCTTTTGCTTCTTTTCTTTTGCCGCAGCAATGCTGAAGCAGCGGTTGAACATTGTTCTGATGTCCGCTGCCGCCGCCTGCGGCAGAAAAAGCGCCGCCCGCCGCCGCCGTGCCGTTCCCCGAAACCGCAGTTTTTTCCGCAGTTTTTTCCGCAGCTTTTTCCGCAACATCTTCCGCCGTATTTGCAACCGCCGCATTCTCTGCCGTTGCAAACAAATCCGGCATATCGTCCGCCGCCCCGTCATCACCGCTGCTGCCCGCGTTTCCGCACCCGTTAACATTCCGCCGCCGTGCCGCGCCGCCTTTGGCGCCGATATCGCGCATACGCTGCCGTTTCGCAGCCATATCCTGTTGCAGCAGCATAATATAGCGGCTGATGTTTGCTACCGTTTCGTCGACGGCGGATAAAGGCGCCCCTGTAACCGCCCCGGCGCCCATATCCGCAACCCCGCCTGCCGTATTCTCCGTTCGGACAGCCCCACCTGCCGCATTCTCCATTCCGACAGTACCGCCTGCCGCTCCCGTCGCGCAATCAAGCAGCATCTCCAGCAGCAGCCCCTTCTGTTCCCGGGTCAGCCCCGCAATAATATATTTGAGATTGGTATGAAAAATAATCTGATCCATTTGTTTCCCCGTTGCCACGAATTACCCCTCGCGCACAAGCCGGCCGCTCCCGGCAGCCTGCCCGCGCAATCCGCCGCCCGCGCCGAAACGCCGGCAGCCAGTCTCTCCGATAGTCCGATAAAAGTAGTCCAAATAGTCCGATAGTCCTGAAACGGCACCGCCGGTATTTTCCGCACACGGCACCAAAGCTCCCGTCCCGAAACAGCGCTCAAACGCCCGTCCCGCACACGGCGCCAAAGCTCCCGTCCCGAAACAGGGCTCAAACACCCGTCCCGCACACGGCGCCAAAGCCTGCCCCTGCATCCGGCTCCCTGCACGCTCCGCACACTCCCGCACGCGCCCTGCATACAGCCTGATATATAACCCTGTATATACTGCAAAAATTGGGCTTGACTTTTAGGCACTTTTAATATATGATAATTAATACATTGTCAATATTAAAAAACATACTTGGCAAAAAAAATTATTCTGATAGCGTAGCATAAAAAGGAGATATTACTATGGCAGATTTACAAACAATCCGCAAACGGCTGGAAAAGTATATCTTGGACAGCAACCACACCTTTCGCGAAGTATCGCTGAAAATCGGGCGCAAGGACTCATACATCCAGCAGTATGTCAAATACGGCTTTCCCAAGCGGCTGAACGAAGTCGACCGCAAAAAAGTCTGCCAGCTGTTAAACATCAGCGAAAAAGAATTGATTGACGACGAGCTTCTGCAAAGCGGCGCCGCCCTGCCCCCGCTCTTTGAAAACGACGACCTGACCGGTTCGGCGGCGGATTTTGTGGCGATAGACATCTGCGCCGCACGCCCCGGAACCGAGCTCCGCGACAACGTCGTCGGGCGTATGGTGCTGAATTTTGCGGAATTCGGCAGCTGGTGCGCGGGCAACCCGTTCAGCCTGCGTTTTATCCGCCTCGACGGCGACTATATGGAACCGACGCTCCCCAACGGCAGCCTTGTTATGTTCGATTCCGGCGTCTGCGATTACAGCGGCGACGGCATTTATGTTATCGAAACCGGGGGCGACGTCCAGATTAAACGCCTGCAAAAAACCGCCGCCGACACCTACGCGCTGAAAGTCGACAGCCCCCGCTATCAGGATTTGTACCACAAAAAGAACAAGGTAAAAATCCTCGGCCGCGCCGTCTTCTGCCTTTCCGGCCGTCCGCTGTAACCCGCCGCGCCCTTGCCGGCTGAGCCCGTCCTTTCCGCCCGGTAAAATCCGCACGCACACCGAACCGCCCGCCGCGCCCGTCCCGAGTTATCAACATCGTCCATATATTCGGCTATATAATCAGCGCTTTTCTGCCGCATTTTGCCCATCGGCGCCAATGCGAAAATATTGAAATCAATATACGAAACACCTATATATTATGAAAATTAATATACAGAAAAGGAAAGTATATGAATATCAAGCAGAAAATCGCCCGCCTGAAACAGCAAATCCGCCTGCGCGAAACCGCCGATGACGGTTATTACCTTTCGCGCCAATACAAGGAAGACGCCCGCGCCCTCTATGAGCTGGAAAGGCAGCTCCCGCCCGTCGGCGCGCCGCGGCAGCCGCCCCGGACTTAAAAGCCCCGTTCGCACAATTCCCTCAGCCAGCCTGCCCTTTATCGGCAAATGTGCCGGGATTAAAACGTATAGCGCATACCGAGGGAGAACTCCAGCATATCGTCAATATATTCGCTGTCCAGCACGACATAGCGCACCATGCCCCGCAGCGCCCAATGGCCGGTGATGTTATACTGTGCGCCGACGCCGAAGCGGTAGCCGACGTTGTCGTCCGAACCGCTGAACTCGTGGATGCCGTCGCTGTATTTCAGCTTAACGTCAAATTCATATTTGCCGACACCCGCTGCCGCTACCAGTTCCAGCTGGTCGTTCAACGGCAGAAAGCCCAACGCGTCCACGCCGTACGCGGTATAATCGCCTTCGGTGCGCCATTCGTCGTCAGCCGTTTTTTTCGCCGTATTTGAGGTTTGGTAAAACACCTCTACGCCCCAGTTTCTGCCGATGCGCAGCCCTGCCGCACCGCCGACAAACATTGCCCGGTCTTTTAAGAAATATTTTTCCTCTGAACCGCTGTAGCCGATATCCGTTGTTCCCGCGTCTACGCCCAGATACGGACGGAGCGTGTTGACCGGCTGCGCGGTTATAAGCGGCTGTCCGGCAGCGGTCTCCCGTTGTCTTGTGGCGTAACCGTATTCTTCTCTCTGCGCAGGCGGAATGCGAACATAGCGCCCCTCGCCGGCAGAACGGTAACGCACGGCGCCCCCGTCTTGTCTATAAGCGGCGCCATGTTCCACACGCCTGCCGTATGCTTGTTCTGAAGCATAATCATACAGTTGAGCGTGTGCGGGTTGGTAAGCGATTGCGGTAAATATGCCTGCTAATATCATCAGTTTAGTCATCCTGACTTCCTTTCATCTTTATATGTAAAAGAAAAGTCACCCTTTGTAAAAAGAGGTGACTGGAAGTTGGAACTGCTTAAGAAACAGCATGGTATATTCACATATATGCATATGCTTATTTTACCACCTTCCAGTCTAAGACCAAAAGGTTCGTAAAAGTTCCTGTTTACAAATGTCTTAAGGGAGTTCCAAGTCCCAGAACACCAACTCGGCATTCCAGTTAAACTATATTATGCAAATATTAAAATTTGATTAATTTTGTACAACAAAAGGGACTGGAGTTGAAACCTGCTTAAGAAACAGCGCAGTATATTCACGCAAGCGCTTATTTTACTGCCATCCAGTCAAAAACTAAAAGCACGTAAAATTTCGTTTTACATAAACGTCTTAAGGGAAGTTTCAAGTCCCAACCACATACATTTTCGTATGCCGTCTTCAGTATTTATACAATACCCGTTTATAAAAGTCAAATAAAAAAAGCCGCCCATACAGGCAGCTTTTCTTTCGTTCGCCCTCCCGTTACGGGAAAGGTGCTAGTACGGGTGCTTCGCATAATACTCCTCCGCCACCGCCGGGAAATTTTCCTTGAGCAGCGACAGCGCCTCCCAGCACATGGAATGAAACGCGATGTATTGCCGCACGGCTTCCGTTGCCCCCAGCTTGACCAGCTCGACTTCCGCCTGCCAGCACATGCCGTGTTCGGGGCTGTAGCGGGAAATCAGTTCCTTTATCAGCTCCCCGTTGCCGCGGTTAATCAGCGCCACCTGCGCGTCGTCGCTGAGCCAATAGCCCGCCACGTACTTTTTAACCGCCGCCGGCGTCGCAAACTTGACAAAGCTCACGTCGTCCCGGTGCCGGAATTGCGTCAGGCAGTCGTCCAAACTCTTGCTCGCCAGCACTTTAAACAGCTTCTGTTCGTTCTCCGGCGCAAAGCGGTAACCGCCCATGCAATACAGATGTTCCACATGCAGCTTGAGCCATTCCGCGTCAAAATTGCGTTTCCACAACACCTCTTGCGCTTCCGCCGCCAGCGGGCATGTCATCAACAGCAGCTGGATAAGGTCCCGGTCGTACGACGTCAGAACTTCAACCTGCAATTCCGCCGGCAGGGCTTCCGCCGCCAGCGTTTCCATCAGTTTGCCGAAGTCTTTGGCCTTGGCCGCTTTTTTGCGAAACAGGCGGTAAAACCGGTACACGATGGTCTTAAACGCCGCATAGTTGCGCTCTTCGACAATCTTTCGTTTCACGTTTTCGCTGATAACCCATTTGTTGGCATACGCCGCAAACAAAGACGGATTGTCCCGGTGCAGCAGAGCATAAACCTGGTCGTCGTTTTCCAGCGGATTAAACGCCAGATACACGCGCACTGCCTCGTTGCTCCCGATTTTAATCAGATATTCCGGGTCGGCCAGGCGGCGCATTTTGGCAAAGTCGCGCAATGCCTCCACCTTATCGCAATGAATAAGGCAACGCTGGGTTTCCTCCGTCAGGCCGTAATAGTTAAGATACGTCAGCCGGATGTCGGCCGGGGCTATTTGGACAAAAACCTTTTCCGCGTCTTTGGAAAAACGGAAACGGTTGATGTAGCTCTTAACGGCCGCGGGAGAAAAATGCTCCAGCAAAACCAGTTCTTCATGCAAATCCAGGGGATGTTCACTTGTCAGGCTCTCAAAATAAGCCTTTAGCTCATTATCGGCATTCCGCTCGATAAGGCTGATAATTTTGTTGTTCATAATAGGAATTATATAAAAATTAAACACTAGAATTATATCACTCTGCCCAGATATATAGACAATATTTTTCAATTAGTCAACCCAAAAAAAATTTGACTTTTGGCAAAAAAGGATATATCTTATCAGGTAAATAATATGTTATGGAACAGATAAGGAGCAGATTATGCTGAACAAGTCATACATTTTGGCGGGACTGGCGGCGTTGGCGCTGGCAGGCTGCACCCGCGAGGTCTATTTGCAGCCCGTGCCGTGCGAACCGGAATGCCCAAGCTGTCCGTGTTTCGTCGGCGCTTCCGAGTGCTGTCCGGAAACTGCGGTGCAGACCGTCGTTACCACCTATCAGGTTTATGACGTTCCCGCGCCGACGGTTACTTATATCCCTTGCGACAATGGCGTCCGCCGCTGCCGCACCGTCTGCCGCGAAGTCCGCGTCGAACAGTAACCCCGCCCGCGTACACGTCCCCATACCAAAAGATACCCGAAACCGTCTGGTCTCGGGTATCTTCATAAGCGGTGCTTCATCTCTCTGAATCCTTCTGATGGGCTCCAGAGAAAAAATATTGCTTTTTCTTCTGACTCCACCCGCCTAAATTCTGCCTGCGCTCGCACGCCTGCAGAAAATCCTCTATGTTTCGCGAAACCGCCGCTTCGTGCCCGGCACTCGCTGCCAAACCTCGTGTCCTCCGCCTTACCGCAACGCTCTGCCGCTCCGCCATCTTTACCGCGCCATCTCTGCCGCGCCGCATCCGCCCGGCATCCCGCGCCCTTTCCTCTTCGGACCGGCAGCCGCGCAACCTGCCTTACTGGCGTTTCAGCCGTAAAATCAGCCCGCGGTACTCGTTCACAAAATTATACTCTTCCTCCGTAATCTGCGTGCCGATAATATTATCGCGCTCCCGCTGCAAAACGTCTACCTGCGTTTTCATCTCAAACGGCAGCCGCCGCTCGTCGATTTCCGTAGATAAAAACGCAATCGTTTCATCCAGCCGCGCCACGCGGTCATAAACGTCATACATGTCAAACAGCTTTTTCACCCGCACCAGAAAAGCCTGCGGCTCCCAGTTCATGCGCTTGAGCTGCTGTTCCAAAAATCTCGGGCACGGGCTCGGAAACGCCCCGTTGGCAAATTCTTCCAGTTCTGCGGAAGCCGTCGGCATTTTCATAATTTCCTGCACCGTCAGCAGCAGATGCATAAACTCCGTTTCGTCAAACGTGCGGGATATGCGCGTTATCAAAAACCGCGGCACCTGGTCTTCAAACACCTTCTTCTGCAGGACAACGTTGCTGATGGCAAGGTAAAGGACAAAACTCATGCCGGCGGCGTACAATACAGGCTTCAGCAATTTGCGCTTCGCCACGCGTACCAGCTTTTTCCTTCTGCTCATCTTTGCCATAACAAACGAATTCCCCCGTTAGATTCGCAGCTATAATAGGGGATAAAAATAAATTATGCAACAAAAAAGAATTCCGGCTGAATAACCGCCCGGCCGGGTTGCATCCGCCGCCCCAAACCGGCATAACCCCGAACAACGCAGCTCCGAACAGCGTAGTCCCAAACCAGCGCCATTCCAAACAGCGCAGCCCCGAACCAGCACCGTTCCTAACAACGCCGTTCCAAACAGCGCAACCCCGAACCTGTGTCGCTTCGCGCCCACCCGCATAGCCTCAAAACCCTCGCTGTCCGCCCCTGCCTGCATAACTTCAAACAACGCAGCCCCGAACCTGCGCCACACAGCGCCTCGCTTGCGCCCCCGCGTCCGGCTGCACAATCTCAACACCTTCACAGGCCGAGCCCCGGCATCAACGCCGATAGTTCGCCTATTCTCCACCGGCACAAGCCACACGCGCGGGTTCATACCGCTCCGGCATATCGTCTTCTTCCGGCAGCGCCCGTACCTCTTCCGCTTTCAAAGCCCGGAACCCCTGCGCCACGACATACGTTTCCGGCGACTTTTCGCGGCTTGCGTCCGGCTTGTAATGGCTGACCTTGGCAAAGTTCTTTTTCATATCCGCCAGCAGCATGCCTTCCGCGCCGCCCTGAAATACCTTGGCGATAAATATCCCGCCCGTCGCCAGCACCGTTTTCGCAAACGCATACGCCGCCTCAACCAGCCCGATGGTGCGCAGATGGTCTGTCTGCTGATGCCCGGTCGTATTGGCCGCCATATCGCTCATCACCACATGCGCGCGTTCACCGCCCAAAAGCAACAGTAACCTTTCGTCCGCCCCCTCTTCCGTAAAGTCCTGGCAGACAAACGTCGCCCCCTCCAGCGGTTCGGTCGGCAGAATGTCAAGCCCGACCAGCTTCCCCGTGCCTTTAAGCTTCGCTGCCGCCACCTGCGACCAGCCGCCCGGCGCGCAGCCCAAATCGACAATCACCTTGTTGCGGCCGAGAAAATGGTATTTTTCGTCCAGCTGAATCAGTTTGAACGCCGCGCGCGACCGGTAGCCGAGCCGTTTTGCCTCCGCCACGTACGGGTCGTTAAGCTGCCGCTCCAGCCACCGGTTTGATGACGAAGTATGGTACTTCGCCTCTTTGAGCTTGACGGTAAGCATCTTCCGCCCCCGCACTTCCTTTGCCGATTTCGTCAGTTTTGCCATAGCCCGGCCTCCGTTTTCGTTTCAACCCCGGTTTTCACCCGGTTCTCCGCACATTCTTCCGCTGCCGGCAACAGCACCCCGGCTGTGTCCTCCTCCGGCTCATTCGCGGACAGCTCTGCCGGCTCACCCAAGCTGCTCCGCTCTTCCGCTGCCGGCAACAGCGCCCCGGCTGCATCTCCTGTATCCTCTTCCGCCGCCAGTTCGGCCACAATCGCCTCCTGCGCGCTTTTCAGCGACGCCGTCAGCTCCGCCTCACCCAGCGCGCGGAATATCGTGCGGAAAATCACCAGCGCCGCCACAAAAATCTTCGCCCGCTGCGGCCCGATATAAACCGATTCCGCGCGTTTGGCATACGACAGCGGCAGAATTTCGCCGATAACCCTGTCCAAATCCGCCGTCGCCACCGTAACTCCGTCGGATGCGAATTTATCATACTTCGGCATCTTTTTAATCAGCGACACCAGCCTGAGCGGCGTTGACGACGTCGCCACCAGCGCCGCCTGCCCGTGATAGTCAATGCCCGCCGTCTGTGCAAAAAACGGTTCCAGATATTTAAGCACCGCCTCTTCCAGCGCCTTTGCCCCGGCTTCGTTGTAATTCGCCAGCCCGAACATCTCGGTTGCGTTGCGCGCCCCGAGCGGCACCGATACCGTCGCCAAAATCTCCGGCGTTGCGGCGTTTGTCGCCAGCGTTACTTCCGTCGAGCCGCCGCCGAGGTCATACACCAGCAGGTACTTTTTCCCCGCCTGCGCGTTCAGCCGCGCCCCCAGAAGCGTCAGCCGCGCTTCTTCATATTCGCTGATAACTTCAATATCCACGCCGGACGTCCGTTTCACCTCGGCGCGAAACGCCGCGGTATTGGCGCTCATCCGGCACGCCGCCGTTGCAATCGCCCGATAGCGCCGGACGTTATAAAGCTTTAGCATCTCCGCAAAATCCATAAACGAACAGATGGCGCGTTCCGTCGCCCGCCGGCAGAATTTGCCGCTTTCCGCCAGCCCCTCGCCGAGCGCCACATGCTTGACGTCGCGGTACACGGCATTCCCCGCCGTATCCGCAATCAGCAGCCGGTTGGAATTGGTGCCGAGATCCATCGCCGCCACGCACGGCCGCCCGTCATAATTTTCCATATTTCCTTCTGCGTTCCTCGCCATAATTCTGCTTTCTTCCATAATTCTGCTTTCTCCCGTATTTCCGCTTTCTTCCGTATTTCCGTCTTTATTTTCGTTCGTCATCATGTCATGCCTCTTTTGTCATCTGCGCACCGCCCCGGCATTCCGTCACTTCCGGCGCTGCCCGCCAAACGCGCCGCCGCCGTTTCTCCGGTCGCTCTGCCCGCCGCTGCCCCGCCGGTCAAACGGAAACCTGCCGCTGCGCCGTTTCTTTTTGCCGTGGCCTGCGGCGTTGACGCGCCGTGCATGCATCATATCCAGCAAAATTCCCTCGCGGATGCCGCGGTCGGCAACCGTAATTTCCGAAATCGGCCAGAACGTCGTCAGTGCCTCAATAATCGCACACCCCGCAATCGTCAGGTCGGATTTGGACTGCCCGATGCACGGGTGTTTGCAGCGCCCCTCCGGCCCCATGGTTTTGATTTTGTTGATGGTAAAGTCAATATCCGGCGCCGAAATCGCAATCCCGTCCACCGCCGAACGGTTGTAACGCGGCAGTTTCAGGTGCACCGCCCCGATGACCGTAACCGTCCCCGACGTGCCGATAACCTGAATTTCCTGATTGGCAATCGCCTCGCGGATATGGTGCTTGTCTTCAAATTCCTGCAAAATCGCCTGCGTGCGCTCCACCACCGTGGAATACTCGAGCGTGCTCATCTCATGCCCGGCAAAGGCCTCCGAAATCGTAACCACGCCGTAGGGCAGCGACACAAAGCCTTCGATAAACGTTTTGCCGTTGTCCGTAACCCGCGCCAGCGAAATCTGCGTCGACCCGCCGCCGATGTCAAACACCAGCACGCGCTTGATGTTGCGGTTCAGAAGCGGCAGGCACCCGACCACCGACAGCCGCGCCTCTTCCTTTGAAGAGATGACTTCAAGCTCAATCCCCGCCTCACGCTTGGCCATTTCCGCAAACTGCGCCACATTCTTCGCCCTCCGGCACGCCGCCGTCGCCACAAAGCGCGACGCCGCAATCGGCATATATTCGTCAATAACCCCGCGGCAGATTTTCAGCGCCTGAATCGTGCGGCGCATCGCCTTGGGCGACAGCTCGTTGTCCTGAATAATCCCCTCGCCGAGACGCACCACTTTGGAAAAAGTTTCCACCACGCGGAACGAAGTCGTCGTCGGCGTCGCCACCACCAGCCGGCACGAGTTGGTGCCGAGGTCAATCGCGGCGTAGTTGTTCTGCGCCAGCCCCGGATTGCGGTCGCCCTTGCGGATTTCCCCGCGCGTCCGGTCGTACTTTCCCTGCGCATTAACATACTCCGCACCCCGACCGCTTTCGTTTTCCCTCGCCGCGCCGTTTCCGCCTGCCCGGTCGGTTCCGTTCTCCCGCACGCCGCCAAAACGTCCCGTCGTTTTTTTATTTTTATTCTTTTCCGGTAGTCCGTTTATTGTTTTCATTTGTTCTCCATTATCGCCAGCCCGGCACGCCGCTTATCCTGTCTGCCGCCTTTCAAACCGTCCCGCGCGCAAATTCCGATATTCCGCGCTCCACTCCTGACATCCCGGGTACGCCGCCTATTCTCCGAATATCTCCGCCCGGACAATCTGGCGCAGCTCGTCTATGCAGACCAGCTTGTGCTTCTTCGGGTCGACATAATGCCAGTACGCCCAGCCGTTGCAGGTCGTCGAGTCCTGCGCCGCCGCCCCCATCTGGTGGATGGAGCCCGTTTCCCCGCCAAACTTGACGGTTCCGTCGGAACGCACCACGGCCTTATGTTTCTTTTTCTCATCGTATAACACATCTCCCGGAGAAATCAAGCCCCTTTCTATCACCGCGCCGAACGGCACCCGCGGCAGCTTGCGCTTGCAGGTATATTCGAGCGCCGCGCTCTCCGGGCTGACTTCCACCGCCGCCAGACGCTCCCGCGCCCCGCGGATGTAGGTGGCGTCTTTTTCAATGCCGATGAAATTGCGTCCCAGCCGTTTGGCAACCGCACCCGTCGTGCCGGTGCCGAAAAACGGGTCAAGGATAACGTCCCCGACGTTCGACGACGCCATAATCACGCGATACAAAAGCGCCTCGGGTTTCTGCGTCGGATGCAGTTTCTCGCCGGTTTCTTCGTTTTTGAGCCGTTCTTTGCCGGTGCAGAGCGGAATTTCCCACGTCGAGCGCATCTGCACGTCGTCGTTCATCGCCTTCATCGCCTCGTAGTTAAACGTATATTTCGCTTTCGGGTTCTTCGTCGCCCAGATGAGCGTTTCGTGCGCGTTGGTAAAGCGCGTGCCTTTGAAGTTCGGCATCGGGTTAGTCTTGTTCCACACGATGTCGTTCAAAATCCAGAACCCCAAATCCTGCATGATGTAGCCGACGCGGAAGATGTTGTGGTACGAGCCGATGACCCATATCGTGCCGTCTTCTTTGAGGATGCGGCGCGCCTCGCTCATCCATGCCTTGGTGTAGCGGTCGTACTCGGCAATGCTCTCAAAGCTGTCCCATTCTTCATAGACGCCCTTGACGTCGGTATTGTCGGGGCGTTTGAGCGCGTCGCCGAGCTGCAGGTTATACGGCGGGTCGGCAAAAATCACGTCCACCGAATTGTCGGCGATTTTCTTCATGGTTTCCACGCAATCCGCATTAATAATAGTGTTTAATATCGTTTCCAAATTATAATTACTCATCACGCATCCCTGCTAAAGTGGTATTGCCGATACCTTAGACCCGATTTGGTTAGCATAATCTTAACAACCGGAAACTTTTTTGCCCCCGTTCCCTACCCGCCTGAAAATGAATCAAAATTTATTCCCCCTTCTCCGTCGCATGCCCCGCGCCCCTGCCCTTATTCCCGAGTGTGCGCAACACATTGAACATAGGGGAAATTTTATTCTTGTCAGACCGTAAAAAATATGGTATAATCAACTCACTAAAATAAAAATATCTCTATTATTAACCCGAAACAATGTCCTTGCGGCACTGTTTCATAAACAAAGAAAACATGAAAACAAATCATCTGTTTCTTTTGGCCATAGCGCTGATAAGCTTACTCTTCACGGCATACGTCATTATCGCAATTATCAGCATCGCCGAAAATCCGGTTTGGGAAACTGTTCAAACCCATTTGACAACCCTGCCGCTGGCACTTGCCGTTATGTGTTATCTTGCCAAAATGGCCGATGACATCATCAGGGAGGCCAAAACTTCCGCCGGAAAATAACCGCAGCCGGAAAATAACCGCAACCGGAAACTTCCCCGCCGGAAACTTCCCCGCCGGAAAATCACACAGGAATGCCCCGCTCGGGCGCTCCTGTTTTTTTATGCCTTTTTGCGCCCGCCCCCTTTGCGCCGCCGGTTGCTTCCGCGCCTGTGCTGCACATTCCCGCTGCCGCTGCGGCGTTCATTTATTCCCGCAGCGCGAACCTCTCCCGCCGCATTTTCCGCATAACAGCACAGGGCAAACACGGTACGAACCACACTCCTTTTTTAGTCAGAAACACCAGATGAAAAATCCGTTCCCCAGACTTTGCCAGCAGCAGCCCTCGTACCCTCGCCGAAAAGTTCCTCTCATGCCCGCACCCGAAAGTTCTTCTCGTACTCACGCCGGAGCTTTTCCTCCCGCCCCGGTCGCAACAATTTCCCCTTTAAGCTTGACCTTTTGTTTTTGCCTGCTTATACTCTGTTCAAACATCAAAGGAGGTATCGTTATGAAAAATTTTGCTCTGACTCTCGCCTTATTGTCTGCCGCGGTTCTTTCCCCGGCTGCAACTCCGTCCCCCGCGCACGCTGCCGACACGCTGCCGGCTCCTGCCGCCCTTTCCCCCGCGCA
>ENA-OURU01001695-OURU01001695.1-human-gut-metagenome-genome-assembly--contig:-NODE-1695-length-25461-cov-3.313469_pt1 | contig 25461 bp, 44 predicted proteins | sample MGYA00242137_ERZ509064 | MGnify/ENA primary metagenome ERZ509064 (study PRJEB26280, sample SAMEA2338777) | human gut metagenome | biome: human gut; feature: human-associated habitat; material: faeces...
CCTGCACAATGGACTGGAGACGTTGTTGGGAAAATGCACATACATGGAGTGTCTAAAAAAGACATGGCGGCATTTATGGGCATTACACCAGAATACACAGGTCGTGTTCTGAACGGGAAGGATGAGCCGAAAGGGGCGGAAGAAAAATTTCGATTGGCCTTGGACGAACTCATTCGAAAAAAGGAGCGTTAAAGTATCCGGAAATATTTTCCTGTGGTTACAGGATAGCACAGATATAGTCCAATAAATGGGACTGGAAAGGAGGGGGCTATGGAAGGGTATCCGACTATGACGCTGCACGAGCTTGCTGAAGCATTTCGGGCGAATCTTGTGCGGGTATCGGAAGATAAGCTGGGGCAAATGATTTTAGAAGGGAAATTCCCGTTTGCAGTAGGCACAGGCGGGGCGCAGGGAACCTACATCATTTTCAAGGAGGCATTTTATGACTGGCTATCGTGTATGACGAATCGGCCTTCCATAAAAATTTAGGATTCCATGCGGATATAAAATGAGCCGCCCGAAGGCGGCGGCAGGGGGGAGAACGGAAAAATGAAGCAGAACTTAACCTTTTGGTTTTTTATTGGCATTGCAATTCTGGTTGTGGGCTCTATCGTGTTGGGGAATGCGATTTCGGCGCTTTTCAAATTATGAAATAAAAAGCCGCCCGAAGGCGACAGGAGGGGAGAAAAATTGGAATGGTTATTTTGGGCCAAGTGGTTTTTGGTGATTTGTGCTGCCGAGCTTTTTATTCAAGTCGTTAAGGACGCTTTGAATTTTATCAAGCGTAAGAGGAAAGGAGCAAACCATGGAGAAAGCTGAAAAGATAACTGATGGATACCGTGAGGCGGTAAAAAATGCCTCTGCGGCTTTGGAAGAAATCAAGGCCAAATGCAAAATACAGACTGAGAGTGAACACATTGACGATAGCTGTGACCGACGCACCTACACGTTAGAAACGCTTGAAAAGCAGTTGCAGCTACTTTCTGAGCGTTCACATAAAGCGTATTCTGAGCCGTTTATTTGTGAATTAACGCAGGCAATGGTGCAAGTGGCCAAAGTTATTTGCTGTATTCAGCTTGGGCATTTTCATAAGAGGGGGAAATATGAAAAACAAGATTTCCATGCTGGTTCTTTTAAGCGCTTTTCAAATTGGAGTGCTTTTTGAGATTTTAGATGTTTTGAAAAATAAGAAATAAGAAAGCCCCGCCGGTGCAGCGAACACCGACGAGGCAGCGGAACCTGATTGAGGTAACCAAACAGGCCGCAAGGACAGTATAACACTTCCTTGCCGGTCTTGGCAAGGGAGGTAATTTTTATCCGTGAAAACAGGGCTGCCCTGTATATCCTTACGGGGATATTGGTAGCCGCAGGGCTTTTTATCATGGGCTACTGGAGGTGAAAAGAGATGATGCACTACATAGAATTGCGAAAACGAATGCTGGAAGCGGGGTATAACCACGAAGAGCTTGCGAGGGCGGCGCACATGTCCAAGTGCGGCTTTTCGAACCGCATAAACAAAAGGATTCCGTGGCGCGCCGACGAAATGGAACGCATTGGAAAGCTGCTACGCTTCGGGCCGGAGGAATACGGAAAATACTTTTTTGAGTATGAGGGATGCGGAGTATGAAATTTTTGAAGGATTTTTGCCTTGTGGCGGCGATTGTACTTATGATAACGGCGCTGGGCGGCGTGATAGACGGATGCCCGGCCGGATGGGTAGCGGCGCTGCTGGTATTTGCGGGGCTGGGAGGAATCGTGTGGCTGGTATGGCGAAACGAAATGAAGTAGTGGAGTGCCGGGGGTGTGAATACTGGCGGACGATGGGAAACAGCAGCAAGTGCATGCACGCCTGCCACTACTGCCTTGAAACAGGGAACCCACGGGGCATGCCTGCGGCGGAGTGCTACAAGCACGAGGGCACACCCTACAAGCCAAAGAAAAGAGGTGTAAGACGTGACAAAAGAACATGAAGAAATGCTGAACATGGTACGCAGTGCAATGGAGATAGCAGAGAGCCGTGCCAGCTATGCCGCAAGTGTGCGTCTGCTGTTTGACACCACGGTGGACGTGATGCAGTTGGAAGTGAACGGTAAGGTGTACACGCTGCGGGCCGGGGAAGAAAAGGCGCTGCGCATGGCACAGCGTGAGATTGGCCGCGCACGCGAAGATGTGGAGGAAGAAGCGGCTGAAATGGAGGTGACGGAAGATGGGCGCGAATGGAGCAATCAGCGCGCGATGCCGCCGGGAAAGCCTTGCGAAAGTGGACATGCCGACGAGGAAAGAAAAGATACTCGCAGTGCTTGAAGCAGGGCCGGAGGACGGCATGACAGCCCGCGAAGTAATGCGGGCGCTGGGATATACCGATATGAACAGCGTAAGGCCGAGACTGTCAGACCTTGACCGGGAAGGCAAGGTGATACAGGCCGGAAAACGGGAAGATACGCTGACCGGCATAAATACGACGGTATACAAAATCGTGGCAAAATAAAAAGCCCTGCATCCGCTGGCACGGAACGCAAGGGCAGCATGAAAAATCACACTATCTAAAGGATAGCACCCAAGGGAGGAAAAGTCAATGACACTGCATGAAGCTGTGGCCCGAAACATGCGCAGCCATTGGGATTATGCGCCGGAGCCGGAAAGCGTGTGCTGCCCAGAATGCGGGCAATATCAAGGCGAGGACGACGTGCTCTATTTTTACGCGGGCACAGGTGAGTGCGTAGGGTGCTGGCGAGACGTAGAAAAGCACAGTGCAGAGGGCTTTGACTATAAGTGCAGCATGTGCGGGGAAGAAACAGACGGCCCGATTTACACCGTGCGAGGAACAGATATTGTGCTGGGATGCGAAAACTGCATTACAGAACGCACAATGGAAGAATGCCTGCTTTATGGGATTTTGCAGACAGCATGACAAAACAGGAGGACAACATGGAAGGAAAGAATTATTTTCAGGTATTAAACGATGTCAATGTTGGAGATAAGGCCGAGAAGAAAAACGGGCTTACATATCTTTCTTGGGCGTGGGCTTGGGCAGAAATAAAGAAAAGATTTCCCGACGCCTTTTACACCATCTATGAAAATGCAGACGGGTGGAATTACCACACAGATGGGCGCACCTGCTGGGTGAAAACCGGCGTCACAGTGAACGGCATTGAACATATAGAAGATTTGCCTGTGATGGATAACCGAAACAGAAGCATTCCGCTGGACGGTGTGACAAGCACGGATGTGAACAAGGCAATTCAGCGGAGCTTGACAAAAGCATGCGCACGGCACGGGCTGGGATTATATATCTATGCAGGCGAGGATTTGCCGGAGGCCGAAAAGGAACCGGAAAAGCCTGTGATTTGCACGGTGTGCGGTGCACAGATAGCGGCTGGTAAAAACGGATGGAAGCCGGAGCAGATTGCGGAGTATTCGATGCGGAGATTTAACAAGGTGATGTGCCCGGCCTGCCAAAAAGCTGCCATGAAAGAAGAATCTGACGGCGGCACACTGACATTTGGGGCGAACTGATATGCAGGAATGGTGCTTTAAGGTGGAAGGCTTTATGAGCCTTTTGCCGCGGATTCTGTCGGCAGTGAATGGACTGGACAAGGGAAAGCAATATGTGCTTACCATCAAACAAAAGACAAAGCGCCGGAGCCTTGACGCGAACGCCTATTGCTGGGTGCTGCTGGACAAGCTGGCGGTGGAGCTTTCCAAAAACGGGCCTGCGAAATCGCCGGAGGAAATTTACCGCGAGACGATACCGCTTGTGGGCGGGAACAGTAAGATAGTGCCTGTGCGTGAGGATGCAATAGAGGCATGGAAAGAGATATGGAGCGCCGGGCGCACAGGCTGGATATGCGAGGATATGGGGCCGTGTGCAAACATTCCGGGGTATCACAACATTCGGTGCTTTTATGGCTCCAGCGTATACGACACAAAGCAAATGGCGCGGCTGATAGACCTTATTGTGCAGGAGTGCAGGCAGCTTGACATTGAAACAGCGCCGCCGCAGGAGATAGAGAGGATGATGCAGGAATGGCGGTAAATGGATATGGCGCAGAGCTTGACCGCAACGGATATGCGCCCAGCATTGTGCAGGAGGACGCGGACGAGTGCTGTGCTGTCTGCTATGCCAACGGAAGCAAAGACCCGCTGAACCGACACGAAATATTCGGCGGGGCATACCGCAAGAAATCGAAGCGTCTTGGGCTTTGGGTAAGCCTGTGTCATGACCGGTGCCACCAACATGGGCCGAACAGCGTACACCAAAACGCAGAGGCAAACCGGGCCTTAAAGGTGCGGGGGCAGCGGGCGGCCATGGAAAAATACGGGTGGAGCAAAGAGGATTTCATCCGGGAGTTTGGGAAAAGCTATTTGGAGGACTGACATGCTGAATGTAATCGCCCTCATGGGCAGACTGACCGCAGAGCCGGAGTTAAAACACACGCCGAATGGAGTAGCGGCATGCAAATTCCGCATTGCGGTGGAACGCAGCTTTGCACGCGCCGGAGAAGAGCACAAGGCGGATTTTATCGACATTGTGACATGGCGCAAAACGGCAGAATTTGTGTGCAAATACTTTGGAAAGGGCAGCCTGATTGCCGTGAACGGCAGCTTGCAGACACGCAATTATGAGGACAAGAACGGCAACAGGCGCACAGCCTATGAAGTGGTGGCAGACAATGTGCATTTTGCCGGAGAAAAGACGGAAAACAAGCCGAAACCCTTTGGCCCTGCCACAACACCGGTAGACATCAATAGCGGGCCGGATGATTTCGCGGTGATTGACAGCGAAGAAGATTTGCCTTTCTGAAAGCGGGGTGTGACAGATGGAAGGTTTTATCCTTCTGCACCGCAGGCTTTTAGGATGGGAATGGTACGGGGACGGAAACACCATGCGGGTGTTTATCCATTTGCTTTTGAAGGCCAATTTTGAACCAAGGAAATGGCGTGGCGTAACAGTGGGCCGAGGGCAGTGTGCGACAAGCCTTGCGGAAATTGCCGGTGAACTGGGATTGAGTGAGCGAAATGTGCGTACTGCAATAAAACACTTAAAATCGACAGGCGAAGTGACACACGAACGACACTCTGATTTTGGCTTGTACACAATAAAAAAATACGATGCTTATCAAGTAAATGACACTCGAAGTGACAGGCGGGTGACACCCGACCGACACACAGAAGAACAATTAGAACAAGCTAAAAACTTAAAGAAAGAAACTCCCCCTAAAGGGGGAGTAAAGAAAGAAAGCGCGGCAAAGGCGAAATACGGCGAATTTGAGAACGTGTGGCTCGACGGGCAAGAGCATGGGAAGCTGGTGGACAGCTTGGGCGACATTGGCGCAGCGGAATACATAGAGCGCCTGTCTGCCTATCTTGCACAAACCGGGCACCGTTACAAAAGCCACTATGCCACCCTGCTGAACTGGTGGCGAAAGGATGGACAGCCTGTGAAAAGGACGCCTGCGCCGCACAGGATGAAGCCGGACGCCGGGCGAGAAATAACGCCTGATATGACGGCAAGGGAGATATTCTAAATGCAGAGTACGGAAATGAGCGTGATAGGCAGCATCCTGATGGAGCCTGCGTTTTTGAGAATTGCCCGCGGGATGCTGTCACCCCGAATGTTTGAAGACGAAAGGCTGGAACGAGTTTTTTCCTGCGCGCTGAAGCTGGCAAAGGCAAATTTGCCCGTGGATGCCGTGACCGTAACGGACAAGTTGGGCACTGAATATGGGCCGCTGATTGTGGAGTGCGCACAGATGGTGCCGACGGTAAGCGAAGGGAATTTTTCCGTATATGCCGGGGCAGTGCTGGACGCATGGCGTGAACGGGAGATACGGGCCGCAGCGCTGGAGATAGCCACGGGCGGCCAGACAGCGGACGACATGACGGCCAGACTGGCAGAACTTTTGAAGCGGCAGTATGACATCACCAGCAAGGTGCGGCGAGGCACGGAATGCACATTTCTGGAGGCTGTGGGGGAAACATACAAAAACCTGTTCGCGCCGGACACAAGCCTGAAAATAGAGCGCGGGGCATTTGGCATGCTGTGCGACGTGCTGGGCGGATTGCAGCGCGGCGGTGTGTATGTGATAGCAGCGAGGCCGGGCGATGGGAAAACAGACGTGGCCTTACAGTTGGCGGTGACACTGGCGAAGGATTACCGCGTGGACTACCGAAGCCTGGAAATGAGCACAGAGCAGTTGACGCACCGCATTTTGTCCAGAGCGTGTATTATCAACAGCACGAGATTTCGCGACCACCAGATAAATGAGAGCGAACAAAAACGCATTGGCATGGTGGTAGACGCCATGAAGGGCCTGCACCTTGTGATGGACGACACGGGAAGCATTTCGGCGGAGGACGTGGAAGCGAAGCTGGCGGCCTCGAAGCCGGACGTGATGTTTATCGACTATTTGGGGCTAATGAAGGGCGACACGAGCGGCAAGAAGCCTCTGTGGCAGGTAACGGGCGAGACGATGCACGCGCTGAAAGCCTCGGCAAAGCGGCACAATGTAGTGATTGTGGCGTTGGTACAGCTTAATAGGGCGGTAGACAAGCAAAAGGCTCCGACACTATCCGACCTACGGGGAAGCGGAGACATTGAAGCGGATGCAGACGCGGTTTTGTTCATGAGGCCGGAAAAGAGCGAGGATTTTTTGAGCGGCGATGATTACTGGCCTGTGCAGGTGATTTTAGCAAAGAACAGGCATGGCGGTGTGGGGTGTGTAGAATACCACTGGCAGCCGCAGTATCACCGGTATTTACCGCTTGCGAAAGGAGAGAAAACATGAAAATTGTACTGAAGGGCGTTCCGCCGAGCCTGAACCGGTTTGCGGGAAGAAAAAACACATGGAAATACCGGGATGCAAAAAAGCAGTGGAGCGATGCTGTGTACATAGCCTGCATGGCGCAGAGGCCATACGAGACGCTGGAAAGGGCCATGGTGCGCATAGACTACTATTTTCCCGACAGGCGCAGGCATGATGCAGATAACTACGCGGGAAAGTTCCTGCATGACGGGCTGACACGCGCGAAGGTGATACAGGATGATGATTTTGCGCACTTATGTACTGCGGTGCACGGGCATGTGGACAGGGATAACCCGCGCACAGAAATTACGGTTGTGAGGATGGTACAGGAATGAGTGTACAGGAGATAGCAGCGCGTGAATATCTGGCGGGAAATGCGCTTGGCAAGGTGGCGCAAAAGTACGCTGTGAGCATGGAAGCTGTGCTGGAAGCCGCAGCCAAAATTCCACGGCAGAAGGTGCATGCGAAAATGCCCCGGAAAGGTGGCGCGAATGTAATAACGCAGACCAACATCTGCATGGAATGCGCCAAAGCCTGCGGCGGGTGCAGCTGGACGGCAGTAGCGGCAGACGGAAAAACACTACTGTGGAAGCCAGTAGACGGCTGGACGGCAACACCTGTCAAAATCAATGTGAGGGCAGAGGGCGGCAAAGTGCGGGAAATCGAATCGTACCACATCACAGCGTGCCCGGAGTTCGAGAGAGGATGAAGATGGAAACCAAAAAGCTGATACATAAAATCATCACTGCACAAGCCCCGAAAGGACGGCCCAAGCGGCAGAAATGCCCCGGCTGCATATGGGGCAATAAGGTGTCTGGCGTATGCACGCAGCCTCGGTGTATTAAGGGATTGGAGAACAAGTCATGGGAATAAAGTGTAAACTGTATCATGATAATTTTCAGAATTTCAAGCGGTACAATATTCCGAAAGCACAACTGATTATTGCAGATATTCCGTACAACATAGGAAAAAACTTTTATGGCTCAAATCCGATGTGGTATGTAGGCGGGAACAATAAGAATGGAGAAAGCAAACTTGCAGGGAAAGCAGCTTTTAATACAGATGTCAATTTTAACATTGCGGAATATTTCCATTTCTGCAATAGGCTACTAAAGAAAGAGCCGAAAAAAAGTAATGGAAGGGGAAAATCTTCGGATGCCCCCTGTATGATTGTATTCTGTGCGTTTGAGCAAATAGAAGTGGTGCGACGGTATGCGGAAAAACACGGGTTTGCACACTGCATCCCGCTGGTGTTCTGCAAGAATTACAGCCCGCAGGTATTAAAGGCAAACATGCGGATTTGTGGCGCGACCGAGTATGCGCTTGTATTGTACAGGGACAGGCTGCCGAAATTCCGTAACGGAGGGAAAATGGTATTCAACTGGTTCCCGTGGCAAAGGGATAGTGCGCGTGAATATCCGAAAATCCATCCGGCACAAAAGCCGGTTGGTGTTCTGAAAAGATTGATTGAGCTATTTACTGACCCTGGGGATGTAATAATTGACCCGTGTGCAGGAAGTGGGGCAACGCTACGAGCAGCGGCTGAGTTAGGGAGAAATTCATATGGATTTGAAATGGACAGGAATTTCTATGAAAAGGCACTAAACGAAATGATACCCGAAGAGATTTTGCAGGTATTACATCCGTACACATTGTATGACATGGTAGGAAGTGATTTTGTTGGATAACATCAAGCGCGCCCTTCTTGTGCCAAGAACACGATGGAGTATTTGCAAAACAAGCAAGATTTTGAGGTTTACAAAGCCGATGTGCTCCGCTGGGACATGGCAAAGCGTGAAAAGGCATTGAAGTGCCGGGAGTGCGAATACCGAAAAAAGTACATGGAAGAGGAGGCTCAACTGTGAAGAGGGAAACAGCCGCAGAATGGTTTGAAACACATATGCCGACCGGGAAAGTGAAGCCGGTACAAAAACAGGCATATTTGATGGCCCTCGCCGCCCTCCGCCCCGTCAGCCAGGAGCAGGTGGAACAACTGTGGCCAGGGTGCGATTTCTGCAAAAAAGAATTGAACGATTATCCTTTGATTACCGCAATAGGGGAATACGGGGATAGCATAAACAGCTACATGCCGGGCTATTGCCCTTTATGCGGACGCCCCCTCACCCCAGAGGCGTGGGAAGAAACAAGAAAAAGAATGGATGTGCTGAAGTGTGAATAAGGACGAGTTTGTTTTTTTGATAGGTCAAGATGTAGTTGTAGACTATCCGTTTGGCAGGGAATTGCAACAGTGGAGTATGAAGAACTTTTACGTCGATGATAACGGCGAAATTAAACACAATCGTCTGCCACTTAATATGGATGTGTTTATCGCCAATGCACGGAATCCTCATAAGGGTACAGCAACGCATGGCTAAGGGGGACTGAACGGTGGCTGAAGAAATCATAAAGGTGATTGAGTACATAACCGGGAATGAGATAGTCCAAGGGCTGGCAATAGCCTATGTGGTATTTGGAGCTCTTGTATTTTTAGGCGTAGTGACAATCTTTATTTTTGTTATCAGACAAATTGCGAAAACCAACCGGAAGTGGAGGCGCTGAAAGATGGCAAGGGCGATTGATGCGGACGAATTGCAAGAACTGTGCAACAGGAGAATCCGGGATACATGGAATAGCAGAAGCGCTCCTGTATCATGGGCGGCGGCTTATGCAGATTTCAAGGATGATATAGACAGCATTCCAACCATCACCCCGCCGAACGAGCCGCTAAGGTGTACCGGATGCATGTACCTTGATGCAGACTCTGCCCCATGTGTGCATTGTGTCAGAGCGACAAGATATGCAGACTATTACCGCCGCCCGCCGGAGGGAGAAAAGCAATGAAAGTACCTGAATATATCCGACACAAAATGCACCGAGCTGCGAAGCTGCACGCAGAGGCATCAAACCTTATGCACCAAGTAGACAAATGGTTTGAAGACCGAGGTTATACTCCAGAGAATTTGCGTTGTGGTGACGGCTTCAGTCTCGAAGAATTAGATTACGGGAATGACGTTGCCGACTTATTTTGCGAACGAATTGAAGCAGGGGAGTTCTTAGGAGCGCTGGAGAGAAAGGAGAACAAATGAAAGGTTGCAAGAATTGTCCGGCTTACGCAAAATGCACGGTAACATATCGAGGTTCAGCCTGTGCTGCCCTGCGTGGTACATACGGCCTTGACAGCGACCCGGAGATTATCACCAACGCCGACCGCATCCGGGCCATGAATGATGAAGAGTTGGCTTGGGAGCTAATGACTTGGAGATGTGAAGCAGTAGCGAAATTTCATGGTATTGAGGGCATTTATCCTGATACGCAGAAAACGATTTTAGATTGGCTCCAACAGCCAGTGGAGGAGGAAACCTGATGGACATTAAAGATAAGCTGGACATAAATGCAGTTTGCTTTGGGATTCTTTGCAATTTTCCACCTGTATGTGGAGAAGAAAAAGCAAAAGAGGCAGTTGCGCTTATCCGTTCGATTCAAACTGAACATGAGAAGCTGCAGGCGGAAGTAGAGCGGCAAAGGAGGAGCGCAGACAATTGGCGGCACCTCTGCGAAAATGCAGAGCGAGCATATATAAAAGTCCAGACTGAGTTGGAGCAGGTGAAGCAGGAGAATAACAAGCTGGAACGTTTTTTAGGAGAGCTTGAGGGGGCGGTTTATACCGGACAATATTTTCATTTACGGCCCATGATTGAAAAGTGGCACGGCCAGAAGGAGGACTGAATATGAAACGGTTGACTAAAAAAGAACAACTTGCCGGCCATACTGTAAATTATGTCGACTGCGATGCTTGTTTTGACGTATGGAGCGTACCGAAAAAGTTTATGGGTAACGCCATTGACCGTCTCGCTGCATACGAGGACACGAAACTGGAGCCGGAGGAAATCAAAAGCCTACAGGCAGAATATGCCGTCAATCTCAAAGTGCTAGAGAGCTATCGCAGCATTGGTTCTGTTGACCGCCTCCGCGAACTGGCCCAGGCAGATAAAGAGGGGCGGTGCGTAGTACTTCCATTCAAGCCTCCGAGATGGGTGTATATGTGCAGTGCGCGCTTTCCAAAACCGGCACAGGCCCATTATGCAAGCGCCATCAATGTTTTACAGGATATGGACAAAGGGTGTGTATTTGGGGATACCCCAGAAGAGGCCGAGGCCGCACTACGGAGGAAACAAAATGGCTGAATACATCAAAAAATCTGACGTACTGGCATACCCTATCCGGCGTGATAATTACGATAAGGTCAACGGTAACGAACATTTTATCAACGGCGTGGAATCTATCATGGAATACGTGGAAGGGCTGCCCGCCGCAGATGTCGTGCCTGTGGTAAGGTGCCGGGAGTGCATATACTGGACGGGGGTTGCACTTGGTATGCGCTGCAAATTGTACTCATTCCCTCCAAATGTCTGGAGGTATAGTAAACCGGATGATTTTTGCAGTATGGGGCAGCGAGAGGAGACCGAACATGATAAACACCCATCCAACCCGGTGTAACATTTGTGGTGGCCCTGTAACCTACGGCTCAAACGCCCGTATCTATGGCAGAGAATACGGAAGCGGCTATTGCTATCTCTGTGAGCGATGTGGGGCCTATGTGGGGACGCATAAGCCCCGTCCACGGGAAGCCCTTGGGCTGCTGGCAAACGAACCGATGCGAACCGGGAAAAAGATGTGTCACGCCATCTTTGACAGCTTTTGGAAAGGGAAACCAAAGGCAGGAAAGAAACGGCGTGACCTCTACTGCTGGCTGGCCCATAAAATGGACATACCAGTGGGGGATTGTCATTTCGGCTACTTCGATATTGACCAGCTTCGGCGGGCATACATCATCCTTCGAGGTGTGCAGGACAAACAAATGCGCTATGACAACTGCGGAAAAATTTACTTTGAGGAGGAATAAGGCTTGACAAAAAAGGAGTTCCGGGGGCTGTGGGCTGTACCTTTGGACATGGACGCGCGGCGAAAGCGGATAGAGCAGATGCAGGCCATGCTTGACGATGCGCCTGTAGTGGTAGACACGGTGCAAGCCAGCAGCGCGGCCCCGGCATACGGGATGCACACTGTTAAGATAACGGGCATAGAGGCGTCTGGCAGGGCCGAGAGGCGCACTGTACTGGCAAAGCTGCAAGATGATATGGAGCGGCGGAACAGGCAGTACAAAGCCGATTATGCGCAGGCTGTGGAGATGATAGAGGCCATAGAGGACGCAGACCTGCGGACTGCCGTACATATGGTGTGCCTGGAGGGCGAGGGCTGGGAATACCTTGCGGCGAGGCTGGGCAAAACGGGCGATGCGTGGCGCATGCGGGTGGAACGCTGGCTAGACGCAAACCTTCAATAAAAAATCCCCAGCCTTTTGCGGGCTGGGGATGCTTTATTTATCCCATATCCAGTCTGCCGGTGCACTTCCGCCATAAAGCTCCGATACGGCGGCGACCTCAACGGGCGTTTCATGTCGTTTGCCGTCTGCGCCGGGAACGAGCAGGACAATGCCGGAACGGATGGCGCGGTCTATGGCGTCATTGTTGCTCTCTTTAATATCCATGAGGCGCGCCTCTTTTGTGAGGACATACACTGTGCTTCCCATGCCGTCCTTGGCGCTGTATCTGGTGCTGTGCAGGCCGTTGATAGTGACATTTGCAAGCAGGTAATCCCCGCCCTCCACGTCTTCGGGCAGGACGATTTTGACGATTTTCCGCCATGGCTCCTCGCTTCGAAGCTCGTTGTAGATGCCCCAGCCCTCTGGCAGCAGGTTTGCCAGATTAGGGCCTTCCGGCCGCGTGGAAAGCAGAGATACGCCTGCCGCGGTTCCGTACAGCTCAGGCCCGTAAGTATCTTTGCTTGGCGCTTTGATGGCGTGATGGACGGCCACAATGATGTCATAGGTATGCATAATATCTCCCTCTTTTTATGACAGCAGATTATCTGCACTGCACCCAAAGGTATCTGCCAGGGCTTTCAGTGTGTCTATATTTGGCTTGACAACGTTATTTTCCCACCGGGAAACATCTACCTGCCGGGCGCCGATTGCCTCGGCAAGCTCTTTTTGTGACAGGTTGTTATGCTTGCGGTAATATGCAATTCTTTCGCCCAGCGTGTCGTGCTCAAGGACAGGCGTAGGCCAACCGGAGCGATACCCAAGATGGAACGAGCCTTGTTGGTCTAATGAGATGCTGCGCGTAAACGACGCTTCAAGCTCTTCCGGCGTGATGTCCTGCAAAGCTTTTGCGGCTGCGGCGTCCATTGCAGGGTTCATTTTGCGCAATTGATGGGCGCGGGTAATAAGCTTGGTAATAGCAAGCAGCGGAAAGTGAATAGCATTTTGCATATCCGCAGCATTGGCGCCTCTGCCGTCTGTTACATGGTCGGACAGGAGCCGGTAAAACTGGCCGAGCTGGTATACTTTTTCGGTTGTCATATTGTTCCCTCCTGATTTTCTTTATCTCATAATATATCATTTGTGATATATTTTCAATGCGCAGAATGACAGAAAACAAGGGGGGTATTTTATGCAAATATATCATTTGTGATATACATTGTCGGCTGCGCTAAAAAATATTTTTCAAGATGTTCGGAATGTTCGAAATGTTCGTTTTTGGTATGCTATAATTATACTGGAGATAGTGAAGGCTGGACACTTTCTCACCGTCAGAAGGAGCCGCCCCGTGCTTGGGGCGGCCTTTCCTTTTGTGGTTATTTTTTATAGTAGACGGATATGGCCTTTTGTATCCAGTGCTGAGGTGCCATGCGCTGTTCTAAGTCTTGGATAATCTTCAATACATCCTCAGACGTTTTTGCGTTCTTCAAAGCAGCGTCAACAGCGGCTTCATTTTCGTAGTAAGCGACCATGATATTTCCCTTTCTGCCCTCGTGACCTCCGGGGCGGGTGATAAATCAGTCGAAGCACATTTCGTGGCAAATGCAGTAATGCTCTTTGAGTTTTTCATAGGCGCGAAGGGTAACGGTGTAGACCTTGCGGGCATCGTCGTAGGTGATGCCACGGCCATGGAGAGGCGGGAGGCCGTCGTGAAGCGGGCGGAGGAAATAATGCTTTCCGTAATAGGATAAATCCGCGGAGTAATCGCAGCCGTTTGGCACGTGCTGCGTCTCGTAATAATAGGCGTATTCTCCGGGCGCTTCGGCTTGGACAGCAGGCAGCTTTTCCGCCTCTAGTGCATCATAATCGGGGGAATAGCCGTAGAGCTCTCCAGTTTCAGGGATGAAGCTGGAGGCGCACATGTCTGGGACGAAAAGCGTTGTGCGCTCGTCGATGGTTCGGGCGTAACCACCTGGAACTTTGGAAAAGGTGCCGGGGATAAGGCGCTTGACTGCTGACATTGTGAAAACCTCCTTAGTTTTCGTTGATAAGCTTTGTGGGAAATTCAGGCGATGCCCAAACAAGGCGGCGGGATTGATGGTCATAAACTGCCGATACTCTGGAATAGCTCTTGGCGGCGGCGATTGCAGCGGCTTTTGTTCTCTGCTCTGGGTGTTCATCCAACCCGATTTCATCATCATAGCTGATAGGCTGATAACGCTTATTCATGATATTTCTCCATTCTCCCCGCCACTAGCCCGGCGGGGTGGGCATGTTGTTCAACAGACAGCGGACTTACGCTGCTGGGCAAGCATCCGATTGTAGGCCATGAGCTCTTCGCGCGTTTTGACCTTGACGGGGGCGGTTTTCTCGACCTGCGAAGCGGTGAAAAGGTGGGACATAGTTTTGTAGTGATGGCTGCTCTCCTGTTTCTCCACGGTGGCGACGCTTCCGTCTGCATTATACATGCCGGGAACTTCCACCAAGTTTCCGGTCTTTTTGCCTTCTTTCCAGCGCCAGAGCATAAGCGAAAGGGCGGCGTGTTCTCCCTGCTTGACCTGATAGCCAAGGCGGCGCCACTCCTGATAGGTGTGGAGGGGGAGGCGGCGGCCAGTGGAGAGGATAGCGGTAGCTTCTTCTTTTGAGAAGATGCCGGAAGAGATTGCGGCGTTAAAAATGATTTGTTCGTTTGTCATGGCGGGGTTCCTCCTTATTTCTGCAATTTCCAAATGTGATAATCTCTAGCGTCCATATTGACGTAACCGCCGCATACCTTGACGGTGACTTCATAAGAAAGGGCGTTTTTCTTGGCCTGATAACGTGTGTTGTAGAGTGTCATGATTGTGTCCTCCTTGCTTTTGCGTGGTTGATGTGTTAGAATACAGCTAAGGGCAACGGCTTTTGCGTGGTTTTTGCCTTTAGGCTGTCAGGTTACGACTGGCGGCCTTTTATTTTTGCAATGTATGCGGCGAACAACTGCAACTTTGTTTGCCTGTCCAGCGTCGCCCATACTTTGCAGGTCATCGGCTCACCTCGCTTTCGGTTTGCCGTTGCCCTTGCTGTGATTACATGATAGCATGTACATGCTGGCATGTAAATAGGCAAATTGTACGAAGATTCATGCTTTCATGTATACAGTTTGTACATGTTGACATGTATAAGAGCGCTGTGGTATACTCTTTATAAAGGAGGGTGCGCCGCATGTCATCAGAAGCCAAAAGGAAGGCGAATGCTAAATATTTGCAAAGCATGAAAACGCTGACTTTGCGCGTAAAGCCGGAAGAAGCCGAAGAAATAAAGCGAGCTGCGGGCAATAGTGTGCAAGGGTATATTATCAGTGCTGTGCGCGAGCGCATGGCCGCAGAAAGCCAAGAAGGCATAACAGTGTGCAAGATACGCAATGATGCGGTAGGGCCAGCGGCAGAGGCCGCGGGGCAAAGTATCAAGGAGTATGTAACGCAGGCAATACAAGAGCGCATGGAGCGTGGGCAGTAAAAAATAAAGCCTTTCGGGATAACCGGAGGGCTTTTTCTTATAAGGTGGTGGAAATATGGCAGAAAAGTATGATAGACGCAAAAACCTTGTGAGCCTAAAGGACAGGACGCCGGAAGAGAGGGCGGAAATTGCGCGCAAAGGACAAGCGGCGTCAGTAGAGGCGAGGAGACGCAAGAAGACGCTTAGGGACATTATGGAGGCTGTTTTGTCGCTGGAGGCGCCGCAAGAGATGCTTGAGACAGGCAACGAGTTAGCGCGGAAAATGCAACGGCTTGCAAAATCGCGGGGAGAGGTTGTGGACGTATATGAGGCAATCGCTATGGCGCAGGCACACAGAGCCGCACAGGGAGACACGGCGGCAGCAACATGGGTGCGTGATTCCGCGGGAGACAAGCCGACCGACAAATTGGCGCAGACCGGCGGGCCGGAAGTGACAGAGGCAGACATCGCGCTGCTGCGCAAGCTGGACAAGGTTGGCACGCTGGACGCTTTGACGGGCGAAAAAAGCGGCAAAGATGGTTGATATGTCCATAATATGCAGCTGATAAATGTACCAATCTAATAAAATGACGATATATCGTTATTTCCTATTTCGCCAAATTGGTATTTAGCGAAATTGCAGGTGAGAAGAGGGAGAAGAAAAGAGGCAGGAAGCTGGAAGGCCAGAAAGCCGGAAAGGCTACCCCCCCTAGGGGGTAAGACATAAGGCAAGGGCTGTATTTTTTTATTTTTTCTGCGCGCATATATATAGGGGCCCCGTGTGGGGGCATACCCCTCCCAAAGGCGACCCCGGCGCTCCGAGGATGGGGAGCGGGTACTATATATATTTTCCCCGCCGAAAATTATAAAAAATGTACCCCCTTGCAAAGGTTGCCCATGCCCTATTTTCTCAGGGGAGGTAATTCAAAAATTGGGATTGGATTTATTTGGACCACTTCATGAAGAAAAAGTTCTTGTAACCTTTGATGTGCCTGAGTTGTTCGTGTGTGTCGATGAGAAGAACGAGCGATATTTATTCCTCAAACTCAACGGCTACGAAAAATATTTGTGCGTAAAAACGCCTGTGCTTGTGTTGCTCTTGATGTTAAAAGGACGCATTTCTATGAAAGAAGCCTTCTATGAGGCCGTTGACGGAATTGCGTATTATATCCAGTTCGATTTTGATTCTCTGAATTATCATTTCGAGCAAAAGAATATTCAAGAGATTCCGGCAAAAGACCTGCCAGCAGGTGGCGCGTTATTTACGCTTCGAAAAAAGAGTATTGAAAAATACATTGCAAAATTGGGAAATGAAACCCTATAAAGCTGGGTTCCTGAACGGGAATAGGCTGAATGCCTAGAAGCCTTTGCCTATGGGTTTTATTTACGGCCAAAGCGCGCCGTGAACGCTTAAAAGGCTCCAACGCGGGGCCTTTTTGTTTTGATTTTATACATGCGATATATGCAATTTATCGCATGTGTTCTATTTTGTGCAAATGGGGTGGTAATGTGACGGCACAGGAATTGCGGGAAAAGACGGTGGAAATGTGCCGTGAAGACCCCGTGTTTTTTACAAAGACCTTCGTGCATATTGAGGATAAGGACGCCGAAGAACTGATACAGCCCTTTCAGCTTTGGCCTGCACAGGAAGAGGCATTACGCAGCATACATGCGCACAGGCTGAACGTGATATTAAAAGCGCGACAGCTTGGAATTACATGGCTGGCACTTTCTGTAGCGGCATGGCGTTTGATACTGTTTACCGGGCGCACGGTGGTGTGCTTTTCCCGTGCGGAGGATGAAGCGAAAGAACTTGTGCGCCGCATGGTGGTGATATTACAGCATATGCCGGAACTGATTGCGGAGGAAAAACATGCTCCGGCCGGATGGAATGGACCCGTATTCAGCTACACCAGTCTGGAAGTGAAAATACAGTTCCCCAAAGGGCCGGAAAGCACTTTGAAGGCGTTTCTTTCCAGCCCAGGGGCGGCGCGCGGCTTTACGGCAGACCTTGTTATTCTGGATGAATGGGCCTTTCAGCAGTTTGCAGAAGAAATATGGGCTTCCATTTTTCCAGTAGTGAACCGCCCGAATGGCGGCATGGTGATAGGGCTTTCGACCATCAAGCTGGGCACGCTGTTTGAAGAGATATTCACAAACCCGGACAACGGATTTAATAAGCTGTTTTTACCGTGGTATGCAGACCCCGCGCGTGACAAAGCGTGGTATAACCGCACGCTTGGGGCGCTGGGCGAGGATAAGACCTTACAGGAATACCCCGCCAGTGTGGAAGAAGCATTGAGCGTGCCGGGGGGCGTGATGTTCCCGGAAGTGAAAAAGGAAACGCACGAGACGGCGGATGATGTTCCGCAGAGGGCACGGCGGTATGTTGCGATAGACTATGGCCTTGATATGCTGTCTGCCCATTGGGTGGCAATTGGTACAGACGGGCGTGCGCTGGTGTACCGGGAATTTGACGAACCAAACAAAACGATTGGCGAGGCATCGGAAATTATTTTGAACCTTTCTGCCAATGAAGAAATAGACGCCTTTTTGGCGCCGCCGGACTTGTGGAGCCGGGAACAACTGACGGGAAAAAGCCGCGCCGTTGTTTTTTCAGAATACGGGCTGCATTTGACAAAGGTTTCGAATGACGTGGCGGCGGGATGTGCCAGCATGAAGGAATGGCTGTTTCCCGGCCCGGATGGCCCCATGCTGCGCATTAAGCGAAGGGCTGCGCCGAATTTGTGGCGATGCTTACAGAAGATACAGAAGGACGAGAAAAAACCGGACACATATTCGAAAGAGCCGCATTCCCTGACGCACGATGTGGACAGCCTGCGCTATTTCTGCGTGTGGTGGACGAACTCGGCTGCAAAGACAGAAAAGAGAGTGCATGCACATTGGGAAGAGGATTTATTCGAGGATTATGAAAATGCCGATGAGCAAGGCAAGGCGTATTTGATTGCCAAATACGGAAACCCGTTTTGAGGAGGACACATGTTCAGGAAAAACAAAAAACTGGCAGAATGGCAGGATAAGCTGCAAAAGGCCAAAGCCGCATATGCGGATGAACTGAAAAACATGGACATCCGCACCAGCTATTACGATGGCACGGCAGACATTCGAAAGAAAAACGGGGCGATAGCAGGAAGAAAAGCATCTAATGTCCGAAATATCGTGTATGAGCTTTTGGAAAGCGAAGTGGATTCCACCATTCCGATGCCGCGAGTTGAGGCCATTCATGAAGAGGATAAAGAGCTTGCCCGCGGAATTGAAGCGATGCTGCGCAGTGAAGTACAGATGCTGCGGCTTGTTGAAATGAACGACATTCAGGAACGAACGACGACCATACAAGGCGGCGCGCTTTGGCAAGTGGATTGGGACGAGGAGAGAGGCTTTCACTGCACGATGGGCGACGTGGCTGTGACTGACAGGCACCCGCGGCAGGTGATACCGCAGCCGGGCATCTACGAAATAGAGCAGATGGATTACATATTCGTGCAGGTGACGCAGACAAAGCAGGCGGTAAAACGAAAATATGGCGTGGATGTAGCACAGGACGGCGAGGAAGCCCCGGAGGTGCGCGGAGAAGATGCGGTGCCGTGGGATGAATTGGTAACGCAGAACATTGCCTATTACAGAAACAAAGACGGAGGGATAGGGCGTTTCAGTTGGGTGGAGGACACGGTGCTTGAAGATATGGAGGACTATCAGGCCCTTCATGTAAAGGTGTGTGCAGTGTGCGGCGCAACCAAAATGCAGAATGACGATACATGCCCAGTGTGCGGTGCGAAAAAGTGGAAGGACGAGGTTCAAGGCGAAGAAGAGCTGTTTGAGGATATTACCCTGTTTAACGGAACAACGATTCCATGGCGCGCCGGTGAGGAAGAACGCGAGATAATGGGGCCGGACGGGATGCCTATGCTGGATGAAGCGACAGGCGCGCCGCTGATGCAAACCGTGACGATTGCCACTAAGATACCCCGGTATAAGCCAGACCGCTATCCTCTGGTGCTGCGCAGAAATATCAGTAAGTACGCATCTTTTATGGGCGGCAGCGACGTGGATGTGATACGCGACCAGCAGGAGGCCATTAAGAAATGCGGCTCGAAAATAGAAGAAAAGGTGCTGAAGGGCGGCAGCTTTGTGACGCTGCCTGAAGGGCTGGATGTAGAAACAACGGATAAAGAGTTCAAGATTGTACGCATTAAAAACCCAGCGCAGAAAGAACTTATCAGCGTGATGAATGTACAACCCGATATTACAAAAGACCGGGTTGTGCTGGTGGATAATTATGACTATGCCAAAAGCACACTGGGCATTACGGATGCGTTTCAGGGCAAGTATGATTCATCGGCCACGTCCGGCAGCGCCAAGCAGTTTTCGGCAAACCAAAGCGCGGGGCGGTTGCAATCGAAACGGGAACAGAAAAACAGCGCTTATGCGCGGCTGTATGAACTGATGTTCCGCTTTCTTCTGGCATATGCGGACGAGCCGATTCCGTATACCACGAAGGACGGCAGCGGGCAGCAGGCTTTCGCGCACTTTAACCGTATGGATTTTCTGCGGCAGGACGCAGCAGGCGAATTTTACTGGGATGATGAATTTATCTTTTCGATAGACCCCAGCGCCACGCTTTCTTCCAACCGCAGCGTGCTGTGGGAGCAGATGGATTTGAAGCTGCAAAGCGGGGCCTTCGGCCAACTGGGCGTAAACGAAACGATGCTTTTGTACTGGACGCTGATGGAGGATTTAGATTATCCCTATGCAGGGGAAATAAAAGCGGCAGTACAAATGAGGATAGATGAACAGAAAGCCCAGCAGGCCGCAATGCAGCAAATGCAAATGGGAGGAATGGGAAATGTTATGCCCCAAATGCAAGGTTGAAATGAGGGCGAAAGCCTCTTACCACATTGAGGGGAAAAAGCTGTTTTTATGGCAGCAGTTTTTTTGCCGGAACAGGCAGTGCGAAAACTACGGACAGCCTGTTAAAACTATAAAGCACGAAATACCGGTTGAAAAGGAGGAATAGGGTATGGCAAAGCTGAATATCCCCAACACGGGCAGCATGACGGTGAAAGCGCCGAAATCTTCTGGCAGCACCAAAAAGCCTACCGTGAAAACGGGCGGCGACCTTCGCGCATCGAAGTGAAAAAATAAGCCGGGCCGGGGCGTGATACCGGCCACCCCTCTTTGAGGGGAAAGAAAGGAAAATATGGAACTTGAAAATGGCGTGACAAGTGTTCAGGAAACCGGCGAAGCTGCCGGTGAACAGGAGCTTGAGCAGGGGACAGCCAACCCTGATGTGCAGAATGTAGAAGCGGAGCAGGAGCCCGTAGGCGATGAACCTGCCGAAGCCGGGCAGGAACAGGAAGCACAGATACCAAACGAAGTGTGGAAAAAAGCGCGTGTTCGTGCAGAGCAGGAGGCGGCAGCCAGATATGCCCGCCAGCAGGCCCAGCAGGATGCGGAAATAGCTGCCCGATTTGGGCACATGAAGGTGCCGGGCACTGACAGGCCGATTCGGACTGTAAAGGATTATTTTGAGGCACTGGACGCTCAAAACAGGGCAAAGACGGAAGCTGCGCTGAAGGCAGCCAATATTGACCCGAATATTATCAATCAGGCTGTGGCGCAAAACCCGCTTATCAGACAGGCGGCCCAAGTGGTGGAGCAGGCGCAGAAGAGTGAGGGCGAGCGGATTTTGAATGAGCAGGTAGCTGAAATTTCGAAGCTTGACCCTTCTATCAAAACGCTTGCAGATATTAAAGGGATGAAGACCTTCCCGCAGTTCGATGCGCTTGTGCGCAGCGGCGTTCCGCTGGTAGTGGCCTATAAGGCGGTAAACTTTGAAAGTCTGGCGGAAGGGAAAGCTGCAGCAGCCAAACAGGCCGCCATCAATGCGGCGAAAGGCAAAAGCCACCTTGGCCCGAACAATGGAACAGGAAACGAAGCGCCTAGCCTGACGGAAGAAGAATACGAGGAATGGGCCAAGTACGGAATATCCCGGAAAGAGGCCGAAAAGTATCACAAAAAATTTAACGCATAAACAGGAGGAAAGATATGTTCAAAGTAGCAAAACGCGAAGTGCGCGATGTTGAGCCGTTTGAATACTACCCCAGCGATGCAGAACTTACGCTGGGCAGTGCGGCCAACCTTGGCAGCGGCGGAAAACTGAGTAAGGCGGCTTCTACGGTGAAGCCTTCCCATATTGTAATGGGTGAGAAAAACGCAGATGGGATGTACCCGGCAATGAAGGTAGTGCCCACAACTACCTTTGAAGTAATGAGCACCGTAACGGTTGCGGACACGCTGATTGGAAACAAGGTGACGCTGGGCGCAGATGCTGCCAGTGTGACAGCCACCACGACAAGCGGCATTTTTGTTGTGGACTGGACAGATGGCGCCGAGACAAACAGCACGGTGCGCGGCCATTTTGCATAAAGAGGAGGAAAAGGAAATATGGCAGGTATCATTTTTTCTGAAGGCTCTGGCCTGAACAACAGCATCTACGGCAAAAGCCAGGAGCCTATTCGTGCAATGATTGAAAAGAACGTGGAAGCGTTCGAGCAGCAGAGCCAGATAAAGAACGTGTTCTTTATGGACAAGACAAAAAACTTTGCTGAAAAATACACACAGGAAACGAGCCTCGGCAACTTTGAGGATGTGGGCGAGAACGGCGCCTACCCGAAAAACAGCATGCAGGAGGGCTATGCCAAAGTGGTGGAACCGACCACTTGGAAGAACTCTTTCGAAGTGACGCAGGAAATGATTGAGGATGCGAAGTTCGGCAAGATAAAAAGCCGCGCCAACATTTTTGCAACCAGCTTTAACCGCACGCGAGAAGAGTTTGCGGCAAACCTTCTGGCCGGTGGTGTTTCTGCAAAAACCAAAATCGGCACGCGGGAATATGCTACGACTTCGGCAGACGGCGTAGCGCTGTTTTCGACTGCCCACCCCTCCATTACCAAAGGGGCGAAAAATCAGGCCAATGCGTTCAAGGCGCCTTTTTCGAACTATGTGCTGGATAAAGTGCAGGAATATATGCAGGGCTTCACGGATGATGACGGCCACCTGCTGAATGTGGCGCCGGACACGATTCTGATTCCGAATGCAGGGGAACTGAAACGCGCTGTGCTGGCGGCAGTAGGCAGCGACTTAGACCCGGAAAGCAGCAACAATGCCATGAACTTTCAGGCCGGTCTGTGGAACGTGCTGGTATGGCCCTATTTGCCTAAGACCATCGGCGGTAAGCCCTATTTCATCATGATGGATTCGAAGTTCAAGGACGACTACATGTGCCTGCCGTTCCTTGACCGTGTGCCCCTGACGGTGAAAAGCGATATTGACCCGAACACCGATGCCAACGTGTTCAAGGGCCGCGCGCGCTTTATGGCAGGCTTTAACAACTGGCGCTGCATTTCCATCTGCGGCGAAGGCGTGAACGGCACGACCATCACGGCGCCTGTCACGAGCCAGAACGTAACTGTGGTAAACACTGAGGAAAAACCTGTAAACACGAAAGAGGTAGGCGCTGGCGGCTAACATAAAGGGCGGGCAACCGCCCTTTTCATCACGGACAAAAGGAAACGGCCGGGGCGGTGCCGGTAGACGTGAGAGGAGAGAAAAGCATGACATGGAGAGAAATCAAGCTTGCCACGCTTCAAAAGATGTTCTCGGCAGACGGTTCCACATTGGTGGAGGACGAAACCACAAAAGACTACCTTGCGGGCATGCCGCAGACAGCAAACGAGGCGCTGGCGCTTTTATGCACATCGAATAAGTATTTGCGCAAGAGTGTGGTGCTGGAAAAGGAAACAGGCCCGGCGCGGTTTACCATGAAAGACAGTGCCGAAGATTTCTGGATTTTTGGCACGCCGGAGGTATACCGGCTGGAAAACAGCATGCCATATAAAACGTATGCCTATAACATTGTGGCGGGACGCGACATTATTTTTTCGGCTGAAGAAGCCGGAGAATATGAAGTGTTTTACAACGCCTGGCCACCGCGCATCACAGAAGAAACATTGGACAATTACGAGCTGCCGCTTACGCCGGATGTTGCTGTGCTGCTGCCGCTTTACATGGCAAGCCAACTTTATAAGGACGACGACAATTCCATCGCCACCATCTACCGCAACGAGTTTGAAGTAGCGCGCGGCGAGCTTGTTTCCGGCACGGGTGGAATTGTAACGAGTGAATGGACAGCAAAGGACGGGTGGTGCTGACATGGCACAGTTTTCAATTCCGGCCAGCCCGGCAAGAAGCATTTTGAATGTAGATAAATTCTACGGGATAGATTACACCAACAGCCCGGCCAATGTGGATAAAAGCCGCAGCCCAAACGGACAGAATATGATACGCGACGTGCCGGGCAAGGTGCGCAAGCGTATGGGCTATGAGACAATGGCGCAATACCCTGCACGCATCAACGGCGTATTCGCCCGACGCGAAGATACACAGTTTCTTGTTCATGCTGGCACGAAGCTGTATTTGGGCGAGGAAGAGATATACGGAGATATGGCAGACGCACGCAGCAGCGCTTGGCAGTTCGAAGACAAGCTGTATATCATTGATGGCGCGGGCCTTACGGTGTTTGACGGCGTGGCGGCGGCCCCGGTGGGGGACGACGCAAAAATACCGCTGTTCACCATTGCCAAGGCGCCTACGGGAGGCGGCACGCAATATGAAAATTTGAATCTTATTCAGCCCAAATTCACAGAGCAGTTCCTTGGAACGGAAGAAGATACACAATACCATCTTTCCTTTACGGAATTGGATGATGCCCCCGTTAAGGTGGAGCTTTTGAATGCCGAAGGAACTTGGCAGGAGAAAACGGAAAATACTGATTACACAGTAGACCGTGAAGCTGGCGTCGTCACCTTCACCGAGGCGCCGGGTAAAAGCCCGGTGGCGGGCGAGGACAATGTGCGCATTACGGCCAGCCGCACGGTGGAGGGGTATGCCGCGCGCATCTTCGGGTGCACCATGGGCACGCTGTACGGCGTGAACGGCGCGGCAGACCGGCTGTTTTTATCCGGCAATGCGCAGTACCGCAACTACGACTGGTACAGCGGCATGAACGACCCGACGTACTGGGCCGACACGGCCTATGCCGTGCTGGGCACGCAGCAAAGCGCCATTGTGGGCTATTCCATTGTGAACGAGCGCCTTGCCACTCATAAGGACAACATGGAGGACGGGCGCAACGTCATCATCCGCGAGGGCAACCTTGTAGACAACCAGCCCGCCTTCCCTATCGTGAACACTTTGCAGGGTGAAGGCGCTATTGCAACCCGCAGCTTTGCGTACCTTGTGAATGAGCCCTTGTTCCTCACAAAGCTCGGCGTGTTCGCCATTACCGCGCAGGACGTGACGGGCGAAAAATACGCCCAGCAGCGCAGCTTTTTCTTAAATGGCAGCCTTTTGAAAGAAGCAAATTTAGAAAACGCCGTGGCCGTGGTGTTCAAGGACATGTACTGGCTGTGCCTGAACGGCGCGGCGTATATTCTGGACGGGCTGCAGTATTCCTCTACCAAAAACGAGCCGTACTCCACCCGGCAGTACGCGGGCTTTTACCGCACCAACATGCCCGCGCGCGTGCTGCTGGTGAAGGACGGCAGGCTGTGGATGGGCGGGGAGGACGGCGGCCTGCGCCGCTTTTTTGACGACAAAAACGCCCTTACCAGCTATTCGGACGACGGCAAGGCCATTCATGCCGTGTGGGAAACGCCGGATTTTTCCGGCAAGCTGTTCTACAAAAACAAGACGTTCCGCTTTCTGGCCGTGCGGCTGGCAAGCGCCATTGCCACAAGCGTGCGCATCTCCGGCCAGCGGCGCGGGCTGTGGGCGCAGGTT
>ENA-OURU01001698-OURU01001698.1-human-gut-metagenome-genome-assembly--contig:-NODE-1698-length-25451-cov-5.484328_pt1 | contig 25451 bp, 15 predicted proteins | sample MGYA00242137_ERZ509064 | MGnify/ENA primary metagenome ERZ509064 (study PRJEB26280, sample SAMEA2338777) | human gut metagenome | biome: human gut; feature: human-associated habitat; material: faeces...
CCAGTTCCAAGGCTTCACGGCTTGCAGGGGCATCCATCACGATACGGCCAAGGCCGTGCCAAGGGGTCTCACGGACAGAGAACGTCGTTTCAACATTTGCGGGCATAGTAAAATCTCCTTTTCAGTGTACTGTGATCAATTGTTGTTTTCCATTTCTTCAGCGATGCGGACGAGGACTTCCACCAGGACAGTGCCAACTTCTTTGACGATTTCGGACCAAAAGTTCATAATGCTTTCTCCTTTCTGCGCAGCTGCGCTTTAAAATACGATAGTAATAATGATAGTGATGGTGCGGAATAACAAAATGCTCACCTCCAGACATAAAAAAGCCCCTGAGTCTTTCGACTCAGAGGCTTTGGATCATGATTATTATATCTGGGTGAAAAATGGAAATTTGAGAAAGCTAGAGATAAAAATGCCAGACCGGCATGAAGGTAGCTAAAAGAGATTTGGAAAAGTGGCATAATCGCTGAAAAATTCATCAATCACTTGTGTAAAGTGTGATTGATGAATGAGCGATGAAATGATATAATTAATTAGAATGGAGGGGAGGAAAAACAGATGCAGAATAAAAAACCGCCATTTACAATTACAGAAAAAATTCTCACAGATGTAATGGAGATTTGTGAACTTGTTGGAAAAGTGAGCTCAACACAACATCTTTCATCTGACCCTGTTCTGCGTAGGCAGAATCGGATTAAAACAATTTATTCCTCTCTTGCAATTGAACAAAATACACTATCCTTGGAGCAGGTAACGGCTGTACTATCAGGAAAACGTGTCCTTGCACCGCCAAAAGACATTGCGGAGGTGAAGAATGCGTATGAAATTTACGACCATTTGAATGAATTGAATCCATACTCAGTGGAAGACTTACTGTTGGCTCATCATGTGATGATGCGAGGGCTGGTTCAAGAAGATGGTGTGTTTCGCTCAAAGCCAGTAGGTGTGGTTGACAGTCATGGAAATGTACTTCATTTTGGAACACTACCGCAGTATGTGCCTCCTCTGGTGGAAGAACTGCTCAAATGGACAGAGGACAGCCCGCTTCCGATGCTGATCAAAAGTTGCGTGTTTCACTATGAATTTGAAGTAATCCATCCGTTTGCAGATGGAAATGGAAGAATCGGAAGGCTTTGGCATACGCTACTGCTCTCCAGATGGAATCCGCTGTTTGCATGGCTTCCGGTGGAGTCTATTGTTCATGATCATCAGCAGGAGTATTATGAGGCTATCAATACATCCAATGCCCAAGGTGAAGGAACTGCATTTATTGAATTTATGCTAAGTGTGATTGAAGAAGCACTTTTGAGTGTAATCCCAGAAAACTTCGAAAAGAGCATGATGCCTACAAGTGGAAAAGAAAATCGATGGAATATTCTTGAAAAATACTTGAAAAAAGAGAAGATTATTCATAACAGTGATGTGCAACAGTTGCTGGAAGTCTCTTCAGCAACGGCAAATCGAATTCTAGTTTCTTTTGTAAAAGAAGGTAAACTAGAGAGAGTGAGAGATGGTCGCTATTGGGCGTATCAAAAGTTATAAATGGGAGTTGCATAAGCAATGCAGAATACAAACAGAGCACAAGAAAGTGGATATAAAGCTTCTCTGACAAGAGAACAGTTTTTATTCCACGAAATGCGAATTGTAGCGAAGCAAATGGTGCAAGGAGAGGATCTTGCATCAATGATACAAATAATTGCCGCCAATAATCTCTTCCAGTATCCAACTGAACGCATGACAGCTGGTATGGTTCGGGCGTGTTATCGGCGGCTAAATCTTTTGAATAGTGAACAACTGCTTCGGAATATTGCAGAGCATTCCGTGGAAGAGGCAAAACAAATTTGTCTTTACGCGATTATGAAGGATAATAGACTTGTCTGGGATTTTATGGTAACAGTTATTGGAGAAAAATATCGAAACCAGGATTTCAGCTATGGAAAACTTGATTTGACAAGCTTTTTCACAAGACTACAGGAACAGAATGAAGCTATCGCGGGTTGGAGTGAATCTACAGTTAAAAAGTTAAAATCGGTTCTGAACCGAATTTTAAGAGAAAATGATTATCTGGATAGTATAAAAGCAGGCCATTTGAACCCGGTTTGGCTTTATCCGGAATTGGAAAATGTGATTCGTACAAATGGGGATCAGGCGGTATTGCCCGCATTTAACCGTTTTGAGTGAGGAAAATTTAATGGGTGACATACAAAAACGCCTTGATAACGTTCGGCAGATGATTCAGAGTCAAGATTTCCTAGAAGGAAAAGGTCTTAGCAATGAAGTGAATATTCGTATCTTCTGCTATGAACCGAGAGATGAAATGGCGGTTCGACATTTCATTGAACAGCTATCTACAGATATGACACTGGGCTGTCAGTTGCGGATCTGTAATTTATATCAAATCTTCCTAGGGATTTGTGAAGGCATGGATATTTTAGATGCAATCCCCGATATGGAAGAAGAGGACGGCCATGATTATCTGTTGGAACAGCTTCAATCGACAATTGGAGTCGATGAAATTGTACAGAAAATTCAGAGCGAGCCGTTCCAGCCGGGAGAAGTACTGGTTTTGACTGGCGTTGGAGAAGCGTTTCCATTTATGCGAATTCATACGTTACTGGAGGCATCATTGTTTGCAGAGAGGCCGGTGCTTGTGTTTTACCCGGGAACATTTAACGACCAGCAGCTGCGGCTGTTCAACTGTCTGAAGCCGAACAATTACTATCGTGCATTTAACGTTGTGTGAAGGGGGAAATAGAGCTTTGGTTATACAGAATATGTTTGTAGAAGACATCAACCGTAAAATTAACGGTGTTGTCAAGGTTGACGAGGACGAGAACAAGGTCCTGGAACAAGAACTGAACGAGTACGTTATTACACGAGAACTGAAGCGGCATTTTGCAGACTTTTTCAATACCTATGCAGAAGCATTTGACGAACCAACGGCAGATACAGGAGTCTGGATCTCCGGTTTTTTTGGCAGCGGTAAATCTCACTTCTTGAAAATGTTGTCATACTTGTTGGAAAACAAAGAGGTTAATGGTATCCGTACTGTGGAGCGCTTCCGCAAGAAATTTGAGGATGACCCTGGTACCTTTATGCAGGTGGATCGTGCAACCAAAGGTGAAACCGAGACGATTCTGTTTAATATCGATTATGAAGGCTCTATCAATAAGGACAAAACAGCCGTTTTACGTGTTTTTGCTAAGGTGTTCTATAATCATCTGGGATTCTTTGGCAGCAATCTTAAAGTTGCTATGCTGGAGCAGTACATTACGCAGCAGGGCAAGATGGATGAATTTTGCCGTCTGGTTGAAGAAAAGAAGGGCAAGCCCTGGGCAGAAGTGCGCAAGGCGTTTGCATTCAATGGAAAGGTCATTAAACCTGCATTGGCGGAAGCATTGGACATCAGTGAAGAAGATGCAAATAACTGGTTTAACGATAAGAGCGCAACGGAACTCTCTGTTTCACAGCTTGTAGACGACATCAATGCATACGTCAGCACAAAACCTGCAAACTTCCGCCTTCTGTTTATGGTGGACGAAGCGGGTCAGTATGTTGGCACGGACACGGATATGCTGCTGAATCTGCAGTCTTTGGTGGAAAAAATCGGCAGTGAATGCAGAGGAAAAGTCTGGGTGGTCTGTACCGGACAGGAAGCTATTGATGAGATCATCAAGGTACGCGCAGATGAATTCTCTCGGATCCAGGCTCGTTTCAAAACTCGTCTGAGCCTTTCTTCCTCTTCCGTAGACGAAGTAATCCAGAAGCGCATTCTGAAAAAAACTCCAGAAGCAGAAAAAACGCTGGATGCAGTCTATGAGCAAGAAAACTCTGGGATGCGAAACTTGTTTAGCTTTACCAACGCAATGCCGGACATCAAAGGATTCTCTGGCCCTGCACAATTTGCAGAGGATTTTCCGTTTGTTCCGTACCAGTTCCTTATCATGCAGAAAATTTTTGTGGAGATCCGCAAACACGGCAATGCGGGTAAGCACTTCTCTGGCGGCGAGCGTTCCATGCTGAGCGGTTTCCAGGAAGCAGCCCAGAAAGTGGAAAAACAGAACGAGTTTGCATTGGTGCCACTGTTCCGCTTCTATGATACTGTACATTCTTTTCTGGACAGTTCTATTCGCAATGTGATTGATCGCTGCAGCAAAGCCGTAGAAAATCACGATGGTCTGGAGCCGATGGATGTGGATGTTCTGAAGCTTCTCTATCTCATTCGATATGTCAACGAGGACATGCCGGCCAATTTGGACAACCTTGTGATTTTGATGGCAGACGACATTCGTCTGGAAAAGGTTGCTATGCGCGAAAAGCTGCGCGGCAGCTTGGATCGGTTGATGGGACAGAACTACATCGGCCGTACTGGTGACACCTACAACTTCCTGACGGATGAAGAACAGGACATCCAAAAAGAAATCAACCTTACACAGGTGGATACGGGCGCTATTGTTGGGGACATTGCAAAGATTATTTTTGGTATGATCTATGATGCAAAAAAGTTCCGCTATGGCAAGTGCGACTTCCCGTTTGACCAAATGGTGGATAACACCATGTATGGTATCGCTACAGGCGGCATGCGCCTGCGCTTTTTGACGGCAGCTTCTGATGCAACGGAAAAAACGGAATTTCGCCTGATGAACAGCTCCAAAGGCAGCGAGGCGATTGTAGTTTTGGGCGATACGCCGTATTATGAATCACTGGAAGCATCCATGAAGATCCGCAAATATGTCAAACAGCGGAATGTCAGCCAGATGCCCAAGAGTGCTCAGGATATTATCCGCGGCCAACAGGAAGAAGCAACCAAGTATGAAGCTGAAGCCAGCAAAGCTCTGGTAGAGGCTATTGAAAACGCAAAATTTTACGCCGATGGTGAACATCTGGACATTAAGAGCGGCAATGCTAAGGCCAAAATTGACCAGACGATGGAGTATCTGGTCTCGCATGTTTACAGCAAGTTGGATCTGATTGGGAAAAACGCAGATACCGATGCCGAAATTATGGCGGTGCTTTCTGGTGCAGATGTCGTTTTTGCAGAAGCTGACCCCAACCGAGATGCGGAAGCAGCTGTGGAAGAATATCTTGAAATGCAGGCGATGAAGCATTTGCCTACCTCGATGGCGGATGTACAGAGCAAGTTCAGCAGTATACCCTATGGCTGGAAGGAAATCGACATTGCTTATGTGGTGGCGCGTTTGATCGTGAACCAAAAGGTAACAATCAAATATGCAGGCACTACCATCCAGCCGGACAACGCCAAATTACCTGATATGCTCCGCAAAAAGAGTGAGGTGGGTAAGATATCCATCAGCAAGCGTGTGGTGGTGTCGGCAACCAAAATGAAGGCTGTGCGGGATCTCCTGCGGGATTATTTCGATGTCATGGATGTTCCAACGGACGAAGATGGTTTGGTCAAGTTTATTGCTGAAGCGTTCGGAAACCAGCTGGAGCATTATAACGAACTGAACAAGCGGTACGATGATGCCCACAAGTACCCAGATCAAACAATGGTACGCAACGCCATTGCTGCAACGCAGGAAGTGCTGAACCAAAAGAAGGATAACATTGCGCTGATCGACTATCTGCTCAAGAAAGAGAACGACCTCTTTGATCAGAAAGATGCCATGGGCAACGTAGAGACCTTCTTCAAGAGCCAGGTCAGCACCTTTGATGATGCTGCACGGCTGGAACATGAGATGCAGGCGGATCTGGACCGCATTACGCAGGATGCAGCGGCAAACGATGCTCTGAACAAGATCCGGCTCATCATCACCGTACCGTCTTTTGGGCAGAAGTTCAACTACAAGCGCATTCCGGAGCTGAATGGGTTGATGCAAACGGTGCGTACTGCCCATGACCAGATGCTGGATGGCAAACGCGCTGAGATTCTAGAAACGGTGCGTCAGTGTATGGAAGCAACCCATACCGCCGCAAACGGAGACCCCAAGGCAATAGATATCGTCCGCAAGTCGGATGTCTTCTTTGATGGCTATAAGGCAAAAATCGCATCCTGCAAGAGTCTTGCGCTGCTGGATGGTATGATCATTCCGCTGAGCCAGTACAAGGATGAGACCGTCAGCAGCATTGAAATCGCACTGGTACCCCCAGCACCGAAGCCGGCCGCAAAAAAGAAGGATGTTGTTACTCCGGCACCAAGGCAGAAAAAGGTGAAATCTTACAGCCGCCAGATTCTTTTCCCTGCCAAGACCCTGCGGGATGATGCGGATATCGATGCTTATGTGGAGAAGATTCGCTGCCAGCTTCAGAATCTACTGGACGGCTGCGACGAGATCAAGTTGAACTAAATGGGGATTTGACAAATGGCTTTTATTGCAATGCTGGCCCTTCAAGTTGCAGGAGCATTGGTTTTACTCTTGAATAATATTAACGGAAGTCGAGAAGCTGTTATACGTAGTTGCTTTCCTGGATCCAATATAGTTAAACGGGATAATGATAACAACTGTGTTCTCCCCTGTGAAAAACTGCAAAGAAGTGCACACGCAATCTATCTGAATATTGTTGCTTTTTTCGATCTTGTGATTGGATATGGAATCGCAGCGTTCAGCCCGGAGTGTAAGTATCCACAATTTATGAATGTTGCTTTGGTGATTGTGTCATCTGTTTTATTGACTATTGCTGAATTTTATCTTTGTAAGGTGGCGGCAAAGTTTGTTTATTCGAAAGATAGAACAGTTTCTTATGATGAGTTAGAAAAGTTTGATGTGGAAACATTTGCCACAGACAGGGAGTTTGACGAAATGTTAGATGGTGTATTTGGAGCGCAGGAGGATGATAGGTAAGAACAGAGGATTGCTATATGGATGAAATCGAGAAAAATAATTTTAGCTCTATAAAAAAGGCTCTCGAACAAATTCAGATGTTAGGGCTCTCCGAGAGGATGAATCCATACCACGATCTTATACAGAGCATTGGAATTGCTACGACAAATCACAAAGAAGTCTTTGAACTGGCCAAAACAATCGGTAACGTTGCTGGAACTTCCAATTTCTTGAGGTTAGTTCAGCCGATAGTCAATTCGGAATCATTATCTATAAGCAAATCTGTTGCCTCAATAGCCGCAACCATAATGGGGGAATCTCCTACATTCATACGGAATCTGAAGGAAATTCAGGCCAATTTAGGGCAAATCATAAACACCAAAATTGACTGGAATGTCATCGCTATTCCGGGTCTTTCTGAAGAAGCGAAGAAGAAACGGATTGAGGCATACCGCCAGTGGGGTGCTTATGGATGGACGGTTATTCCGCATGCTAATTTCAAATATTTCAACACTGCACCAACTTCAAGCAAGGAAGCAAACGAAAAGGCCCTAAGTTGCTTCAGAACAAAAAAGCAAATGGAAGAATTCTGGAAAGCGTTTGATTCCGTTGAAAAGATCAAAAGAAGCGATTTTGAGGAGGCGATTAAGGACTTCGATAATCGTTGCTACAAGTCATGTGCGATGATGTTGTATTCCCTAATCGATGGAAGACTTATTCGGTTGCAGGGCGGTCCCAAAACCGAAAAAGAGAATCTGGAATCAGCGAAAAAGACTAAAAGAAAGCCTGGTCGATATAGTGGGGCTGCTGCTGTCAATAGAATCAATAACAAGTATAATGAAGTTCATGAAGATGATATTAAAGTTTGGTTTTTCAGCAATTTGACGAGAGAAAATCTTTTTTGTGCATTGGCAGTGCTTTATGCTAACGGAAATGATTTCAAGGAGCAGCCTGCCGTTATGAATCGAAACTTTGTTGACCATGGAATGCTTCACCGAAAAGTTCGCAGAATGGACTGTATTCAGCTTTTTTTAGCGTATTATAATTTCCTCACATTTGAAAATCGACTAACCGCAGAAGACAGAAAAGAACTGAAAGGGATTGTGTGAGTATGGATAAAAACGCCATCAAGAAATATGCGGTCTGGGCACGGAAAGAACTGCTCTCCCGCGTGGCGCAGAAAGCCCAACAGTACGGCATTACGGAAACGGAAATGGTGGACGCCGGTGCTGATAGCATCAACGGCAAAGTGTTGTCTGCAGAAGAGATGCAGCAGCGCAGGGCACTGATTGCACAGATCAACGAAAAAGGCTACCAGCAGGTCATGGAAGAGGTGGCGTATACATGGTTCAACCGCTTCTCGGCACTGCGGTTCATGGAGGTCAACGGCTATTTGCCCAGCCATGTGCGCGTGTTTACGGATGAAAACAATGCGTTCAAGCCCCAGATTCTGGCCGAAGCCCTGCATCTGGAATTGGATAAGCTGGATAAGGACAAAGTCTACGCCCTGAAAGAGACCGAGCAGACCGAAGAACTGTACAAATACCTGCTCATCGTGCAATGCAACGCGCTGAACAGCATTCTGCCCGGAATGTTCCAGACCATTGCGGACTACACGGAACTGCTTCTGCCGGACAACCTGCTCCGGGAGGGCAGCGTCATTGAGCAGATGATCTCCCAGGTCCCGGAGGACAACTGGCAGGATGCCGTCCAGATTATTGGCTGGCTGTATCAGTATTACAACAGCGAGAAAAAGGACGAGGTGTTTGCTGCCCTCAAGAAAAACGTCAAGATCAGCAAGGACAACATCCCGGCGGCGACCCAGCTGTTTACCCCAGACTGGATCGTGCGGTACATGGTGGAAAACAGCCTTGGACGCCTGTGGGTGGAGGGTCACCCGGACGCAAAAGCACAGCTGCTGCCCACACCGGAGGAGCAAGCAGCTTATACTGCCGGGAACCGTGACCCGGAGGACACCAAGTGGCACTATTATCTGGAGGAAGCCCAGCAGGAGCCGCAGGTACAGGCCCAACTGTCCGAGATCAGCAAACAGTATGCCGACCTGACCCCGGAACAGATCAAGGTCATCGACCCTTGCTGCGGCAGCGGCCATATTCTGGCGTATCTGTTCGATGTACTGATGCAGATCTACGAGAACTACGGCTACACGCCCCGCGATGCCGTGACCAGCATTTTGCAGAACAACCTCTATGGTCTGGATATTGACGACCGCGCCGCCCAGCTGGCCTATTTTGCGGTGATGATGAAGGCCCGCCGGTACGACCGCCGCTTTTTCAGCCACACCACCCAGCCTCATGTGTATGCCATTGAGGAAAGCAACCGCATCGAAAAGCCGGATGTGGAGTATTTCTGCAACGGCAAGCTGGAATTGAAAGATGCTATGCACACTATCCTCACCCAGTTGTATGATGCCAAGGAGTATGGCTCCATCCTCACCATCCCCCCGCAGGACTGGGATGCCCTCTATGCCCGGTTTGACGAGGTGGCAGACGAGTCCTCGTTCCATCGAGAGAGTATTCGCAAAAAATTACTCCCATTGGTGCGGGTGGCACAGACATTGGCGCAGAAATACGATGTGGTCGTCACCAATCCGCCCTATATGGGCAGTTCCGGCATGGGTGCAAAGCTGGCGGAGTATGTGAAGAAGAATTATCCCGACACGAAATCAGATATGAGTACAGTTTGCATGGAAAAAGCACTGAATATGTGTAAACCATGTGGCTATATGTCAATGATTAACATTCCTGTGTGGATGTTTTTGTCCAGCTATGAAAAACTCAGAGGTATTATGCTCTCTGAAAATACTATAATCAATATGGTACATCCTGGACGTGGCATTTTCGGCTCCGATTTTGGCACAACATCCTTCGTTATTGGTAAAAAGCGCATTGTGGGTTATTTGGGACATTATCGTCGCCTGTTTGAAAAGCAAGGTGAAGTTGAAACTATTGAAATCCGTGAGCACAGATTTCTTGAAAAGAAAGGCATTTTTTTTGCAAATCAAGATAACTTTGCAAAAATTCCGGGAAGTCCGGTGGCATATTGGGTAAGCGAAAATGCGTTACAGGCATTTTACAATAACATGTGTCTGGGCGAAATAAGCAAACCTAAAACCGGAATGCGCACAGGTGATAATGAGCGATTCTTACGTCTTTGGTTTGAAGTATCAGCTATCAAACTTGGACTTTATATGAGAGATTCATCTGAAGCGCAAAAAACGGGAAAGAAATGGTTCCCGTATAACAAAGGCGGTGAAGGGCGGCTATGGTATGGAAACAATGATTTAGTGGTAAACTGGGAAAACGATGGCAAGGAAATTAAAGAAAACACTCGTCGGGTGTATCCGCAATTAGGTGACAATCTTGGGTGGAAAATAACGAATGAGCAAGACTATTTCAAAGAAGGTATCACATGGACTGCCTTGACTAGTAGCCGCAATACATTCCGACTTAGCAAGAAGGGCTTTATTTTCGATTCAAATAAGGGCCCGATGCTGTTTGGTTCAAAAGATTTGCTCTTATATTTACTTGGACTTTTGAACTCTAATGTTGCAGTATATTATTTAAAAGCACTCAATCCTACATTGTCCCTGCAAAATAGCGATCTTGGAAATATTCCTGTAGTTTTAGTCGATAACAAGCAAGGCATAGAAAGCCTTGTAGAAAACAATATTATGCTTTCTGAGCAGGACTGGGACTCCTTTGAAACATCTTGGGACTTTACCCGTCACCCCTTTATCAAAGCCATTACCAAATACCCCAATATGATGGATGTTGGCAATATCTACCTCTCCGAGTGCTATGACATTTGGGCTGGCGAATGTGAAGAACGCTTTGAGAAGCTGAAAGCCAACGAGGAAGAACTGAACAGCATTTTTATTGATATTTACGGCTTGCAGGATGAACTGACCCCGGAAGTAGAAGATAAGGATGTGACCGTGCGCAAAGCGGACCTTGGCCGGGATGTGCGCTCCTTTATCTCCTACGCTGTGGGCTGTATGTTTGGCCGCTACTCTCCCACCTATGATGGTCTTGCGTATGCAGGCGGTACATGGGATGATGGCAAATACAATATCTATAAGCCGGATGCAGACGGTATTATTCCCATCTGTGACGACGAATACTTTGAAGATGACATGATGGGCCGTTTTGTGGAGTTTGTGCGGGTGGTATACGGTGACAGCTCGCTGGAGGATAATCTGCGCTTTATTGCAAACGCACTGGGCGGCAAAGGACAGCCGAAGGAGGTCATCCGCAACTACTTCCTGAACGATTTCTACGCCGATCACTGCAAGATTTACCAGAAGCGCCCCATCTACTGGCTGTTTGACAGCGGTAAGAAAAATGGCTTCAAGTGCCTGATTTACCTGCACCGCTACCAGCCGGATACCATTGCACGCATCCGTACCGATTATGTCCACGAGCAGCAGGCGCGCTACCGTACTGCCATCGAAGGTTGGGAAAAACAGGTGGCCGCTGCCACCAGCACCAGCGAACGTGTCAAGCTGACTAAGCAACTGAACAAAGTGCAGGCGCAGGACGCCGAGCTGCATCAGTATGAGGAAAAAGTTCATGCGCTGGCCGATCAGATGATTAAGATTGATCTGGACGACGGCGTGAAGCATAACTATGAGATCTTTAAGGACGTGTTGGCGAAAATCAAGTAAAAAGCATAGCAATAATGGCTAAAGAAGAATTTAAGATGGTGACAAAATGAAATATTTTGACACGGCAAAGCGTTGGTACGAAAAATCTTTATTGGAAGAAAATCCTGTGGATAGATTTCAATGTCTATGGATTGCATTTAATGCACTGTACGGCGATCAACTTGGAAAATTTGAAACCTACCAAATTATAAATTTTGTGAGAGATCATTATTCTTCTTCGCAAGATAAAATTTTAGAGTATAAACAGTACTTTGAGGAACCAATTCCAAATTTACGAATCCTTTATAGTACAAGTCCTAAAGACACCAGGTCACAAATTGCAATTTTAGAAAGAAATTATGAGGATAATGAGGAAAAAATAAAAGCACTCTTATTATGCGTATATCAGGTGCATAGAAATATTTTTTGCCCGGAAGGTTCTTTTGCAACGCAGCGCTACTCGGAAGAGGAAATCATTGCATACGCTTCGAAGGCTTTGGAAATATATCTAAAAGATTTCTTTGAGCACTATACTGATCCTATCAATTCTCGGATTTTGCAATATATAGATGTCCTGATTGATCCGAATAGTGGAGACTTGCCGACTGTTCGAGGAAAACGACGCACCGTAGCGGAGATAAGTGACTTTATAAAAGGCCATAAGGGGCATTTGCCATTGCTCTATCGCTATTCGCCAGCAGATTATTACAATGTATCAGCACTTTTAGACGGCAGTGTCTATTTGGTATCTGCGGCTCACATGAACGATTTCTGGGAAGGAAAGGTTGTGGACAGCACAAATCCCAATATTGACTTGGTAGAAACGCTGAAAAAGAATCAGGAAGAGATATATCTGAAAAGCTTTTCTTCGGACAGGAACAGTTCTGTGATGTGGCAGAAGTACGCAGGGAATTATACAGGTCTTTGTGTTACATATAATTTTAATAATGTACAAAATGACGCAATTTTAAGCAATCTTTATCCTGTGCAATATTCTAATATTCCATTTAATTGTAATAGTGAAGCTTTATTAGACAATAATCCATACTTGTATCTTAGAAAAAGCAAAGAATGGGCGGACGAAAAGGAGTGGCGGCTTATCTATAAGCCATCGTATTTCATGGATAATCAAATTCATAATAAGTTGGACTTGAAGGAATGTATTGAAGCTGTGTACTTCGGAATCGGAATGGATTCATCACTCCAAAGACACATTATGACTGAAATGAGAAAAAGAAATGTGTTTCGAAGTGTTCGTTTCTATTGTATGAATGGCACGCCCATCGCGCCAAGTCAGGAATAAGGAAACATACTAAACGAAGGGTTCATGAACGTGGAAACAGATAAAATTGTACTAGACCTCAACCGCCGGTTCGCGGCACCGCTGCCGGAATTTTATGAGCGCCGGATCATCTTCTGGCACGATGAAGAAAAGGAGTATGCGGACAAGCTGGATGAGATCCGGCTTGAAAATGCCAAGCTGGTTGCACTGACGGGCAGCAATACCTTTGCGGTCAAAAAAATGCTGTCGGTGGATGACCTGACGAGTAACTATGTCGTCTACTGCCCCATTTCCTACGAACGGCAGGAGGATGACTGGCTGTTGGATATTGAACTATACAGCGAAAGCTACCGGACGGATGCTGTTTCCAACTGGATGCAGGAACTGGATATCTTGGACAATCCCTCTATGCGCAAGCTGGTGAAGCACTACCGGAAGTTTTTTGGTGCACAGGCTCGTCGTGCCAAAATCATGGCACAGGATAAGATCCCTGCCACTCCGGCACAGCTGCACATGGCCGTGATGGCGGCGCTCTGCGGTATGAAAAAAGCACAGCCCAATGAAATCTTGCTGAACGTACTTCGTGGCGGGTTGGATAAAGCGCAGAATCCAATCTATCAGAGTTTTGTGGATTATAGTGCAGAAGAAGCTTTCTGGGCAATGGTTCGGCAGGGCTGTGGCTATGCAGAGGAAGAGCCGGATCTTGGGCAGCTGGCAATTCATCTTCTGTTGACAGCTTCTACGCGCACACTGCGCCCGGAATTTCTGGCAGGGCTTGAGAAGTTCCTTTCCATTCCGCATCAGGCGTACTGCTACGAGCTGGTGTCGGAGTGGCTGCACAGTGGTGATCTGCAGCAGCTTTATGAGGTGGCCCGCTATGTGGAAGATGAAGCACATCTGCCGCAGAGGCTGGAAAAACTAACGGTTGATGATCTGGCGGCAACGGAGTGTTTCCCGTGCATCAACGAGGTTGTCCTGAGCAAGCTGATGACGGAGATCAGTGACCATATTATTGATGTGGATGTGATCACAAAGACGGTGGAAAAACGCCGCACCTGTGTCTGGTACGAGTACTTCCGCAACTTCTACGAGGGTCTGCTGCAAGTGGCCAACATGCAAGAGTTCTTCAAAGAGCACTCCGCAGGGTTCCATACTCCGGACGCAAAGCAGGTCTGGAAAGAATATGCGGAGGACTATTACAGGATGGACACCTATTATCGACTGTTCCATCTGAGCTTCCAGAGAAGTCTGGAAACCTCCAATATCAAACTGGACGACCTGTTCAAGCATGTTGTAGATAAGGTAGAGGGACTGTACTCCTACTGGTTTCTGGGAGGCCTCGGCAAAAACTGGTCGGATGTATGTGCTGATGAGATGGCAGAGCATGGCCGCGTATTGGAAATTCCGCAGCAGTCGGATTTCTACAATGAGCACATCCGTCCGGCAGACAGCCGCGTGTTCGTGATCATCTCGGATGCTATGCGTTACGAGGTGGCGGCATCACTGGCAGATGAACTGCGCAGAGAAACGCAGAGCAATGTGAAACTCGGCAGTATGCAGGGCATCTTCCCGTCTATCACGAAATTTGGCATGGCGGCACTGCTCCCACATAAGGCGTTGACGGCTGAACTGAAAAATGAGGTATTGAATGTTCTGGCCGATGGGCAGTCTACCGCAAGCACGAACCGGGATAAGGTCCTGAAAGGTGTAAATCCGGCCAGCGTGGCGTTGCAGTATAAGAACATCATCGGGATGAAACGTGCAGAGCGTGCGGCACTGGTCAAGGGTATGGATGTAGTCTATATCTACCATGATACCATTGACGAAGCAAGCCATACTTCGGACACCTCTGTGTTCCCGGCATGCGATAGGGCTATCAGTGAACTGAAGAATATGGTGCGCATTATCGTCAATGACTTCGGCGGGGCGAACATTCTGATTACGGCAGATCATGGCTTCCTGTACACTTACAGTCCGCTGACCGAGGATGACAAAGTGGATAAAACCAGCTTCCATGATATGGAAGTGGAATATGGCAGACGCTATGCAATCATGCAGAAGGAGGCGGATCCGCAGTATTTGCTTCCTGTAAAATTCCTGGACGGAAAAACGGAATACACTGGATTTGCTCCACGGGAAGGTATTCGCATCAAGATGAATGGTGGCGGGCTGAATTTTGTGCATGGCGGTATCAGCCTGCAGGAAATGACGGTTCCGGTGATCGAATATCATTATCTGCGCAACGGCTCTATGGAATATCGGCGCAATAAGCAGAAGTATGATACGCTCCCCGTAACAGTGAGTTTGCTTTCTTCCAGTCGGAAGATCAGCAATATGATCTTTTCACTGGATTTCTACCAGAAAGATGCGGTAAGTGCAAACCGTGAGGCTGCTACTTATCTGGTGTGGTTTACGGATGAATACGGAAAGCCTGTCAGCGATACCCAGAAGATCATTGCGGACAAAACCAGTGAGAACGGCGCAGATCGTACGTTCCATTGCAACTTCAACCTCAAATCGATGAAGTTCAGCAATACAGCAACCTATTATCTGGTGATTGCGGATGAGCAGGGTCAGCAGATGCAGCAGCGGGAACAGTTCCAGATCGATATTGCATTTGCGATTGATGAATTCGATTTTTTTAACTGATGGGAGCAGGAGGACTATAAATGGAGCCGAATGCGGAAAATAGCTGCCGTCGAGACGCAATCAAGGAAAAATTACGGCAGAATTTTGATGGAAAGATCGTCCGCAAGGATCTGACCAAAAAGATCAAGGAAGGTGCCAACGTACCGGTCTATGTGCTGGAGTTTTTGCTGGGGCAGTACTGCAGTTCGGATGACGAAGCCATTATTGAAAAAGGCGTACAAAATGTAAAACGGATCTTAGCGGACAATTTTGTCCGTCCGGATGAGGCACAGAAAATTCTGTCACAGCTGCGAAAAAAGGGAAGCCATACCGTTATTGATATGATCACGGTCAATCTCGATATTAAGAAGAACTGCTTTTTCGCTAGCTTTTCTAATTTGGGATTGGATAAGGTGCCAATTGCGGATGAGTATCCGGAGAAATATGATCGGCTGCTCTGCGGAGGCATCTGGTGTATTGTGCAGCTGGATTATGAAGTAGAGGTGACAATAATTTTGGCCTTGTTGATCTGGGCGGTGAACCGTTGCAGTCCAGCCAGAAAAAGCAGAAGGACCTTACTCCAATCAGCATCCGCAAGCTGACCCCCATCCAGATGCCTCATATCGATATTGAGGAAGTACGCACCGGGCGTAAAGCCTTCACGCAGGACGAGTGGATGGATGTTATGCTGCGCTCTTGCGGTTATGAGCCGGAGCAGTTGAACCAGCGGGAGAAATGGCTCCTTTTGGCTCGTATGCTGCCGCTGGTGGAAAACAACTTCAACCTCTGTGAGCTTGGTCCTCGCAGCACCGGTAAATCCCACATCTACAAGGAAATCAGCCCTAACAGCATTCTGGTGTCCGGTGGACAGACGACTGTGGCAAACCTGTTCTACAACATGGGACGAAAGACTGTTGGTCTGGTGGGTCTGTGGGACTGTGTGGCTTTTGATGAGGTTGCTGGTATCAAGTTCAAGGATAAAGACGGCATCCAGATCATGAAGGACTATATGGCTTCCGGTTCCTTTGCCCGTGGCAAAGAGGAAAAGGCAGCCTCGGCCTCGATGGTCTTTGTGGGCAACATCAACCAGAGCGTAGATGTACTGCTGAAAACCTCTAGCCTGTTTGATCCGTTCCCGCCTGAAATGGGAACAGACACTGCATTTTTGGATCGCTTGCATTGTTACATTCCCGGCTGGGAGATTCCAAAATTCCGCCCGGAGCATTTCACCAACGACTACGGCTTCATCACGGATTATCTTGCTGAGTTTATCCGGGAACTGCGTAAGGAGCAGTACGGCGATGCACTAGATAAGTATTTCCGCCTTGGTAAAAATCTGAATCAGCGTGATACGATCGCAGTGCGTAAGATCGTAGGCGGCTATGTAAAGCTGCTGTACCCGGACGGTGAGTTTACCAAAGAGCAACTGGAGGAGATCCTTGTCTTTGCGCTGGAAATGCGCCGTCGAGTGAAAGAGCAACTGAAAAAGCTGGGTGGTATGGAGTTCTACGATGTGAATTTCAGCTACATTGATCTGGATACCTTTGAAGAAAAGTTTGTGTCGGTTCCCGAACAGGGCGGCGGCAAGCTGATCCCGGATGGAATGTGCAATCCGGGACAGGTCTATACCGTTTCTCGTGGAAAAAGCGGTATGATCGGTGTATTCCGGTTGGAAAGCCAGATGTTGCCGGGTAGTGGAAAGTTTGAACGCACCGGTCTTGGCAGCGACCGTGACTGCAGAGAATCCACCAACACAGCCTTCAACTTCCTGAAAGCAAATGGAAACCGCATCAGCGGTGGCATCAGCACTGCATCTAAGGACTACATCATCAACTATCAGGATCTGCAAGGTATTGGCATGACAGGAAAATTAGCATTGCCTACGCTGATTGCGCTGTGCAGTATTGCGCTTGGACGGCCCACGGTCAGTACCCTTGCTGTTCTGGGTGAAATTAGTATCAGTGGTACAATTCTAAAGGTAGATGAGCTTGCGAACAGCTTGCAGGTTTGCCTTGATAGTGGAGCGAAGAAAGTTCTGCTGCCGATTACAAGCGCTGCAGATCTTGGAACTGTACCTCCCGAATTAGTGGGAAGTTTTAATTTGATCTTTTATAGTAGTGCAGAGGATGCAGTGTTCAAAGCATTGGGTGTTGAATAAAGGGGAAAGTTTATATGGCACAATTTGGTGTTTATGGGATACTCGTCTAAAAGATTATACTGTAATATTTTTAAGATGGATTCCTTGCTAACATGGTCGACATGAAATACAAATTAATGTATTGATGTAAAAATGAGGAGGTATCTATGGAAGATAGCGTTCCAAAGTATGATTTGTTTCAAAAAGCATATAAAAAATTGAAATCAACTGCGTATTATGACAAGACAAACCTCCATTTGAGAGATCGGATTGCGGAAGCGGAAAACACTCTCAATATAACGATAGAGGAACGCTTGAAGGATTTGCACCAAGCGTTTGTAGCGTCAGATAGCACGAAGTGGGAAAAGAAAAAAGAAGATATTTTGGAAAGCATTTCCTGTCGTCTGCTTCCGAAAAAGATTATGGATACAAAGGAAGAAAAGAATTGTTCGGACGGAACAAAAGGCGTTTTGATTAGTGGAGTACCAGCAAAACAAGTCAAAGTTGATGAGATACAATATTTCATTGACATGAAGATTGAGGGAATGATTCTTGGCGTTCTATGGATTATGATGATAGGATGGCAGTTAGATAAATCCTATACCAATTGCTATGGAAATCGTATACGAAAGACGCTATATAATGAATTTTCTAAAGAACCGACCTTTTCCCCAGCGCTGTTTGAGCCGTATTTTCAGAATTATGAGAGTTGGCGAGATCAGGCATTAACTTTGGCACAGAAGTGTATGCAACAAGATGATGTTCTGATTTTTACGCTAGACTTTAAGCGCTACTACTACTCCGTGGATGTATCAGAGGAATTCATGAAGGAGATTCTTACTAGGGTAAAAGGAAAATCTGACTACAATGAAGAATATCTGAGTAGGATAAATGACTTTGTGTACTGTGTGATCAAAAGATATTCACAAATCTACAGAGAGCATAGCGGAGAAGAGCGGATTCGCCGTATATTACCAATTGGGTTTCTGCCATCGGGGGTTTTAGCAAACGAGTGTCTGAAAAAATTTGATACAGCAATTTTGGACGGATGGAATCCACTTTACTATGGACGGTATGTAGATGATATATTGCTTGTGGAAAAGGTGGAAAAGGGAAGCCGAATCGCTCAAAAAGCGCAGGATGGTAAACTGGAATTCTATGAGGCCTTTGAATATTATACGGTAAATAATTCACGCTGGACGGGTAAAGAAAACCGGAATGCGAGGGCTGTTTTCAAAAAAGAAGAAGACGAATGTGGAACTTACTGTATTTTGCCAGAGTTTACAAAACCATTGGGAAGCGCCACGAAAATCCAATTACAGGCAAGCAAAATTAAGTTGTTCTACTTTCAGCGTGGACAATCGGATGCATTGATCACTTGTTTTAAGAATAGCATTGAAAAAAACAAATCGGAATTTCGCTGGATGCCGGAAGATGACGCTGTGTTTCAGGAGGACGATTATTCGGAGGTTTTTGAACTAAGCCACCATGGAGTGAATAAACTTCGTGAAGTGGACGATATAGCTGTTGATAAATACGCACTTTCGAAATATCTGGGGAAGTTACAAAGGATAAATGGACTGATTTCGGAGAAGACGAAAGGAGAAGAGTATAATTTTGTCCGTGACATCCATAAAATATTTACGCCTAAAACAATAATTGAAAATTATACACTCTGGGAACGAGTAATTGCGATCTTATTTGTAAAAAAATCCTATAAGGCACTACTTAGGTTTATTGCCCTTGTCATAGACACGCTTGATAAAACAAGTTATGCCATAGAAGGAGTGGATGATGATACCGGATTTGTAACAAATGCATTGCGAGAGGCACTGCAAGAACATCTCATTTCCAGCATAGCTCGTCCGATGGCACTTCATGATGGGGAGACTTTTGAGGAATGGAAGTTAGAAGATGCGCAGAGCCTGCTCAGCGAACAGATGAAAGAACTTTTGACAAAAGCACAGAATCGTTCGAAAGGTTATTTTAAAGCTAAAATGCTGGATAAAAATCTGTGTGTTATCTGGCCAGAACTAGTGAGTTGTGGTGGTGAGAATCCGCAGAAAAAGGATCTGACCAATGAAGATAATGTAGTGGAGCTTCTGAAAAAAGAAACCTGCACAGAAACTTTTCAAGAAAAAATGAACAAGATTATAAATCAGAGATACATCTATTACCCCTACCTTATCAAACCGGCAGATCTGATGCTCGCAAGATTGATGTATGATCTTGTTCGTAAAAAAGATCTAGAAGATTTGAATAAAATCGAGGAAATTTTCAAACAATGCTGGCAGTTGAACTATAGCCCACTTCCATTTGAAGGTTGGACAAATAATAGATTTATAGAAGAAAATATAAAAACTGGTGAACTCAATAAGCAGCCCGTTTTTCAAATCGGAAAGCCGAGCTTTTCAAAGATTAGGGTAGCCGTTGCCAATATCCAAATGGACATTTCAAACTTTGACCAGGCTGTTATGCGTAAACCGAACAGAAGCTACCGAAGATATCAGCAGATAGCAGAACTGGTGAATACTGCTGTTCGGGAAAAAGCAGATATGTTGGTAATGCCGGAAGCGTGTACTCCAAAAGAATGGCTGCCAACGCTGGCTAGAACTTGCGAAAAAAATCATTTGGCAGTTGTAACAGGGGTAGAGCATATTATTGAGGATAACTGTGTTTATAATCTGACAGCAGTGATTCTTCCGTATGAAGAAAAGTGGACAGGTCAGTGGCACTCTGTGATTCTGTACCATTCAAAGAATCATTTTGCACCTGAAGAAAAAAGGATGATTGAAAGCTTACATCTAAGAGCTATGGAAGGAATAGAAAGTTCTGAAGCTAAATGTGATGCAAAGTATGAGTTGTATAGCTGGAACGGATTTTGGTTTACAGTGTACTGCTGCTTTGAGCTTACATCCATTCGAGATCGTTCGATTTTTCAATCCTATATTGATGCGTTGATCGCAGTCGAGTGGAATCAGGATGTGAACTATTATAGCAATATAATTGAATCACTAAGTAGAGATATTCACTGCTACTGCATCCAGACGAATACCTCCAAGTATGGAGACAGCCGAATCACAAAACCGTCTAAAACCGAAAATAAGGACATCCTGAGAATAAAAGGAGGAAGTAATGCAACAGCACATGTTGGAACTATTGATTTGGAACAGCTTCGGGGATTCCAAATGAAAGCATACAGTGGTCAAAAAGAAGATAAAACTTTCAAACCGACTCCGCCAGACTTTGACTATAAAGGAGCATATGAGCGTCGGAAAGGAACGATGTTTGAATGCTTTTGTGCGAAGAAAAAAGCAGATTAAATTTGCTGTTTGTAGCAGATCTGTAGCAAATTGAGTCTATTTAACGAATCATCGTTCTAAAAATCGAAAAGTCATCATGCATCACACGCAGGGGGGTCTGGGGTTCGAGTCCCTAATTCTCCACCATACAGTTCGTACTCGAACCCGATTCTTTATGAAAAAGGGTTCGGGTGCGTTTTTTGTTTATCAGAAGTTTGCGTTTGCGACAGCAACAAACACCCCAGTGGGGTGTTTGAGCAACAGAATAGGCTACCAGGAAATCCCAAGTCGTATGACGTGGAATTTTTTGTTTCGATCAAGGACTCGAATGGCATCCACGTAAAAAGTCCATAGCAAATGAGCCGGGAGCCTTCTGTAGATCAGAGGCTTCCGGCTCACTGCATATTCATGATAAAAGCAAAATTCCTGCCACCAGTACCATGTTGCAGGCAAAAAAACAGCGCGGGCAGTGCATCCACAAAGGCCGGCGAAAGAGTGAAATCGTCCGGGACAGGATCGTTTTGATTCATGTGATCGACCTTTGCATTTCTCCACGCAGCGCCGGAGAGACCTTTCTTGCTGAATTTCTGAAAAAAGAGCAGCGCTTTTGCGCAAGATCGTCAATGCATTCTGCAGCAGGTCACGGGTCAATATCCAGCTCACGCAGAAGCAGCCGGAGGGCGGGCGAGATGTTCTCGCGGTTCCATACGGCCCAAGCGGGAACGGTATCGTTTTCCAGCGGGATAAAGGTGAGGTTTTTGTTGGCGGGCAGCTGAGCCAGCACTGGCTCGGCAAGGATGGTATAGCCGCCGTAGAAAGCCAGCTGAAGCATCAACTCCTCCATGGAATACGCAAATTTGATGTTCTGCGGGTCGCTGCCGTGGCGGGTGAGGACTTGCGCAAACTGGTTCCACAGCTCCCGGTCCATGGCGGGTACATAATATTGTTCGCTGGCAAGCTGGCTGCGGTGCAGGGACGCATAGCTGGACAGATGGCTCTGGCGGTTGAGCACTACGTACTGGCGCAGCTGGCCTACTTGAGCACGCAGCAGGGAGGGGGTATCCTCCAGCGGGACCAGCTCCAGCTGCAGGGCAAAGTCCAGCTTTTTCTGCTGCAGGCGTTTTTTCAGGGTGGGAAAATCCACCAGATGAAAGTGCAGCGGAATGGCAGGGTGCTGCTCCTTGAACAGCAGCAGCTTCTCCAGAATGGGCAGATTTTCCATGCCGCTCATCATGCCAATCTCAAGCGGGGTGCTGCACTCGGCAGCAGCGGCGCGGGTGCGGCGGGCGGCATCTTCCGCAAGGTCGGTGATGCGCACCGCATACTCGTAGAATACCTGCCCGGCACTGGTAAGCGCCACCGAGTGCCGTGTGCGCTGGAACAGCTCGGTTTCAAGTTCTTCTTCTAGCAGCTTGATCTGCTGGCTGACCGCCGTTTGGGAAACATAGTGCTGCTGTGCCGCTTTGGAAAAGCTCAAATTCTGTGCCACCGCAATAAAATAGCGCATCTGCTGCAGGGTCATGACCGGCTCCTTTTTCTCTTAAAAAATTGCTTATAATTTTTACTTCTAATTATAAAAAGAAAGCAATATTTTTCAAGTGCGAGATATTGTGATAGAATTAACAACCGAAAGGGGCACACGACCCCGCACATTGAGAAGAAAGAGAAAAACGAAAGGAACCACCAAGATGAAAAAGATCTCGCGCAAAAGCTTTCTGAAGCTGGCTTCTGCTGCTGCCATGAGCGGCATCACCGCCGGTGCACTGGCTGCCTGCAATGCTGCTTCCGGCAGCACGGTTGCATCTTCTGCCGCTGCAAAGTACACCCCGGGTACCTACACTGCCACGGCCAAGGGCATGAGCGATATCACCATGACCGCCACCTTCAGCGAGACAGCCATTACTGACATCCAGCTGGATCTGTCCGGTGAGACCGACTCCATTGGTCAGGCCGCAAAGGATGACCTGATCAAGCAGCTGCTGGAAGCCCAGAACAGCACCATCGACGGCGTGTCCGGTGCAACCATTACCAGCGATGCTGTGAAGCAGTGCATGAACGACTGCATCACACAGGCTATGGGAGGCACTGCAGTGTCTGCCCCGGAAGCTTCTGAGCAGGCTGCCAGCTGGCGCACCGCCCCGGAAGCCATCCCGGACAGTGAGATCACCAAGACCTACGATGTTGACGTTGCCATCATCGGTATGGGCTATGCCGGCCTGAGCTGCTACCGTGAGCTGGCCGAAGAGGGTAAGAACGTTCTGGTGCTGGAAGCCATGCCCCGCGAGAGCTGGTGGACGGTCGGCCACGATATCGGCCACATCAACTCGGACTACCTGCTGAGCCACGGTGTGCCCAAGGTGGACGAAGTGGAGTTTGTGAACAACTGGATGATGCAGACCCACGGCAAGGCAAACACCGCACTGGTGATGAAGTTTGCCAAGAACAGTGGCAGCACTGTGGACTGGTGGCTGGACAAAATCAACCCGGACACGCTGGCCAAGACCCGCATCCAGTTCTGGCCGGACAACGAGTACACCGTGCACCAGCTGAACAACGGCATGCACTACTACACCGGCACGCTGGAATGGTGGGAAAACTACTGGGAGAACCCCGCCAGCGGCGAGAAGAACAACAACACTGCCGGTCAGCTGGAGCTGAAGGACCTGAGCTGGGACAATTACAATTATGTGGAGGAGAATTTCTCTGACAATGCCACCGCTCTGTTTGGCACCAAGGGTGTGCAGCTGGTAATGGACGGTGCAAAGGTCACCGGCGTGATCGCACAGGACGGCGACGGCAATTACCTCAAGATCAACGCTAAGAATGGCGTTGTGCTGGCAGGCGGCGGCTTTGGCGGCAACAAGGAAATGATGGACGATCTGCTGCCGGACATCAAGCGTCTGTTCACCAAGGATGAGGACTTCTTTGCTCCCTTTGGCTGCGACGGCTCCACCATCCAGATGGGTGTGTGGGCAGGCGGCCGTCTGGAGGGCGACATCTCCACCATGAACTTCGACTCCATGGCCGTGCCCGACTATCTGCCCGGCCCCCTGTGGGTGGACGAGAATGGCCAGCGCTTCCAGAACGAAGCCTTTGCCGGCCCGGAGATCAACGGCTTCTTCATGGCACGTGCAAAGCGCGGCAATATCACCTCCATCTACGACAGCACCTATGAGACCCAGATCCTGCGCGGCTTCCCCGGCCATCAGGCATTCGAGTACGACATGCCCGCTGTGGTGGAAGCCATGAAGGGCAACTTTGAGGCTGCAAAGGCTGCTGGTGCTGAGGGCGCCAACGGCTGGTACTGCGCCGGCACCATCGAACAGCTGGCCGAGTACATCGGTGTGGAGCCTGCAGCCCTTTCCGCTACTGTGGAGCAGTACAATAAGGTTTGCGCCGAGGGCTACGACAGCGACTTTGCCAAGGACCCGCACTTCCTGAATGCAGTTGCAAAGGCTCCCTTCTACGCCCATGTCACCACCCCGAGTCTGGGCTTTGCACTGGTGACCACCGGTGGCTTTGTGACCACCAATGACCAGCAGGTGCTGAACGAGGATTATCAGCCCATCGACGGCCTGTACGTTGCCGGCACCGACAGCGGCAGCCTGTACTACAGCCCCTACTACGATATCCCCGGCTTCTGCTATGGCCTGTGCATTGACAGCGGCTATATCTGCGCTGAGGAAGCAGCTACCTTCGTCAAAGCCTGATCCGCTGCAGTAAAGCCCCATAAGCAATAAAAGATCCCGTCCACTTCTGGGTGAACGGGATCTTTTTTGCGTATCAGACAGGAAAAAGCGGCTCAGAGGTCGTTTTTCTCCTGCCCCAGATTATCGGATTCCAGGACAACACAAACTATGTTGCCATTGGCGGCGTAACGCCGGAGAACATCCCGGAGTTCCGCAAGGCTGGCTGCCTTGGCGTGGGCTTTGCCAGCAGCCTGATGCCGAAGGACAAGGCCGCCGCCCGCGACTGGGATGCCTGCGCGGAATACGTGCACATGCTGCTTACAAAAGCCAAAGGCGAATAAACCGCAGAAACAGCAAGACCGCTCACCCGAAAAGATGAGCGGTCTTTTGTTGTGTGATGGCATCGATGCCGTTCTGCTTTGTCTACTGCGTGAACCACTTTCACTCCTGAAATGAACTGCATGAAAAATCAGAAGGCCTCATTCTATTGACTTTGCCTTTGCAGGGGAGTATACTCCATGTCACCAAGAATATTACGGCTATGACGAGAAAAAGTACCCGGAAGGAATGCTGCAGAGAGCTGCCGGTTGGTGCAAGGCAGTGCAGGGCATCCGTGGGAAGATCCTCTCCGAGCTTTCCGGCTGAATGGACGGTGTGCGCCCCAGTAAGCAGGAACGGCAGGCCCCCGTTATCACGGGCCGCGCGTTGTTGGACGTGCACTGAGTGGTCAGCGTTGTGCTGGCAATAAGAGTGGTACCGCAGAGGATATTACACGCCTTTGTCTCTTACAGACCGTAGGGGACAAGGGCGTTTTATTTTGCGGATGCTTTTGTCCCAAAGCATGTCAGAAGGAAAAGGAGAAACAATTATGAAGACACTGGAAAAAGTAAGCGACTTTGTGGGCAAATACATGGCCGCCATCGTTATTGTGGTGGCCGCGGGTGCCCTGTTCTTCCCCGGCC
>ENA-OURU01001713-OURU01001713.1-human-gut-metagenome-genome-assembly--contig:-NODE-1713-length-25229-cov-2.471717_pt1 | contig 25229 bp, 24 predicted proteins | sample MGYA00242137_ERZ509064 | MGnify/ENA primary metagenome ERZ509064 (study PRJEB26280, sample SAMEA2338777) | human gut metagenome | biome: human gut; feature: human-associated habitat; material: faeces...
GATAACCAAATACAAAATATGATTAACCATTTTCTCTCTGATTCAAATATTGGATTATTATGGATTAGAGTTATATCTATTAAGAAAGTTAAGATTAGTCCGATAATATATATAGAAATTAGAAAAGTGATCATATTGATGATAGAAGTGTTATGATAATACAACAAATGATTGCTCTGAATAGGAGTTTACTTAAAGCATCTTCATATAGTTTTCCAAACTCATTTTTGAGAGCTTTGTGATAGGATAATATATTAATCCATTGATCACCTATTACTTGAAAATACTTAGTGGCAACTAATGCCTTGAGTTGACTCCAAAAACTAAACATGACTAAGTGTATTTAGTTATTATATTTTTAAGCTTTTGATGGATTTTTAGGATTGATTCCTTTGCTAATCCCTTATCCATCTTTTCCTTTATAATTGATAATTGTCGTGGGATTTGATTTACGGCAAGAAGATAACTATATTCCTCATCATTGAAAGGGGTTACTTTGAATCTGCTATTACCAATTATACTCAAATCCTTAGTGATCTTCATTTGATTATTTAAAGTGTAAATCCCTTTGCTCCTTTCAATTACTTCTGCTTTTTCAAAATGAGCTGGTCCTGTTACCAATACTGGATCTCCAATGTTTAATTTCATATACTTTTCTAGAGTTTGATTAATATTTTGCATAGTTAAAGAGTGCTTTGCAATACCAGTTTGTCTAATTATAAATTTCTTAACCATTATGGCAAACAAAATGACAGTATTAGGAGTAATGTTCTTTGATAATCATATCTCTCCCGGATATTATTTTAGTTATGGTACTCCTATTTTTTATCCCAAATTTTATACGTAATTCCTTATTAGTTACAAGTGGGTGTCTTTTATAAAATCTATATATTCTTAACTTTAATCTAACTGAATACTTACCATTGTTAGTATCTGTACCTCTTTTACCATGGTAAAAATTTTTATTACCAATTGGTGGGTTATTTCTACCGTCAGTTATTGTCTGATGTATATTCATGGATTGGGTTCCCCAGTATAGATTTGATACATGATTATTTGTTCTATTGTTATCTTTATGACATACAATGGGATAATTATGGGGATTTGGAATATATGCTTCTGCTACTAACCTGTGTACCCTTATAGTTTTATCAAAATTAGGTAATCTTACATGTACATACATATAACCATTTTTAACATCCAGTTTACATTTACACCACAAAGGTTTATTGGGTTTATTATATATTAACCCAGTTTTAGAAGTATACTCATTTTTCCTATAAACTTCTCCTGTATCAGTAACATGATACCTTGGTATACAGGGGATATTTTCTACAAAATTCATAGTATATGAAAAAATTTACAGTGTTAGGGATTGCAGCTGCACAAGGTGCTCTCTTATTCCCATTTAAAAGAAGATTAGTTGGTAATATTGAACCAAGAGGAGTATTCCATACTAGAAATGAAGAGCAATGGAAACTCAATTTTGGTGATATTCCATTCTTAAAAAGTATTGAAGAATACAAAGGGGTGAATCCAGATATCATAATTGGTTCCCCTTCTTGTGGTCATTCTAGTAATTTTAGTTATTCAAGGAAGAAAACCCTTGGTAAACCACAAGAAGATAAAACTTTGAACCTTTATTTGAATGCTATTGAGCAATTTTTACCCAAGATTTTCCTTTTAGAGAACCTTCCAAAGCTCTTAGATTTGATTCCTTTTGAAGAATGGGAGAAAAAATTATCAAAATATCACTTGATACCCCATTGTCATTCAGTTTTTGAGTTTGGAAATTCTCAAAAATCAAGAAAAAGACTGATATTAGTTGGTATTAGACATGATTCAAGAGTAGATTATCATCATTTTGAGAGATTATTTAAGGTTTCTGAACCATTTTTAGTGAAAGATATCGGTAAAATGATCAATAATGATCTAAATTTCAGAGAGGATGATGATAAAAAACTAGCTATGTATCATTATGCTGATAAATCTAAGTCAACTTTGACTGTAAAACAAGTAAAAAAGCTTTGGAATACTGAATTCAAAGATGAATTTAAGTGGCCTATGAAAGGTACTAAGATGAAGACTTTACCTGGAGTATATAGAAACAGACCAAATGCTTATCCTTTGACTCTAAGACCTTCAAATAGACAGTTTAATCCTAATGGATTACCCATGGGAATCGAAGAATATAGAATCATTATGGGATTTCCTAGAAATTTTAAGATTTATTTTGATAATTCTAATAAAACTTATTGGCTCAATAAAGCTAGAAATACACTATCTAAAGGATCAGTTTATGAAGTTGGTATATGGTTCAAAAAATGTATCAAAAATCAAAATTAAATTAAAAAGTACTATGCGTGCGTACGTATATACACGTATACATGCGTGTAAGGAATTATCCTATAGCTATGCTATAGGATAATTTTACTACTACTAAAGTAGTAGTAAAATCATTAGATGATAATTATTCTTTTAGCCTCCTAAATACTTAGCCTCTTTAGGCTAATAACTTTTGGCTAGCAAATATTTATCAGGCTATTAAGAGCTAATAACATATATGACCTGAATATATCCCCATACCCCCCTATAATCCCCCCTTTCCCCTTTAAACACTCAAAAAACTATGAAATGACTATTGTTCATCAAAACCACAAAACATGAAGACTTGGATACTCTACATACTGACCATTGGACTTGGGATATTATGTGTTTATCAATTCCTGAATCCAAAATCAGAAGTGAAATTCTTGGAATCTTCACCAGATACAGTTTATGTGGATAAGTACTTGAAACCAGATACTGAGTACAAGTATATCCAAGTTCCAAAGTACATAACTCAATACAAAGTTGATTCAGTTTTTGTTGAGAAGGTAGAAGTTAAACATGATACTCTTGAAATCTATCTCAAAGACTCATCAATCCTCAGTATATCTTCCCAATACTTGACTCAATATCCAAACAATGATAAGTTGATTTCACTGTTGTTTGATGATAGGAAGTTGGATATGAATCTACTAAACACAAAAGGAAACATATACAATAAGCAGTATCCAATCAATCCAAACTTGTATTCATACAACTATGTAAACAATAACCTTACTTTCGAGAGAAAAAAATTCTTTAAAAGATTTTCTCCAACAGCACAAATCACTGTAAGACCATTCAACAACTTATATGATTTGGATTTTGGATTGAAGTACAATACCAGTAAATTTAATTATGAACTGGGGTTCAATTCATTTTATTACCCAAACCTGAAGAAAGGTATAGGGACTGATTTATACCTGAGGTTAAACTATACTTTCTAACATGGCTAAGAAAACAACTCAACAGCAACAATATCTAAGCTCTGAAGAAATAAAGATACTAGCTAAGGTATCAAAGGACATATTCTATTTTTCACATTTCATCTGGGTTATCAACCCAGTGCTTGGTAGGGTTAGATTTGATCTCTATCCTTACCAAAAATCTGTTTTATACAACTTCTTAAAAGAACGATTCAATATCATTCTGAAGTTTAGACAGGCTGGTATCACAGAGCTTATTTCTATGTATTGTCTTTGGTTGGCAATGTACCATTCCAATAAGAAGATAAACATCATCTCCATCAAAGATACCATTGCTAAGAAGGTTCTGAAAAAGATCAAGTTTATGTACAAGAACCTTCCATGGTATCTCCAAACACCAATCATCAATGGTAGAACTGGAGAATATGGTTCTGCATCTACCATGGAGTTTTCCAATGGGTCAATAATAGAATCTATCCCAACTTCTGATCAAGCTGGTCGTTCTGAATCTCTTTCATTGTTGGTTATTGATGAAGCTGCTATTGTTCGTTGGGCAGCTCAGATTTGGGCAGCAGCTTTCCCAACCTTGTCAACTGGTGGTTCTGCTATAGTAAACTCTACTCCTTTTGGTGTTGGTGGATTCTACCACAGTACCTGGGTAGATGCTATCTCTGGAAGTAATCCATTCAATCCAATACGATTGTATTGGCAGATGCACCCAGACCGAGACCAGGGTTGGTATGATGAAATGGCAACTGCTCTTGGTCCCAAACGAACTGCTCAAGAGATTGATGGTGACTTCCTGTCATCTGGTAATACAGTATTTGATCTGGCTGATATCAAGAGTATAGAAGAAATGCTCACTGAATATCCACCAATCAAAATGAGACTTGGTGGTCAGTATAGAGAATTTAATGAACCAGATCCAAACACAGATTACTTCATTGGTGCAGACTGTGCTACTGGCCGTGGTACTGACTACTCTTCATTTACCTGTATGTCAAAAGAGGGAGAAGAAGCAGTAGTTTACAAGGGTAAGATTCCTCTTGATAAGTATGCTAAACTTCTTGGAGACACTGGGGAGAAATTTAACTATGCTAAAATAGCTCCTGAATCCAATGACATTGGTATGGCAGTTGTTATCAAACTTCAGGACGAGGGCTATCCAAATTTATACTACTCTACAAAACTTCTCAAGAAAAAGGGAAAATCTAGACCAGAAGAAGAGAAGATACCAGGTTGGTTGACCACCCAGAAAAACCGTTCACTTATAGTTGAAGGTTTGGAAAAGGATATCCGAGAAGATGAAGTAATCATCAAAGATCCTTTCTTTGTACAAGAAGCTTATACTTTCATCTATGATGGTATGGGAAGACCAGTTGCTATGGGTAAACATAGGCAAAATAATTCTGCAGTGGATATAGATTTGGAAGGTCAGGCTTATGCAGATGATGATATCTTTGGAAAAGCTATATGCAACCATATTAGGAAGACTACTAATAGAAACACAGTAATCCTTCCATTGTAACATACAAAACCATTATATTATGTCAATCTTGGACCCAAGAACATGGTTCAGTAGGGGAAAACCCAAAGAATCATTGAAAGCTCCAGAGATAAGAGATGACTCACCGAAAGTGGGTGCAATATCTCCTGGAAGAGTATCAGAACCAGATACTCAAGGAAGTGGATTAGTTTTATCTTTACGGGATTTTACCAATCTGGTGGAATCCTCTTTTCGTAGAGATGTAATACCATTGATTAGGGATTTGTATAAAATCAACCCAGATGTTAGTATAGCTTTACAAGATATGTTTAAGTTAGCTAACACTGGTCATACTATATCATTCCCTAAGAATACTCCAGAAGAAGCTACTAAAATGAGGGAACACTTAATGGTAGCTTCTAAATCATGGACAAAGTATACGGCTGGTATAGATGGGTTGGTAAACAAGTTTACTGTACAATGTCTTACCAGTGGAGCTATTTCTATAGAAGCAGTTCCAAATAATAACTTAAATGGTATCTCCACTGTATTATTTATCAACCCAGAACAGATATACTTTAGAAGATTAAATGATGGGGTATACCATCCTTATCAGAAGAATCCCAACCAAGTATTGAGTAAGAAACCAGAGTTCATAAAATTGAACAATGAGACTTACAAATATCTTGGTATGTATAATGATACTGATGAACCTTATGGGGTACCACCATTTATGGCCGCCCTTGATTCATTAAAGGGTCAACATGATATGAGGATAAACTTCAAACATATCATGGAACTGGTTGGTATGGTTGGCTTCTTAGAAGCCAAGATGGAGAAACCCACAATAAACCCCAGTGAGTCAAGGGATGCTTATGCTAGAAGGTTGGAACATATCCTCCGTAAGCTTAAGATGAACTTAAGAGAAGGACTCAAAGACAACATAGTGGTTGGTTTCAAGGATGATCATGAATTTAAATTAAACTCAACTACTAAAGAGATAGGTAATATAGAAAAACCGTGGGCAATGAATCAGCAATCCGTTGCAAATGGTTTAGGGGTCAATGGTTCTCTCATAGGAGTTCAAAATAACTTAACCGAAGGTGGAACTGGTATATTATTATCAAAAATGATATCCCAGTTAAGAAATATTCAAATGCTACTGAAATATGCCTTGGAATTTTTATATACTCTAGAATTACGTCTAGCGGGGTATAATAATAAGGGTGTAGTGGTTACTTTTGGAACTTCAACCATATCAGATGAACTTAAGGTTCAACAGGGGATTGAGTATAAGATTCGTAACCTTGTAAGCCTATATAATCAGGGTATCATTAGTCAAGAAGAATTTGCATGGTCAATGGGTTATGAAAAACCAGATCAAAAAGAACCAAGGCAAATGGAAGAACCAGAAGGGGTTTCCTCATCTCAAGATTCTGCCAAAAAACAAAAGAGAGAGGCTGATAAAGATACCTCAGATAGAAAAACTAGAGATAAGAATAAGACAGTTCCAAAGAGAGCAGATCAAGATTCTAGACCACGATAAATAATTTCAATATTATGCCAGATTTTGTAGATACTATGATTTTAAGTGGTGGCCACAGTGTAATGGCAAACCACTTACCAGTGAGTATCCCATTACAATCATTTTCAGAAAACTATTTTAAAGCTACTAAAGTAGATACTGAAAAGTATGGGTTATTTGGAGCTAATACTGATTATAATACTTATTATCCCAATGTAACTAAAGAGGATTTAAATCCCCAGGATAGTGAGTTTATAGAACCAGTATTCCGTTTGTTATCTAACTGTATAGTTGCTAAAGACTATAATCCAACCGCGTTTCCAGAAGAAGTATTAAAAGCTTCTATGAACCTGTTGGTTGGTCAAACAGTAAACTGTGATCATGAAACTGAGATAGGGAATGCTATAGGCTCCATTAAATCAGTTTCTTGGCAAGATTCTTATAAAGCTGACAACGGGGTAGTAATCCCAGGGGGTATCAATGGAGTTCTTAAGATTGATGCAAAAGCTAATCCAAGAATAGCTCGGGGTATACTGATGGATCCACCTTCTATCCATTCTAATTCAGTAACTGTTATGTTTGAGTGGGTTAAATCCCATAATATGTCGGATACTGAATTTAGGGAAAAATTTAATACCAGATTAGAAGATGGGAGTTTAGTACATAGGGTAGCTAAGAAGATTATAGCTTATAGAGAAACTTCTCTTGTATCTCATGGGGCTGATCCATTTGCTCAGATTATAGCTAATGGTAAAATAAATAACCCAGATTATGCTGGAGCAAGGTATTATTCGTATGCTGATGTTCAACCAATGGATCTTGATACCTTGAAAACTAAGATATCTTACTATGATTTCAAGGGTGCAAACCAAATTAGTACGATGTACAATACCAGCAAATTTAATAATGAGGGGAACCAAAACCCACCAAAAAATAATAATATGAACGAAGTTGAAAAATTCCTTGAGCAACTCTTCGGACAGGACATGCTCAGCTTAGCTGAAGGTTCTACTCCAACTGTTGAGCTTGCTCTTTCTCAGATTAAAGATATCATATCTGAGAATCAGAGTCTGTCTGAGGCAAAGACCAAGGCAGAGGGAGAAGTTACCTCTCTGAAAGAAGAGGTAGATTCTTTAAAAGAAACCATTAAGTCAAATGAAAAAATGGTAAGCTTAGGAGAAGCTCATCTTAAAGATGTGAGGGAAGCTACCATTGCTTCTTACAAAAAGACGGTAGATGAAGATAAAGCTGATGCTAATATCTTATCTTTGTTAGAAGCAGACACTACCAATGTAGAAACTTTACTTTCTTTAAAAGCTACCTATGATGCTCAGGTAGAGGAAAAATTCCCTCTCCATTGTGCAGATTGTGGTTCTAAGAATGTAAATCGTGCTTCTAGCATGGCTAACAATGATACTGAGGGTAAACAGCATACTGAGGATACTGCCTACAGTATAGTTGGAATTATGAAAAATATTGCTAAAACCAAATAATAAACATTTACTATGAAATTGAACAATCCACAGCTGATGGCTAAAGTAGGGGTACCTACTCCTCAGACGGTTATTTACAAGAGTGAATCTCATAAGCTCCATCAGGCTTTTGTATTCAAAGCTGGTGACACCATTATCCAGGGTCAGCCGGTAATGTTAAATGCAGATGGTACTATCAGTCCTTATGTTGGTGCTGATAATACCGTATATCTTGGTATTGCTGTTACCAACAGTCAGTTCCCTGCTTATCCTGGTGATGAGGTAACTGTAATGGTATCGGCTTTTGCTGTAGTATATGGAATTTCTACTGCAGCTGTTACTTGTGGTTTTGTAACTCCAAGTGCTCCTGCAGAAGACAGTCAGTATGTAAAGTATACCAATACTGCAGCTAATGCTGCAAGCAATTTTATTGCTATCACTCCGGCTAGTGCAGCTGATGAATTAATCCAGGTTCTCGTAAAATAATTTTTAAACTAATAAATTAGAAAGTAATGAGTACTGTAAATATTGAAAACATGAAGGCAGCTGATTTCCGTAAAGAGTTGCCACAGATAGTTTCCCAGTTGGATGCTTTCCGTCAGGGTAACAAAGATGAAGTGCCCACGGATATTTCACTGGAAGATTTTGTACAGAATTGTTATGGTCTTTCTCTTAATGATTACTATGATAAACTGGAAGTAAATGTTAAGCGGGATACCATGCACAACATCTTTACGATGCCAGATCAGAGCATCCGTTGGTTGGTTCCTGAAATTATCCGTAGTGCTATCTACCTGGGTATGAAAGAAGCTCCCTTCTATCCAAATATCATAGCTTCTGACCAGGCAATCAATGGGTTAACCGCTATCATGCCATTTGTTAATCCCTCGGATGCTGCGCCTGCCCGGGTAAATGAGGCTGAAACCATTCCTCTGGGTGATGTAAGCTTTGGACAGAAATCAGTAAACCTCTTCAAAGTAGGTCGTGGTTTTAAGATCACCGATGAAGTTCGTAATTACGTTTCTCTAGATGTGATGGCCATCTTCCTCCGTGACTTTGGTGTTCAGCTTGGTTATGCCTTGGATGGTCTGGCACTTGATGTACTGATCAATGGTAATCAGTCAGATGGTTCTGAGTCTGCCCCAGTAATTGGTGTAGGTGATACTGCTGCTGGTATCCAGTATAAAGACTTACTCCGTATTTGGGTACGTGCTTCTCGTCTTGGCCGTAACTTTAAAACTATGGTTGGTGATGAGGAACAGGCAATTGATATCTTAGACTTACCAGAGTTTAAGAATCGTCAGTCTGGTACTACTATGGCTACCCTGAATCTGAAAACCCCAGTTCCTAACAGTGCTGATTTCTACATTCATCCAGGTGTACCCGATAATGAATTACTGTTAGTAGATCCTCGTGCAGCTCTGATCAAGTTAACTGCTCGTCAGCTGATGCTGGAATCGGAACGAATTGTTTCTAACCAGACTGAAGCTACTTATGCTACCATTACTACTGGTTTCTCTAAGATGTATCAGGATGCTGCTATCCTCTTAGATGGTACTAAGAAATTCAGTGAAAATGGTTTCCCAGCATATATGAAAGTTGATCCTTATATCACTGTAAGTATTGAAAAGTAATTATCTAAACCCCGGGATCAGGAATAATACACCTGGTCTCGGGATTTCTTCATTTAACTAAAAAATTCAACTATGGCTAATATAACAGTACAACTCGGAGAAAATGCTTCGGTTTTTCATGATATGAAAACTGGGTTAACCATTACCAAAGGTCAAACGGTAGAACTTAACCTTCAGCAGCAGATGAATCCAAAGATAAAAGCTGCTCTTGGTGGTGGTCATCTGGTACGGGTAGTAGGTTTACCCAAAGAAGTACAGAAAGAAGAAATAAAATATAACCCAGAAGAGGACAAAGCTAAGTTCATTGATCTCTTTAATCAGGGGTTAGATATTAAGAAATTGTCAAATAATTTCAATTTAACTCAGCTGAAAGGTATTGCAGAGTTATTTGAAATCGAAGTAGAAGAAGATGATACCAAAGCTTCAATTGTAGAAGCTATAGTTGGTGAACTTGCTCCTGCTGACGAATAAATATTATAAGCCATGGTAGTAGATTTTAATTATGCTACTGTGGGACTCAAAGTCACTTTTGAAAACTTATCTACCGGAGTACCCAGTGATTATACTTATCACTGGGACTTTGGTGATAATACCCAATCTACTCTAAATAATCCTACTCATGAATTTGATAAACCAGGGTTTTACAAAGTAACACTTTTAGTTAAAGATCCTGCTTCAAATACTGTTGGTAGTAGTGAACAAAGAGTACCAGTAACTGATAAGGCAAAAACTCATCTGTCGGGTTCAATATATCAACTTATAGATACATATATCCCAGAAAATATATTTGGGGTAGTAACTACAAGTACTAAACGACAATTTATTGAAAAATGGCAGCTGTATTTACAGCCTCTAGTAAATCATTGCATCCCTCTCCAAGAGTATAATAATGAAATGTATTATGAAGCTCTAGAAAACCAATTAATAATGGAGTTGGCAGCTTATGATTTTATGTCAGTGCAAGTTGCTAATATGGTAAAGGCTCAAGCTCAATCCATATTAGAAAATAATACAACTTCAAGTTCTGGTGGGTCTGAACCACCTGATGGGTATCAAGGTGATGTAAAGAAAATCCAAACTGGTCCCACTCAAGTAGAGTATTTCAATCCCAATGAGGATGAATCTGATCTAGCTTCAAATATCATCAAAGCTTTAGGCCCTGGTGGTTTATTAGATATGATGAAAGAGAATCTATGTATGCTAGCTGGTCGTTTGGATATTTATTTACCCATCTGTGAAAGACCAACTAGAGTAGTAGTTCCAAAAGCTGTAAACAAACGTATAAAAGGACCATTATCTGGTCCAGACCCTTTCTCACTCCTCAAATAATATTAAACTATGCCACGAAGAAAGGTCAGTAGAGTTTCAACCACTGGATGGGAACGCTATAAAAAAATCGTAAGAGACTTCATTGATGTTGACTCTGGTAGGCAACCTTTCTTGTGGTTAAGAAAAATTGAGCAGCCTCTTCCTTATGGAGAGGATACTGGAACAGTCTATACACCCATTCAATTGGAAGGACTGTTCCAGTATAATTATATAAAAACATGGCCTCTAGAAGAGTTATCCATATCTGGTGAATTAAATCCAGGGGATACAGTATTATATATTTCTGGAAGGCTTCTAAAAGAAAATGGTTTTCTTAATGAATATGGGTATTGGGATTTTAACTGGTCAGAAGATAGATTTATCTTAAATGGTAAAGTATTAAAACCAGGTGGAGATACCCAGGTAGCACAAGCTAAGGATGAACCATTACTCTTCTTCCTTATTATGCGTAGGGAAGACCCAGAAAAATCAGAAGAAATTTTAGAAACCTATACTGGACCAAATGCTATGGTAGTTGGTGATCAGGGTATATGGTTGATAGATTCTTCAAACCAACGAGTAAGAGATTTTTGTAACTTACCACTTAAAGTAAGTGGTAGCCCAGATATACCCATCAAATCAAAAGATGGTACAATAATTGGAAACTTAAAATAACCAAATATATGGCAACCTGTACCTGTGATTGCTGTAATCCAGATACTCCCACTACTCTGAATTACACTACCAAAGAAATCAATCAAATTCTTGCAGATGGGGTTATTAATGCTTCTGTAAGGTATGCCCCAGTGGGACAAAATTATTTACAATTAACTTTAGCTGATGCTCTAGCTTTAGTTCCAGATAAAGAACGTACTACTGTAAGGATATTAACCTTTCTTAATAAAGACACTCAACCAAAACCAGAAGTTTGGATATATTTTGGTACTGATATCCTTACTTGGTCTGATGCTACTAAATGGGTAGAACTTCCAATCCCAGACCCAGGAAAGCTATCTAAATACTTAACTTCTGATATTGTAGATGGTATCCAGGTAGTTGAAAATGCTCCAGGAGTAGAAGATAACATTCTTTACTTTGAATATGAACCTATTCCAGATACAGCAACCTATGGTTTTCAAATAGGTTTTGAAAGTACTCCAAAAGCAGAAGTACCAGTAGTAGCTAATGTTACTTTAAAAACCATGCTTATCGGAGAAAATGGTTTGGATGGAGTAGTTTGTATATTTGGTGTAACTGAAAAACCAAGTGAAGCTGCTACTGTGACTTATAAAGCTACTGATTCACTTGGACAAGAACATACCTATGTAAATTCTGGTACTTGGGGACCTCCCGAAGGATTTAACATACCAGCTGATTATGAAGCTATAACCCCTTGGACTATCACTTTTAGTGAACCTGGTATCTATAAATCTTTCAATAAATTAGTAGATGCTAAGGAGGGTACTTTGTATGCTGAATTATATACTACAATTCAAGTAGAACAATCATGAAACCAGATCACTTAGCTATACTTATCTTTGATAAAAGAAAGATAGCAAATATGGTATTAAATAAAAGGCGTATCCAGAGAATAGTTTTTAATGATAGGATGATATGGAAATCACCCTATTTTGTAAAATAGAATTTTGTATTTTTTTTTGTCATGAGAACAAAGAGAAGTATAAAAGATAGTTTAAAGGAATACCTTAATTGGTGTGTTGGAAGGTTATTACTTGGGGGTAGTAGAGATGATACAGTAAGAGATATGGTAGATGCTATAAGTGATGAAATAGCATCCGGGGGTGGAGGAGTATCTCAAGATCAGTTAGACCAGACAGTTAATCATATGGTATAGCTGATCAAACTGTATTAACTAGTGCAGAATCATATACCGATCAAAAGATAGCAGATGTAGTTGATGGATCTCCAGAAGCCTTAGATACTCTTTATGAGTTAGCTAAAGCTTTAGGAGATGATTCAAATTTTGCTACCACAGTAATGGATCAAATAGGTCAGAAGTTACCGACTACTACCTTTGAAAATTTTATTGATAATAAAGCTTGGACTAAGGATAATCTAACCAAGTTATCTCAGCTTATAAATAATATAAATTCTATCAAAGCTGGAACTAGGGTTGAAAGTATGGATGTAAATTTAGCATCTATATCTTCTTATCTAGAATATGACTTATTTGATAATAATACCACTGGTACTAAGCCCCCTGGATTAACTACTGGTTTCTTACTTACTTTCTCATGGGATAATGGAGGATGGGGAGCTCAGATAGCTACTTCAGATGGTAATGTTGATGGGGCTATATTTTTAAGAACTATAAAAGCTTCTGAGTCTGACAAAATATGGGGTCCTTGGGTATCTTTATATAATACTGCCAATTTCAATCCAGACTCCAAGTTAAATTATAATGGGTTCAATGGAGATTTAAATACGATAAGCACTTCCGGATTATATCGCCTTGTGTCTGGGTGCACAAATACGCCAAACAGTGGCAGCTCTCAAGGTTGCCACATTATCCATACAAATTGGGATACTAATGCTGCTCATCAGCTCTATTTCGAGTACTATGGTAGCATGTTCTACAGATATAAACATGGTGGAGAGTGGTCTGATTGGAAGAGAGTCTGGACTGAATTTGAGTTCAATCCGGACAATAAGTTCGGATTATCCGGTATTATTTCCGACTTGAATAACGCGCCGCTGAATGCGGTCTTTTCAACCAATGGAACTCCAGCCAACGCCCCGCTTGAAAATGCTTATTTCCAAGGGTTCACTTTCGCAATGGATAATAACCCAGGCTTTAAGCGCCAATGGGCATTCAAGGATAAAAAAATTTGGTTTCGGAATTTACATGCCGGTTCTTGGTCGGCATGGACCGATGTAATTCCCCTGGATAATTACCTGCCGTTGTCTGGTGGAAGTATCACTGGTGGTCTTGGTGTATCCGGCTATCTGACAGCAGGAGTTTTACGGGTCAAAGCGACTTCGTATCCGCAGATATCTTTCGTGAACACGACGACAAACAGGGATTCGCTATTGTTTGTCAATGGCAGCGGGTTGTATTGGCGTCCAACTGCCGGTACCGCGACAGATTATCAGGTTTACCATTCGGGCAACTTCAATCCGGGGAATTACCTGCTACTTTCCGGCGGTACGATGACGGGGGATATCACCTTTGGATCGAATGGCAGGTCTCTAAGGGGTTCCGATGGGGGTAATATTGCCGGTGTGTTATATGATATACCTAATGCAAGATATGTTACAGCTATCGGAACAGGAAGTAGGCGTTTGATTTTGGTCTCTCCGGATTCAATATACAGGGGGGCAGAAGGAGTGGCTGAAAACTACATGATTTACGATTCCAGCAACCTCGGCAATGCGACCACTTCCAAAGCAGGGCTGATGTCGGCGGCGGATAAAACCAAGCTGGATGGACTTTCAGGCGGTGGATTGAATATCCCTGCTTATATATTCCCGGGAGATCCATCAAAATTAGATAGCTCGGCATCTTCAACTCACATAACATCAATACTGGGCACAGCCATTGACTTATTAGATGCCTTTAATAATGGCAGGGTATTTATTAGTAAGACTGTAACTTTTAATGAAGTTCAAGTACCATCTGATATTACCTATAGTTTACTAAAAAGTATAGATCCTGATAATCCTACAATATTCCAGATAATTATGTCTACAGTTGTATGGGGTCACTATATAGAGATAACCATTGATTTTAAAAACAATGAGTATCAAGCTATAAGCAATACCATTAATGGTATTATAGGTGTAAATAATACGGGTACCACTAATTAAATACAAATAATATGCCAACCGGAAACAATTTTGTTACCATTCCATGGGCTGATGGTACAAATGATAATCTATATATGGATTTCTCTAAGTTAGGAGCTGGAGAACCAATACAACTATCTTCGGATGATAATTCATCCAAAAAGGAAAGAGCTAAAATTTTTGAGTTCAAAGGTAATGTAGTACCCTCTCAATCACAATATCAAGCATCAGCTTTTTTAAAAGTTGTTCAACAAGTAGATGGTTCTATAGTTGCCAGCTTTGATATATCTGATTCTATTTATAAGTAACTTTTAACTCTCTGAGTTATGGTAAAGAGTAAAACTTCTCCAAATATCATTCTTGCAGCTATAGATTCAAGGGCAACTGGGGAAACTTATCCAGTTGTAGCTACTGTACCGTGGAAAGAAGGTGTAGAGAATGATAATTTATACATATTTCAAGATACTACCAAGTTGAATCCCACTTTTTTAATTGGTTCTAATGAACAACTGGATATAAACCCACGTAGTAAAAGCTTTACTCTTGAAGCAGTTAAGATCGGTGTAAGTACTGGTGAGAAAACTTATGCTGATCTTAATGTAACTCAGGAGAAAGCTACCTATGAATATACTTTGGAAATAAAATCTAAATCAGGGGAAATAACTATCCCAGCATCTGGTGGTTCTCTTGAACTTAAAGGGATATTAACTACTTGGAGAAATGGTAGAAAGGTTTCTACTTTAGAAACTCCTTTCACAATGAGTGGTTATGCTCCAGGATTTAGTATATCAGGAAAGACAGTAACTGCAAGTAATAGGGGGACCGTTATAGGTCCTTCTAGAGCAATTAATATAGTTGGGTATACTAATAATACTATTGATGGTTCTACAATCTCTGGATCGGTTATTATAACCCAGGAAGAAAATAAAGTAACTAAAGTAGCACCATCAGTAACTCTATCCTACAACCCTTCAGAAATACCAGCAAAAGGAGGTACTTCAAGTCCAGTAGTGGGTAACATATCTTATATAACCACTTTTTCCAGTGGTGAAACTTTAAATGACTTACCCACGTCAGAGTATATTAATACTATAACCAAAACTAATACTTTTAAGATTCATACTTCTAATTCTCCATTTTCTATAGATGAGTCTACTGGTGTAGTAACTATAGGTACAAGGGGAACCATTCTGGGTGAAGCTTTAGAAGAAACCATATATTTAACCCACAGAGTTCGGATATCTTATAAAGATAATATCTTTGAACCAACCAACAATTCAATCACTAGAACTGCTGATATAACTCAGCAGGCTAACACAGTAACCTATTCAGATATAAATATTTCTTTATTTGGTGCAGCTGATATCCCAGCATCTGGTGGACAAGTATCAAGTGGAACTGTTTCTTATTCTCAGGTAGCTTCTTATACTTCTGGGGAATTTGAAAATATAACTACTGGTGCTATCATTACTTATGGTGATCCAGTATCTGCTAATTCAAAGGATATTACAATAAGTAATGCCACTGTAGCTGGTACCTTAGAAGTTACTGTATCACTTAACGGAAAAACTGCAACTAAAACTGTAGATGTTTATCAAGAACAAAACAAAGTAACTCAAATAGAGTTATTGGATTCTTGGGCTCATAACTATAGTATAGAAGGAACTGCTGCTCAAAATTCTGTTGGTCCAGATTTAATGAGTAGAACTTATAATGTAAAATATACATTTCTTTCTGGAGCTACTTCTGCCGATAAACCTGGTACTGAATTCGGTACTTTATCAGATACAGTAAACTATTCTTGGCCTGGCCCAAGTGGAAGCTTTACTGGGTTATCAGCTCAATCAGGTAATGTAACTATGGCAAGTCTTGGAACAACTATTGTTAATGAGACTACTTCTCCACAAGTTACTAGAACTGATAAAGTTACTTGGACTCCTTCTAGTAACTACAGTTATAAAACTTTGGAATCAAATGAAATACAGAAACAAGCTCAGGTAACACGAGAAGGTAACTATATAGTTGATATCCAGTTACCAGAAAATGTACTATCTTTATCCTACAACCCTTCAGAAATACCAGCAAAAGGAGGAAGTTCTAGTCCTACTGTTACTCATAGTAAAGAACCATCAATGATTTATACTTCTGGGGTACGAGGAGAGCCGGGAGTTATTCCTGCTAATACTTATGGATCATTCTATACTGGTAGTAACTATGAACTCGGTACTATAAATTCTCAATACTCTACCTGGAAAATAAATGCTATAACTGGAGTATTAACTGTTACTTCTAATAAAACTGCTAGAGTAGATAGGGGTTCTGCAGAATCAAAATACCATAAAAACTTTAGGTGGGTTCCAAGTTCAGTATACAATGGTGGTGGGGCTGATATTACCAGACACGCCACTGCAACAGTCTATCAGCAGGCCAATATTATTGAATCAGAAGAAATCATTATAGATTCTTTTGTATATAATACTGATATACCGGTTCTTGGTGGTAATTCAAGTCCATCACTATCAATACATATCAATCAGTTATATACTTCTGAAGAAGTTAAGAGGGTAAATCCAGATTCTTACACCAGTAAGTATGCTTTTGTGGGAACTGCTCCATCAACTTTTAGTATAAATGCTAATACTGGAGTAGTAAGTGCTACAGAAGCAGAAGTTTCTCAAGAATTAAAAGCTAATGTAAAAGTAGATGTATCAAGTCCAAGTTGGAATGGATCTTCTACTCTAACTAAATCAGCTCAAGCTGAAGTATCTCAACCAGCTGGTACTGTAATTTATGATACTCCAGTTATTACTATATCATATCCTCAGGTTCCAGCAAAAGGAGGTACTGTGTCTCCAACTATACAAGTAACACAAGCTTGGGGTTGGAATGATGACTATGATGAGGGAGTAAATACATTTAATCTAAATACTCTTCCAGCTGGTAGTTATTCATTTACTAATACCACTTCTCCAACTAATGGTAATGTCACCTTAGCTTCAAAGGGTACTACAGTATCTGGTGTTACAGTGGGTAAAACAGTAACTTTTACTGTAACTCTTAATGGAAAGAGTGCTAACAAACAAGCTAATGTTAATCAGCAAGCTAACTCAATAGATAGTGTTGCTGTTACATTTGGATGGCATAATAATACTAATTCAGTAGCTGCAAGTGGTGGTAATTTAGTAGTAGATGTATCAGTAAAAAATACATATACTTCTACCAGTACAAATACAGTATATCCTTCTGCTACTGATGCTGGTATTTCTTTAACTGTATCAGGGGTATCTGGAGCTACTGTTTCTAAAGCTACTATAACTGTACCAAACAGAGGTACAACTGTAGGACCAGCTTTAACTGGTACTGTAACAGGAAATTACAATGGTACAAACTCTGGTAATAGTTTAACCTTTACTCAAGCAGAAAATAAGGTAACTAAAGTGGAAGCTTTAGTTAATAATACTACTACTTCTACTGTACATTTCTATTACAATAATAACCCCATCCCAGCATCTGGTGGTACTGCAACAGTAGTTGGTAATGGTAAGGGGGTTCTTACATTTTCTAGTGGTTCAGTAGTAACGGAAACAACCCGGAGTGGTCAAAGTAAATATGGTGGAACATTATCTGCTGGTAGAACCTTTAGTATGACCAATGGAAATGGGTTTACCATAAATACTACTAATGGTTCTGTAACTGCAGCTAATAGAGGTACAACAGTAGGAGCTGTAAGAACTTCCAATGTAATAACCTCTGAATTAACCTTGACATTTACTCACCCCGCTTCAATGGGTAGTACTAAAGTAAAGGGTTCAATCAGTGGTACTCAAACAGTAAGCCAACAAGCTAATCAAATTACAGCTTATGGAAATCCAACGGGTGGATCTTTAACTGTAAATGACATTCCAGCATCTGGTGGAACTATTAGTTCTGGTACTATAGGTGGAACAGTATCTCAAACTAGAACCTATACTTCTGGTTCAAATGATACCTATTCTCAGGCTACTCCAACTAATGGTACATATAGTGCAGGTATATCTGGGTCTAACCTTGGTACTACTATAACTAGCAGAACTTCTAAAGGTACTCTAACTTATACCTATACTTTAAATGGGAAATCAGGTAGTATATCTGCAACAGTCTATCAGCAGGCTAATACCTGGAGGGACAATAGGATGACCTTGTCAGCTAGTAGTACTTCTATCGGTGCTGGTGGTGGAACAGTAACCTTACATACTGTAGTATATAGAATGTATACTTCTGGTACTGAGGGTTTAGGTGGAAATGACCTGGTAACAAGTTGGTCTGGATCAGCTACTGGATTTACTTTAAGTGGTTTTAATTTGACTGCAGCTAATAGAGGTACAACAGTAGGAGCTGCCAGGTCTATAACTATAACTGCTACTTATGCTCATTTAACTTCTAATTCGGTAACTGTTACCCAAGCTGCTAATTCTCTCACTTGGAATAATCCAGTAATTACATTTTCTTATCCAGGTGATATCCCAGCATCAGGTGGTACTATAACTCCTACAGTTAGTATAACTCAATCTGGTAGTTATAGTTCTGGTTCCCCAGCTTCAAATACTACTATTGCTTCTAAATCATTCTCTGGAACAGGAGTTAATGCTTCAACTGGGGCTTATACTGCAAGTTCTCTTGGTACTACTGTTAAACCAAGGACTAACCTTGTAACCGCTACTGTTACAGTAACTGCACAAGGAAAAACTGCATCTGCTAATGCTGGAATTTGGCAAGCAGAAAATGCTAAAACTGGGTATAAAAATATAACCATAAACCAATTTTTTTATAGTGATATACCATATAGTGGTGGGACAGTATCTCCAAATTCAGATGTTGAATATGATACCACCTATACTTCTGGTGCTACTTTAAATAACCATGGGCTTCCTCCAGGACATACAGCAACTTATATATGGACTGGTAGTAAACCAAGCTGGGGTACTTTAAGTTCAACCACTGGTAATGTTACGGCAACCTCAAACTCGGGCTCATCAAGTAGATCAACTTCTGTTAGTATGGAAATCCTATATAATGGGTCTGCTATTGGGGTAAGTGCTTCTACTACTGTTACTCAAAAGAGCCAAGGTAAAGTATCAGTAACTTTAAGTATATCACTGAATATTTATGGAAGTGGCTCAATTAATGCTAGTAGAGCTGTAAATGATAGTCTAAATGTTGGGTGGACCCAACATGATGACATGGGAAATGGAGCTGATAACTTTGTTAATCTCTCAGTGGGACAAAGCTCAGCTAGTATTATGAGTATGAATTCAAGTTGGTCAAACTATAGTATATTCCAGGTTAATATGCAAAGTAGTCCACCTTGGGTTAGTGGTAACTGGTCTTACTATTGGTAATAAATTTTTAACTAAAACTCAACTATCATGACAAAAGAAAATCTTTGGCAAGTAATTATCGGTATGTTAGTTACTGCAATCTTTGGAGTACTTCTTCCAATGAAATGGGCTGCTATATTTCCGGCTTTTTTAGTAGCAATTATCTGGGCTGGTATCAAACAGACTTCAGGTAAAAAATATCCTAACAAAGATGGAGAAATGGTTGAACCAAAATTTTGGAAAGACTTTGTTCCAGTAATGGCTGGGGCATTGGTAATATATTTAGTAGTTGTAATACTTTAAACTCTCTAGAATATGCCTATTTTTAGGGATATAAGTAGTTTCACAACCCTTACTAATGACCAGATAAAAGAAAAGGTAGCTTCAGGGTGGAAACCATATACACAGGTATCTACTACTGAAAAGGTTGATTTATATGACTTCTTGAGTTTAGTAGATCTTTCGGCTATCTATAAAGCTATTGAAGAGGTTAAAACCGAGATTGAGGAAGATATCCAACCAAAATTGGATAACCTTCAAACTCAAATTACTTCTAATGATACTGATATCACTAATTTAAATAACAACAAGAAAAATAAACAAACTTTTTCTTCAGGTGATACAGTAACTTCAATATCTGGTGGTCAAACTATAGAGGTAACTGGAACTGCTAAAATAACCTGTAATGTCAATGCAGCTACATTTACTGAGTTGCAAGATACTGCTTATCTAATGGCTCTTGGAAAAACAGAGGTAGAATTTACTTCTAATAATGGAGCTTTATTCATTAACTATGAAAATACGCAACTTCCAACTGGTGGTACCAAATGCTACAAGTTAGTGAGATCTACTCAAGGCAATCAAACTAATATTTATATAGATGTAGATTCCTATATACCAGTTGGTGGAGCTTATGAAATCGTGATCTCAGCTAACAAAGGAACTTCAAGGGATAACCCATTATCTGCTGGACAAGATACTGCTACAATAACTGCAGAATTGGTAACAGGAGATATTCCATCTGGGTTAAAACCAACCCTAAGTATTACTGGAGACGGGTTTAGTCTTGATCCAGAAACTGGAATAGTAACTGTAGCTAGTAGGGGAACTACTGCTGGAGCTATAAGATCAGCTACTGTAACTGCAAGTTATGAAGATTTGGAACCAAAATCTATAACTCTGTATCAGGCAGAAAATAAGGTCACTGGGTATAGTGGTGATATAACTGTTACTACTAATATATCTTATCCAAATATAAGTAGTGGTGGTGGTACTGCTAATCCTTCAGGACCAAGTTGGACTCAGGCAGCTACTTATTCTTCTGGAGCATCAGGTATTGCTAATAATGTTGGTTCCGTATCTTTTGAAAAGGTTAGTGGGGATTCAGCTTTTTCAGTGGATTCTTCAGGTACTGTTTCAGTAGGGGAAAATCCAAGTTATGAAAACACCAGGTCTGCAGTAGTAAAGGCTACCATAACTAATGGTTCAGCATCTGCTACTTCTACTGATACAGTAGTACAGGAAGCTGCTACTAGATCAGATATAGAGATATCAGTTTCTATGTCTCTAAATAGTGGGGGTATTAATTTATCAGCCCCTGCTCAAGATAGGTTATCAGTAAGGATAACAGTATTTGAAGTAGATGGTCAAGGACAACCTACTGGAGTGGGGTATGATAGTATTAATTATACCATTAATCCCGGAGAAAGTAGTAAATCAGTGGTTGATAGACCTGACCCAAGTTGGACAGACTTTAGAGCTAATATTTATGAAGTAAATGGTCAAACTTCACCACCCCTTACTTTAACTGGAGTATATACTTGGGACACTCCTTAATCATAGTATAGAATATGGCTAGAAAAGTCAATGTAACTCTCCCTAACCTATCCGACCTTCAATTTCAAATAAAGTTGGAAGGTGATTGGGTAAGAGTGGGGCAGTTAATTGATAATCTAGCCCCGGATATTCAAAAAGCATATGATACTGCTACAAGTAAGTTTGCAAGAGCTTTATTAAGAATTGTAAAGACTTCGATTGCAACTGGTTCTCCTCCTAAAGGTTCCGGTGTATATTGGGAACCTCTCTCTGATGCTACACTGAGAAAATATGGTGATCACCCTACTTATTATTTAACCGGGTTATATCATAGATCAGTGGGATTATTTAAGTATAAGTCAAGAACATTAATAGGATTACCAATAGGTAAGAAAAGGTCCTCACAAGGGGGTTTAACACTAAACCAACTTGCTTTAATCCTGGAGTATGGTACTGGGGGTAAAGGAGGAGGAAAAAGTAGAGGGACAATACCACCTCGTCCCTTGTGGGGACCTTCTTTAAAATCTATTGGTGGTAAAGAAAAACTAAGAGCTTCAATATTAACTGAACTCCGTAGAAGATTTGGTAAATACGGAATAAAACCTAATCAAGTAAAATGGTAAGTTCACAAGAGGTAATTGAAAGATCAATATATTCATCTATTCTGGGGGTTACTATTGGACTTGGTTATACAGTTAACCCAGATGATTATTTACCTATAAATCAAGAAAACTCTGCAAGGTTTAAAGCTGATATAGCTAAACTAAAAAAATATGTGGGTATATTTGGTGCAGGTAACAACCAATCTAAGGGTAAGAAAATAACCCCAAGAATAGATATAAATCCAAGAGGATTTTATCCAGGGGCTATAGGTTTACCAAGAGAGCTTATAGAAAAAGAATCCGGTATAGGTTATACTGCAACTGAGATGCCCTATGAAACCATAGATCAATATATAGATATACACTTAGTATCAAATTCTCAGGAAGATATAAGATTACTCCATAGTATATTATTCTATTCGGTTCCCCAAAGGGGCTATATTAAGCCCTATACAGAAGAAAGATTTTTATTCTCTGGTAATATCTTTATTGAATTGGTAAACTTCTTTGATACCCCTAATTTGGATATGGGTATTATAGAAAAGATTTACCAATTCCAAGTATTTGATACCATAACTTATGAAAAACCAGTAGAGGGAGACCTTACACCAATTACAGACATTACTCTTCTATTGGAAGGTGAAGGTTATGAAGATAGTGTACAAATAAGTAAAAATAATCCTTAACATTTAAAACAAATAGAGTTATGCCTAACACTCCAAGAGTACAGTTCAATTTTGAGAACAACAATGTACAAAACAGTACTCCACTTCTGGGAGTATCACATGTAGTTGCTCGTACTACTAAGGGCCCATTTAATTCCCCAGACAAGGTATTCAATACCTATTCTGCTTTTCAAGAAGTGTATGGAGAAGAAATAGTTCCCGATGGTACGGTATCTAATATTCAGAAAGCTTTTGAACTTGGTTCAAAGTTACGTATTTCACGGGTAGCTGGAGTTGGTGCTACTTTAGGTAGTGCTAATATTTATACCCCAGGTGGAGAACCAGTAAAAGGTGGAGAAGCTATTATTACCTTTACTTTAGTAGACCCAACTGATAAAGCTAATACTATAGCTATGAAGGTTGGTATTAAAACTAAAGAAGCTGGTAGTCCAATCTTAGATGCAACAGGATATAATCTTAATCGAGATTTCTATCTTAGGGTATCTAAAGGTAATGGCCCAACCAATCGAATAACTTTAACTCAGTTTAAAACATTTACTGGTACCAACAGTGATCAGGTAGCTGCAGAGAATATCTTAGCTTCTAACTTACTATTCTCTGGTGCTAACTATACTGCAGAGGGTCCAAATCCAACTGCCTTTGTAGAACCACAGGTATTACAGGACTTTGTAAACAATGTACCCAATATTCAGTTAACTTTTGTAGAAGCAGATGCTACTGATGAAACCATAGCTTCTCGTATTAAAACTATAGAAGATGTAATTGCTACTTTCCGTAATTACTCTAACTGGTATGGTACTGTAAAAGTAGGAGAAGCAGAAGTAGCAGCTAATCCACTTTACATGGTTATCAATGAGGGTACCAGTGGAAGTGATCCAGATGTTCAGAGTTGGATTAATGGATTCGAAGCTATCAATGCTTATAATGATGGTTATCAGTTAATACTCTCTCATATTCATCAGCATCTTCCCAATTATTATATGGAAGCCTTAGCTACTGTAGCTGATGTAGTTAAGAGTCAGTATGAAATTGTTCTCTACGTAGAAGTTCCTAAAGAAGATTCTACTGGAAATATACAAACTCCAGATAATATCATTGCAGCTTTAAAAACTTTAGAAGCTACAGTTGGTTATGCTAAAAATATAGCTTACTTTGGTGGTGGTATCAAGTATTACAATGAAAACGGTGCTCTCCAGAATTGCGATGTATTGGGTACTGTATTAGGACTGGGAGATGCTTCTGCTTCTAACTATGGTCCATATATGTCATTTGCAGGTATGAACCGTGGTGTAGTAAATGATGCTCTTGGTCCAGTAACTGAAAATTTAGGAGCACCTGCTAAGATAGATAAGCTTCAGGAATTAGCTGAATGGTTCTGCAATATCTTTGTAGTAAAAGATACTCCCAATCAGGGTAAACGTACTATGCTCTGGCATAACTTTACTTCAAGTCCAAAATCTGATTCAGAAAAATTCCTTTCCATTGTACGGTTAAATCTTTATCTTAAAAAGAGTTTACGCCCCATTCTAGAAAGTTATTTGGAAGAACCTAATAACTGGACCACTTGGAAAAAGATTTACTATCAAGGCAAGGGGATCCTGGATGATTTAATAGATGTAGCTATTACGGAATATAAATGGATGGGTGACCAATTTGCTAATTCCTATGAGGATCTCCAGGTTAATAACGAAGCTGATGTTCGTCAGGGTAAATATCGTTTGGTAATCAAATACAAAGACATTGTTCCTTTACAGGAAGTTACAGTAGATATTGTAATTGATGCTGCTTCTCAGTCTATTGATCTGAAAACTCAGATTCAGAATCTCTAATAACAATTAAAAACAAAGAATATGCCAGCAAAAGTAAAAAATCCTCGGAAGAAATTCCTATTCAGTGTTATATTCATAACCCACCCAATTAATCCCTATTTGGTTCAGAATGTGACTCTTCCAGAAATTAGTATAGAAGAAGTTGCCCATGGTGATATTAACCGGGATGTAAAAACCGGTGGACGCATTTCAGTGGGTACTTTAACTTTACAAAAACTGGAAACTACTTCTGGATCTGATACTTGGATGTGGGACTGGTTAATGTCAGTTCAGGATCTTCTCTTGGGTGGTGGTTTAGTTCCAAGCCAGTACTGGGAAACTTGTACCATTAATGAGTTGGCCGAAGATGGTGTATCAGTACTCAATAGTTGGGTATGTACGGAAGTTTGGCCAATACGTGTAAATGGTCAGGAAT
>ENA-OURU01001728-OURU01001728.1-human-gut-metagenome-genome-assembly--contig:-NODE-1728-length-25033-cov-2.704460_pt1 | contig 25033 bp, 28 predicted proteins | sample MGYA00242137_ERZ509064 | MGnify/ENA primary metagenome ERZ509064 (study PRJEB26280, sample SAMEA2338777) | human gut metagenome | biome: human gut; feature: human-associated habitat; material: faeces...
ATCCACCCATCAGCGTGCTGCCCAGCCTGTCCCGTCTGATGAAGGACGGCATCGGTGCCGGCTACACCCGCGAGGATCACAACCCGCTGGCAAACCAGCTTTTCGCCACCTATGCCCGCGTGCAGGACGCCAAGGCTCTGGCCAGCGTTATCGGCGAAGAGGAACTTTCTGCCAGTGACAAGCGGGTCATGGAGTTTGGCCGTGCCTTTGAACAGAAGTTCGTGGGTCAGGGCAACACCAACCGTTCCATCGAGGAGACGCTGGACCTGGGCTGGGAGCTGTTGTCTATGCTGCCCCGCGAGGAGCTGGACCGTGTGGACCAGGTCATGCTGGACCACTACTACAAGCCGCAGGTAAACAATGCCCATCGTGACCTCGGCACGATCCTCAAAAAGTGAGCCTTAACAGAGAGGAGGCTGCCGTATGGCACAGGTTTTTCCCACAAAATCGAACCTGATGGCGCAAAAGCGCAGCCTTGCGCTTGCCAGCCAGGGCTATGACCTGATGGACCGCAAGCGGAACATCCTCGTGCGGGAAATGATGCAGCTGATCGACCGGGCGGCGGTCATCCAGGACGAGATCGCCACCGCCTACTCTACGGCTTATAAGGCTTTGCAGCGTGCAAACATCACCTTGGGCGTGGTGGGTGAGTTCGCAAAGACAGTGCCGGTGGAGACCGGCCTCAAGCTGGACTACCGCAGCGTCATGGGCGTGGAGCTTCCCATTGTTGAAATGGAGGAAAGCGCCCCCGGCCTTTACTATGGGCTGGATTCCACCAACAGCCAGTTGGATGACGTGTATCTGAAATTCTGCGAGGTTAAGCGCCTCACAGTGGAACTGGCTGAGGTGGAGAGCAGTGTCTATCGCCTGGCTGTGGCCATTCAGAAGACCCAGAAGCGCGCCAACGCCCTGAACAACATCATGATCCCCCAGTTCACCGCCACCATCAAGTACATCACCGAGGTGCTGGAAGAAAAGGAACGGGAGGATTTCTCCCGCCTGAAGGTCATCAAAAAGCAGCGGGACGGTTGAACCGCCGCTGCAAAACTGAAAAGCAAAATCCCCTTTGCGGAATTTGAAGTGACCCCAAAAAGTTAGACAATATTTTGAAGCAAGAATAGTTCAAGCAGCCGAAAGGGCTTGTTGTCTGTGAATCGCAGGCGGCAAGCCCTTTGGCTTTGCCTTTATGCGGCGATTGTTGTAGTAGTCCAGATAATCCAGCAGTTCCAGTTTAAAGTGTTCCACGGATTCGAATTTCTGGAGATACAGCAGTTCACTTTTAAGTAGACCAAAGAAATTTTCCATAGCATAGGGCATAGCTGAAACCAATAGATAAACAAAAAATTTGAAGAAAAGCACGGTGAAGCCTTGTATATTGACCACCCGTGCGTAAGCTGTGACTCAGCTGCGAGGACACTAAAATATTGGAGGTATACATCATGGAATGCGGAAAGCTCACAGCCAAGCTCAGGGACGCGGTTCCGGTCTGCTTCATCGAGGACGGCAAAGAGGTCAAGCGCTTCAAGAACATCGAAATCCCAGACGAGATCAAACATCTTCCCTTCGTGGACTTCAAATTCGACGTACCGGCCAGCGGGGCCATCACTTTCAAGATCATGTTCGAGGCGGGCATCCTGCCGACCGAATGGCCCGAGGCCCGGCAGCGCAAGAGCCGGGGAACGAGGCGCACGGAAATCCCGCAGGAAAGCGTAGCGGCCACACAGGAGGCCGCCGAGGAACCTGTGGAGGAAGATGCCCAGCCCATCGAGGAAAGCGACGCAGAGGCCACACATGAGCCGGAAATCGAGGGGCCGATCACCCGGCTGGCTTTCAACGTAACGGGCGAGCAGCGCAAGGAACTGGTCAAGAGCATTGGCGAATATTACGGCATCGCGCCGGTATATCAGAACGCTCCGACTTTCGCGTACCGCATCGGTGGAATCGAAGTAGACAAGCAGGGAACGGTAAGCGGCTCGATTGACCGCGCACTGATCGCATGGCTGGCCAGCGAAGGTTACACCGAGGAATGAGCCACAATACAGCAAAATCCCATGCCGCAAGCATCACGCTCAGCATGGGATTTCTTGTTGCAGTTATAGGCATTTTGCCTTCGTACCTTTGATGGCAGGGGAGAGCGCCTATATATTCCGCTGTGAAAGGCAAAAAGAAATCCTCGGTCATTTCTGACCGAGGAAGTGGTGGTCGCAACAGGACTCGAACCTGTGACCCCATCGATGTGAACGATGTGCTCTGGGCCATCGGTCAAGTTGTCAAACTGAAATATGGATGTGAACACACCTCGGAAGCCCTTGAAATATGGGCTTTTTTTAGTTTTGGGGCGTGTTCACGCCGCCTATGTTCAGGGTGTGTTCAGCTGTGTTCACGGGCCTTGAACACGGGTGTGTTCAGGGGTGTTCAAGGGGTGTTCACGGCTTTGCTGTGTTCATTTTTCGCTGAACACGGGCATGGAAAAAGCCTGACGGTCTAAGCCGCCAGGCCGTTTTTTATTCCATCATGTCATGGTAGAGCTTCTCTGCCAGTTCCCTCACGCGGGGAACGTCGGTGTAAGCCTGCGACTTCCCTATGCCGACTGCTCGTGCAATAGAGAGCGGGCGTTCGTTACCTTTGTAGAGCTCCTTGAAGATCTCAGCGTATTTCGGCTTGATCCTCCCAAGCTCCTCTACCAGCATCGCCAGGATATCAGATGTTTCATCAACCTGATCCGGTTGCTGGCTGGCAGGCTCGAATTCGCTCTCGGCATACAGTGCATCCAACGAGGCCGGATGATTGTTATCAAAATCAAACCGCCCTACCTTCTCGCACTTAGCGCAGCGATTGCATTCCGGGCACATGATGTAGCCGCCGTGCCCGTCCTCGATCAGGCAGCGCTCCGAGCGCTCTTCCGCTTTGACATCGGCCCATTCCAGTTGCATATACTGATGGGCATCGTGTTCGGAAACCTCGACAAAGATGCAGGGGTAGTGCTTAGAACCGATACGCACAGAGCGTACCTTCCCAACCTGCTCATTTTCTTCGATGGTCTCCGGGTTGACACGAAGAGGTACTTTTACCAGGTTTGCGCCGTTGTTGCTGTTCTGTTTGCCAATTCTTGTCTGAGCCATAATCTGGCCCTCCTTTTCACAGTTGTCGCTGTGAGCGGAGAGCCGGATGTGCCCAGAGGAAGGGTGCACTTAACCAGACCCGTTCGGAAAAGCTTTTCGACTCTCCGCTCGTGTCAGGCCGCACCGTTCGCTGGTTTGGCTTTCATATTCAGTTCACCATTGCCGCCGCTGCGAACGACCTACTTCCGGACGGGGTCAGCTTTAGCTCTGATGGAGACAGTTTTACGACATGCTCGGGTCGGTCAGGATGCCCTCACCCTTTTATGGACATAAACCACAGGACATTTCCGGTCAGGTTGGCAACGATCTGAGAAAAATCTCTTTGCTGTGGCATACCGTGCGGAGATCATTCATCCCGAACCACTTTCTATTATAAAAAACCAATAAGTTTACGGATATATAGAAAAAATCAGCAACATCAATAAAGCTTATTGCCGCTTTAATATTGACTTCTGTGTAATTGACGAGTACAATGTAGAAGGATAATATGGAGCTGGCACCTGAGACCATATAATGTTGCTGGTTTTGATATAAGGAGCGTTGAGCCTATGAACAAGCCCATGTCAAGTGTTTTTTCAGAGATTTTTGTGAACAATCTGTTTGAGCTTGATAGCAACGCTTGCAAATGTGAAAAGGACACAAAAAACGTAGTCCCCGGAGAACCACCGGAAACTACATTGAAAATCTATAGCCTTTCGGATCGGCCTATTCACTTTTCGTATTCCGATAAAGATGGACTGAATCTGACAGGCCCCCAAGGTCGAGTGATCATAAAAAACATACTCGGCCAGGTTCTTGCATTAAAGGAAGACAATGCCGATGGCGTTATTCGCCTTATAGAAAAGGCAGGCTTCATTCTGCCGATCAGCTTTCAGAACTATGAAGCCGTTGAGTTCAATGCATTGATGAAAATAATAAGACGGATTAAGGCGACCGTGAATCTAATGAATGCTATTGATGGTAAAAACGTTTATGAGCAAATCCGCATGTTCCAAGCAATGACTTACCTGCTCTATGATGATCCGGTCGAACTTGACCTTGAGGAAATGAAGTATGTTACTTGTCCTCATGCACTAAATGAACTATTACGAAAGCCTATGCCGCTAAGGGATTTCCGTAGTGACCGTGGCAGTATTCTTGATAATGGAAATTTTGAAGTGGGTGATTCGATATCGCCCTCTGGCAAAGCGGAAGTATCGCATGATTTGTATAATCAGATGCAAATGGGTAATTTCGGAACCATCCCAGGACAAGGAAGTAGCAATTACCGGAATTTGTTCTTTGCATATATAAGCACGATGAAAAAGCAATCTGATTGGGCCCCTATAGTGGATTTTTATATGAACTATCAGAATCAAGCGGGAATCATCGATTACGTCGACCTCGATAGCATTACATACTTTGATCCAAAGGCGCAGTTCTCTTTGAATGATGACTTAAAAAAGGCATTGCCTAAAGTGGCACGCATGGTATTGAGTAATGAAATCAATCACAATATAAGCAGTATTCATATGCAGTATGACGGTGAGAGACTTGCACCCAAATGGAAGATAGATACTCTGCTCCAAGCACTCTATTTTGCAATCTTCTATATGAAGCCAGGAATAAAGATGTACAAGCGCTGCGCCAACCCTAACTGCAAGCGTGATGTGTTCTTCCTTACCGATAGAACCAAAACGAATAAGGAATACTGTAGTACACAATGTCGCAGTGCCGCTGGCCAACGGCGCAGAAGGCTCGGTGAACAGGCAGAAAAAAAGCCCCAGTCGTGATGACCGGGGCTATACTTATCGAATCATCTGAGGGTTAATGTCTGGGCGGGACAAAACTCTCTCAATACATTGCGCGAGAGCACGTTTTTGTTCTTCCGGGGTACCGATATAGTTATACATGAGATACCTTGTATCCACCACAATTCCTTGAACACGTTCATAATTCTTCATGTGTGGATTGGCTGGATCGAATCTCCAGTTACCGACCGCCTCGCCAACGTTTTCGATATCACCACTCAGCTTAAAGTAATTTTTCTTTTTATTATATGGGAGAATGAATGCATTGAACAGCCGCTCATTTGGGATTGCTCTGGTACGTTCAATAAACTCCCCATAGGTGATTTGTTTGTTGATGTCCGGCCCGCCAGGCAGGTGATCTGGGTTTTCAGTCCACCCATACCGATAGCACTTGGCGTCAAGAACATAGTACTTATCACCGTATATCATAATTGAATCAGGCTGCAGAGAAGTACGCTTTCTCATGGACGCGGTTCCATAATCAAGGAGCCAGGTTGCTTTCGGGAAGAATTGGTCTTTGTTGGAAATCCCGAATGCCGCATCTATCATACTCTGCCAGACATATTCAAATCGATCAGTGCCAAAGAAGAAACGGTGGTTTTCGCTTTCAGAATCCTTATATGCAAGAATGTGTCGCATAGCTTGGAACAAATCTCGATCCACGTCATTGTTCGTATGATTGATTTTGTCTGTCAAAATCGAGATAGATTCTGTTATGCTTGGGTGCTGTGCAGGTTCCTCTGGCACGAATGAGACATAGATCGCTCCCATCTTGGAAAAGGCTTCATGAACACAATATTGATGAATCTGGGTGATCTTTTTATTGGCATTCGGAGTCTGCTTCCGGACAGTCATTTGAGTAAAGATAATTGATCCGTTTTTCTGGACAAGCCCCATTTGATCCTTGAAAGTTCGTGGCCAGTGAGGGGTTCCTTTTGTTGCGGTGGTATATTGTGCTTCTGTCTCGATGTAATAGTGACCGGTGTTAAGGAAATTCCTGATCACCTGTATATATGCGTGCATCGGAAAGTCTACAGAGACAGGGCCACTGAAATTGAGTGACTCAATATGGCTGTCTTCTTTCATGAAAGCTGCCAATACTCCAAATAGGTTATGAACATCTACCCGAAGATCATCATCGTCTTCAGGTAAGTCATACCCAATTGGAAAATAGATTGTCATTCCGTCTGTGTCAGCTTTTACGCCAACAAAACTGTCGCCCTCACCATTTTCATTGACATGACACATTTGGCGAAGGGTGATGTTACGCCGTTTCATGTCATCATCAATATTTGGCAGTATCCTATCTACAGCTTCAGCATTTCTAAGCTGCGCGGCACCCGGCATAAACGATCACCACCTTCCTTGGGGCTAAGATTATGATTCGTAAAGAAGATCCCGTATTGAACTCTTAAATATTTTGAATCGATCCTTGCCTCTATTTTCGTATACGAACATGCGGATCACCGCTTCAAGAGAATCGAGCTCCTTATTCTCCTCAGTATCAAAGACGGCCCCGGCATTAAACTTGAATGCGTCATCCCACAGATATTTGATTACTTTTTCCGGGAAGATCCGGTTCTGAATGAGAGCGGAACGGATTTCCCGTAGCCGTGCTTTTTGTGCCGATGTTATGCCGTCAACCATTTCAGCTTTCAGTAACTCATTGAGTTCTGCAAGAATTGTATCGTGGTTGACAGGCGCATCAGCATCATTGTGCATCAGATCGCTTTCATGCACAAAATACACACCAAGGCGTTTATCTTCGGATGAGGCCATTTTTGCTTTGTTCCCGACAATCTGTTTGTTGATAACTTCACAGAAATGCCGCCATGAGACACCTGTATCAAGTATTGGACAATTGGCAAGCGTCGGCCTTACATTTTCAAAGCTGTTCTCTATCAGCCTCATATTCCATCGCCGCTGAAATGCTGTATCAAGCGTAAATACATTCTGGTCGGAGGTATTCATAGTAGCAAGAATAGATAGATTTGAAGGAATGCGAACTTTATGAGAGGCGTCTTGATACACGATTTCAGCTATGTTTTTGTTAGTAATCTCATATTCACTTGTACCAGGTGGATAGATTTCTCCGTCAATCGTTTTCTCTTCGACCGTTCTGTCAAGCAGCTGGAATATATCTCCAAAAATAGCTGGCGCATTGCCCCGGTTAAGCTCTTCAATCACAAGAATATATTCCTGCTGTGGGTTTGCATATGCGTCTCGAAGGATAGTAGTAAATGGCCCGGGAGAAAACTCATAGGTCACTTGGTTGCCATTTTCCTTATCAACAACCGGAAGAATTTGCCCAACGAAATCAGAGTTTGTATAGTCGGGATGAAAAACTAAGCGTTCAACTACGGAATCTGGATGGCAGTATTCATGTTGAATTGTCCAACTCTTTCCCGATCCAGGAACACCATAAAGAATAATATTACGTCCGCCAGACAATCTATTCTGATTAATTGGGTCGTATGTTTCAGCAGTTCCCTTCAATACATATGATTCTTCCGTATCTTGCACCATATCAGGCGGCAAGGAAATAAAGGATATATAATCCTGCCACTCTACAATATCTTCTTGAAAGATCTGTACTCCAGAAAGATCTGGAATCGTTGAATCAAATAAAGCCGTTTTCTCTTCTTCTGTGATATGGAAAACCTCAAAGAATCGTTCAACAATCCCTTCTGACGACAAATCTGCATTCAGGTTTTCCTGACGAAGAAGCCAAATAGAAAGATAAAATGCCGGCAGAGCATGAGAATAACTCGAGATGTAGTCATGCAAAAAAGCAATATAGTCCGCGCTCCATCCCCATGTTCTACTACCGCGTTCATGAATAAAAGCTTCCTTGAATGTTTGTGTGTTGACCGCCTGGAGTCCTGTAGAAGGATATCTCTGGTTTACCCATTGCTTATCGCGTGAATTTGAGTTATATGGCTGAAAATAGTATGAAGATTCTGGCGCTATACCGTGGTATTGATTCATGAACTCTTTGTTCCAAGTATCAATAGAACAAGTTGTTACTTCACCAACAGGAAGCTGATGCTGCTTTGCGGATAGGAAAGTTATGCCAAAGAAAGGGTGTACATCATTGATGTGCTCGATAGCCATTTGAATTATTTGCTTTGTAAAATACATGCTTACACCCCCAAATCCTTTAAGATATATTTACAGAAGTCCTCGTTTAATTCAATTCCTATCGCGCTATGCCCAGATTCAACGGCAACCCTAACCGTTGTTCCGCTACCAGCAAAAGGATCGAGCACTGTTCCATTGACCGGGCAACCTATATCCAGACATCTTTGAACTAACTCATCTGGAAATGGTGCGGTATTAATACTACCAGCTTTTGTCCTTGCAGTTATATCCCATATGTCTTCATCTAAGGTCTTCCCCTTAAGCGGCCCTCTATCAAAATAATAGAAACGACTTTTTACAAACATAAATACATTTTCATAGCTATGCTGAGGTCGATCTTTAACCGTCTCCGGGAGAGCCTTATTTCTATGCCATATGATGGGCGCACGAAGTATCCATTTTCTGGACATCATTTCTATTGCCACACGCCATGGAACACCAAGAATTGTTTTCCGTTGTGCATCCACGCCAACACCACCACTTTTGTCAACAGGGCGAACACCGAATCTTCGCTTAGAACTCTTATTATCAACACCAGTTGACTTGCCTTTTCCAGAGTAGTAAGTGTCCCCAATGTTGAGAAACAGAACTCCTTCATCCTTAAGAACTCGATAACACTCATCCATTACATCACAGATATGACAGACATATTCGTTTACGGTGTCTTCAAGTCCGAACTGCCCCTCTACCTGATAATCGCGTAGAGAATAATATGGTGGTGACGTGATAATACAATCCACAGAGCCCGGCTCTAAAGTTTTCAAAACCTGTTGTGAGTCACCGCATCGAATTGACCAAGAATGACCTTTTTCTGAAACGCCTGCCCATTCCTTAGTAGCATCACTCATTGATGTGCTCCTTCCGACTCCATTAATACTCATTGATATCAATACCAGCCCGTAACAGGCGCTCATAACGTTCATTTGAGATGATGACGACCATCGGTTTTCCGTGTTTAAGGACATATCCAGTAGTATCTTGTTCTGAAACTTTCGCTATTATTTGTGAAGCATGGCCCCTCAAAAAATCGGACATATTATAATGCTCCATTGGCTTAATACTTTTCTTCTCCTCAGTCATAGGACACCTCCTTGGCAAACTCTACCTTGATTATTCTATCAAAAAGTAATTACTTTAGCAATTACAATTTGTATCTTTTTTATTAACCATTACCATAATTAATCCTTCCGGTACCATTCTGTCTCGTACCCGTCGGCCCGCAGCACTGCTCCCGGGAGCCAGGGCGGCACTCGGCCCATCTGCTCGCAGATTGCCTGCAGATCCACCCCCTGGCTGGCTTCGATGATGAGCTCGTCATGAATATGCCCGCAGATAAAGCAGTGGCTCAGCGTCCGCATAGCGTAACACAGGATGTCCCGCGAGATTGCCTGCACGATGTTTTCCACGAATTTCGGGCCGTAACTTTCGATCCGTTCCCATTTTTTCGTCGCGCCGACGCCTTCGTAGGTGACGGATTCGCCGCCGAATTTATTCTCGCCGATCTTCGGTTTCACATAGGCCAGCCGTCTGCCGGACGGAAGCTGAATGAACAGCATGGCGCTCTGGTAGACGAACCGGATGCCGTGTGTTTCTGTGGCCGTCCGCATGCGGATCGCTGTCTTTACGGCATCATCCACATCCCACCAGAAGGCGACGATGTTTGGATTGGACTGCCGCCATGCGGAAACCAGCGGCTGGAGCTCCTCTTCTTTCAAGCCCATGTCCAGAGCGCCCATCGCTTTCAGGGCACCGACGCTGCCGCCGTAGCCGAGAGCCAATTCGGCAATTTTGCCCTTTTGCCGGAGATGGCCGTTCACGCCGTGTTTTTCCACGGGTACACCAAACATCGCGGATGCCGACGCGCAATAAATATCGCCGTTGCTGCGGAAGACCTCTGTCCTCCACGCTTCCCCCGCCAGGTAGGCGATCACCCTTGCCTCGATGGCGCTGAAGTCGCTGACGATAAACTTGTATCCGGGTTTTGGCACGAAGGCCGTCCGGATCAACTGACTGAGTGTGTCAGGCACATCCTCATACAACAGCCGGAGCATCTCATAGTCTCCGGCCTTCACCAGGCTGCGGGCGGAGGCCAGATCCGGGATGTGGTTCTGCGGCAGATTCTGCAACTGAATCAGCCTGCCAGCCCAGCGCCCGGAGCGGTTGGCTCCATAAAACTGGAACATGCCACGGCACCGACCGTCAGCGCAGACACAGTTTTCCATGGCGATGTACTTTTTCACGCTCGACCGGGCAAGCTGCTGACGGAGTTCCAGCGCCTGGGCCAGTTCCGGCGGCGCGGTCTTCAGCAGTTCCTTCACGGCTTTCTTGTCCAGGGAGTCTACCTCCACCCCATGATCCGCCAGCCACTGCTTCATCTGAGCCACAGAATTCGAATTTTCCAACTGTGTCAGCTTTTGCATTTCGGTGGAAAGCTCGTCACGGGACAGGGCATCCAGTTGGATGGCTTGCTCGACCATCTGACGATCCAGGCCGATGCCTCTGTCGTTGATCTGCTCGGACAGGTGATATTCCTCCCAGACGGAATCCGGAACTGGGAACTTGGCCAGCACCTTCTGGATAGACATCTCCACCTCCACATCGCGCTTGTTGTATGCCTTGAAGGTGGCCCACTTGTCCGGCGCATGCTGCGGGCGGTTCCAGAGCCTGCCGCCGTTCACTTTCGTCGGCTTGCAGGGTACGGAGAAATACTTGATCAGCGCCTTGCCCTCTGTCATCTTCTGATCCTGCAGCTTCAGCACTGCGCCGACACCCTCCAGCGAAAGCGGCAGGCCAATGTATGCCGACCAGATCAGGGAGCATTTCCACGATGCCGGGTTCAGATAGTTGCCGACGCTGTCCTCCGGGATGCTGTAGCTGCAGAACAGATCGGGCCGGTTCTTCCGCAACCACGCCGACAGACAAATCCGCTCAAACGCCGCATTGAATGCCCATTTTGTCACAGACTCGTCCACGATGGCCCGCAGCACATCCTCCGGGATTTGCTCCCCGCAGGCCACATCGATGACGGACACTTCGCCGCCGTTGACGGAATAGCCGAACAGCAGGATTTCAAACTCGGGGTCTTCCGTATATCTGTACACACCGCTCTTGGAAAGATCGGTGCCGGATTTCGTTTCCAGGTCAATGGAGAGATATTCGATCATATGTCCTCCTGAAAAAAGGCGGCACCAGTCCTGCCGATGCCGCCTTGTCGTTACGCCTGCTCGATGATTTTGTCCAGTGCTTTCTGCTTATCCCTGTGGCGCTTCACCATTCTGACGATGCCGCGCACGGCACTATAGATGTTATAGATGAACGCAACAGCGATCAGAATAACAAGGGCCTCAAAGGCGAAGGTCACCAGGAACATCTTCATAGATTCATATGTGATCATTGTCATCATTCCTTTCATGCCGGGCAGCGGAGCTCATCGCTCTGCCGCCCGGCTTTTTTTGTCTCAGGACAGGAAGTCCTCATCGTCGTCGGTGGCGAAATCGTCCTCGGCGCGGCTGCGGCTTCCCATGGGCTCGCCGTCCCGGATCTTCTGCAGGTTGTTCAGCCCGCAGGCGATACCCTTGTTGCCATTGCTGTTGAAGGCATACAGGTTGATGCTGGCCCTGCCATAGACACCGGAGTAAACCTCGGAGCGATCCAGGATGGGGTTGCAGTCCGCATCCACGATGCCCGGCGCGGTGCTGCTGTTGGCGTTGATGAACATGCACCCGGCATAGGCGGGATCGCCCTTGCGCTCCTTGTCACCGTCGCGGAGGGGCAGCTTCAGGCTCTCCAATTCGGGGACAAACTTGCTGTTGCCGCGCAGCTTGCTCTGGCCTTCCTCATACGCGGCCTTGATGGCCCGGTTGATCTTCTCGATGGTGGCCGTGTCGGTCTTCGGGATGATCAGGGAGACGGAGAACTTGGGGGTGGAACCGTTGATGGACTTGGCCTCCCAGACGTTCGCATAAGACCAGCGGGTGTTGGGGCCAGTGATAACCTTGGTGGGATTGACAAACTTACTCATGATCTTTTTCCTCCATAAAATCGTTTTTCGCAGTGTTCATGGCCGGACGCTTGTCCGACTCTTGTACTAAGGTTGGCTTTCCCGGCGGCTTGAATGTCAGCCCGCCCAGGATGTCGTCGAAACGTTTCTTGCCCAGAAGCGCCTTCATGGCGGTGAGGCCCAGCAGCTTCCGTTCGTAGGGATCTTCGCCAGCCGCTGTGACGGCGGCGGCTACAGCTTCCTCGTTGGTGTACCTGGTGACGGAGCGCCCCTCCACCACTTTGAAGCCTGGGTAATGTGTGCCTGAGACCGCCTGCTGCAGCGCGTATTCCTTTACATCACCACCCCATGCGATCAGTTCATCGATCCGGGACAGGATGACGGCGATCTCGTCGTCAGTGAGTTCGGAAGGAACCTCGAAGTCGTACCGGGCCATCTCCAGGTTGTACTCTGTCCGCTTTCGGCAGGTAGCCTTCGCGGTGCAGAACTGGCAGTGTTCTCCGGCTTTGAACTCGCCCTCGCCGTTGAAGGCCAGCCTGGCTGTGGGAGCCAAAACGTTCTCGGCCCAGCCCAGCAGGTCAGCCTTGCTCATTTCAAAGGTGGAGATATTCTCCCGCCGGGGCTGGAAGATCGTCATCCGCACGGTGCTCACATCGTAGATTCCGTCGAAGGCCTCCAGCAGGCCCAGGGCGTAACACATGGTCTGCGGATTCTGTGTCGCGTCCACCATGATGCCCACACCGTATTTCAGATCGATCACATGGAGCACATCGTCGGCCACAATGCAGGCATCCCCGGTGCCGAAGCCCTCAGGCACCCACTTGGAGAAGTCCAACCGCTGCTCTACCAGCACGATGGGATCAGCGCAGTGCTTCCGGGCCTCGGCCAGCTGTTCCATGACGAAGGCACAGTAGGCATCCGTGCAGTCAGCCATCTCCTGATCGAAATACTCCAGATCCTCGGTGGGATCTCGCACCTTCATGCCCAGCGCCTTCTGCACCTTATAGGCTGCAAGCTCATGTGCATCGGTGCCCTGCTGGGCATAAGGTGAAGCTCTGTCCGGGTGTGCCGCGCACAGCTTTGCGCTGGGCGGGCATTCCAGCCAGCGGTGACTTGAGGATGCGGAGAGCAGTGCGTGTTTAGCCATGGAGCGCCTCCGCTTCCGCGATCAGATCCGGGTACTTCGCCGGATCAATGTCCGTGAGGCTCCCGCCGTCGCTGTACTTTCTGACCAGGGCCTTGGCCTCGTTGCGGAAGCCGTTCTGGGACAGATCCGCGAGGATGGCCCTGACCTCTTCCTTTGTGTACGCCTTCAGCGCGGGCGTCTCCGCCACAGGCTCAGTCACCGGCGCGGGTTCCTCCGCCGCAGCGGGCATATCCTCCGTAAGGCAGTCCCGCACATGGGCGGCAGCTTTCAGCAGGTTTTCCCCGCAGGTGATCAGTGTTCTTCCGACCTCGGTCATCTCATCAAGCGCCGTGGCCAGTTCGCTCATTTTGCTCATGGTTGTCTCCCTTCTGAATGACTTTCTTTGCCAGCTGCTTAGCCACCACGCTGATGGCGATCAGCACCTCGAACAGTTCCTCATCCGTTGCCTGCTCCACCGGGGCAGGCTTTTCTTCACGCATCGCATCCTGCATCTGCAGCACCTCTCTTTCCGAAGGACTCTGTGTCCCTCCGTCCCCTTACGGACAGTCGGGAATATGGTTTTCCGGTTTTCCTGAAACTTTTTTTCGAAGCCGCCTCCTGTCGTCCTCAATTCCTATCGGACAGTGGGCAGTCTGTTTTTCCGGTGCCGCTGCAAATTTTCCCAGGGGCACACACGCATATAAAAGGAAGCGAAATTTTCCCGCCCCAAAACCGGAAAAAGCGTCCTCCGACTGTCCGTAAGGAAGCGGAGGACGCATGGCGCTCCTCACATTACAGGAAAGGAGCGAGTCCAATGGGGCAAGCGACGATTCAGGAACCCGGGAATAAACACAGGTTGGAGGTACAGGCATGAAGTTGATTTTACAGACGGCGAACATCGTCGGCGATGAGAAGAACTGCCTCTACCCGAACAGGGCGGAGGTCACCAGCGCCGAGGAGCTTCAGGAAGCCGTCAAGATGGATCACGTATGCGCGGAGTATGACAACGATTACCGCAGCAAGGAGAACTTCCGTCAGTCCAATGTTCTCGTCATGGACTGCGACAACGACCACACGGAAAACCCGGCGGAGTGGATCACGCCGGAAAAGCTGGACGAGATGATGCCGGATATCAGCTACGCCATCGCCTTCAGCAGGCATCACATGCTGGAGAAAAACGGCAAGGCACCCCGGCCCAAGTTCCATGTGTACTTTGAGATCGAGCCCACGCAGGACGCGGATTACTACGCGGCGCTCAAGGAAGCCATCTACCGGAAATACACCTTCTTCGATGACAACGCCCTGGATGCCGCCCGGTTCATCTTCGGTGCGGATGTGGGTGACGCCATCTGGCATGAAGGCTGGCTGACCATTGACAGCGAGGTTGAGATCGGTGCTCCCATAGAGCGGAACGATACGGGCCGCGTCGGCAACGTCATCATCGCAGGCACACGGAACAAGACCATGTCCAAGTTTGCGGGCCGGGTCATCATCCGGTACGGCAATGCGGACAAGGCTCATCAGATCTTTATGGATGAGGCGGCAAAGTGTGAGCCGCCGCTGGATGACGAAGAGCTCGTCACGATTTGGGCCAGCGCCGTCCGCTGGTATGAGAAGAAGATCAGCAAACAGGACGGCTATATGCCGCCAGATCAGTACAACACCCAGGAATTCATGAGCCTGAAGCCCGGCGACTATTCCGACATCGGTGAGGCCAAGGTGCTGGCGCGGGAGTACGGCGACGAGCTCCGATTCACCGACAGCACGGATCTCATCCGGTACAACGGTATCTACTGGCAGGAATCCAAGCAGATGGCCATCGGTGCCATGATGGAGTTCCTCGACCTGCAGCTGCAGGACGCGAAGGATCAGGTTGCGGCGACAAAGCAGGCGCTGCTGGACAGCGGTGTGTCCCAGGAGGATGTGGCTGCGGGCGGCAAAACGCTGTCGAAAGCTGTGTCCGGCGACGATCAGCTGAAGCTGCTCATGGCCTACATGTCGGCCCTGCAGTATTACGCCTTCGTCATGAAGCACCGCGATTACAAGTACGTCATGTCCAGCCTGAACCAGGCCAAGCCCCTGGTGCTGATGGACATCAACCAGCTGGATGTGAACCCGTATCTGCTGAACACGCCGGAAGCTACCTACGATCTGCGCCAGGGGCTGGACGGAGCGCGGGAACATGATCCGTTGGATTACCTGACCAAGTGCACCAACGCCTCTCCCGGCGATGCCGGAAAGGATCTGTGGCTGGATACCGTCAGCCGCGTATTCTGCAACGACCCGGAACTGATCGATTATGTGCAGACCATCGTGGGCATGGCCGTCGTCGGCAAGGTGTTCTCGGAAGCCCTCATCATTTCCTACGGCGACGGCGCGAACGGCAAGTCCACCTTCTGGAACACACTGGCCCGGGTGCTGGGCAACTACAGCGGCATGATGAGCGCCGACGCGCTGACGGTTGGCTGTAAGCGGAACGTGAAGCCGGAAATGGCGGAGCTCAAGGGAAAGCGCCTGATCATTGCCGCCGAACTGGAAGAAGGCATGCGGCTGAATACCAGCACGGTGAAGCAGCTGTGTTCCACCGACGAGATCGAGGCTGAAAAGAAGTACAAAGATCCGTTCAAGTACGTACCCACGCACACGATGGTCTTGTACACGAATCACCTGCCCAAGGTCGGAGCCAGCGACGACGGCACATGGCGGCGGCTGATTGTGATCCCCTTCGGCGCGAAGATTCAGGGCAAAACCGACATCAAGAACTACACCGATTACCTGGTGGAGAACGCCAGCCCCTACATCATGACCTGGGTGATCGAAGGAGCGAAGAAGGCCATCGACGCCGGATTCAAGCTGCACCCGCCCAAGTGTGTCCAGGATGCCATCAATGCCTACCGTGAGGGCAATGACTGGCTGGGTCATTTCCTTGAGGAATGCTGTGATGTCGGCGCGGCGCTGAAGGAAAAATCCGGATCGCTGTACCAGCAGTATCGGGCCTTCAGTACCGAAAACGGTGAATACGTGCGCAGCACGACGGATTTTTATTCCGCGCTGGAAGGCGCAGGCTTTGAACGGAAGCGTCTGAAGGAAGGCCGGATGGTTTTGGGGCTGAAGCTGAAAGCCGGACAGGATTTCGCATAAGGACACGGCAGTGGTGACGGTCGATGACGGGCAAATCAGAAACTTTTTTCAGAATGACTGTGGTTGGTGTCAGTCGATGACGGTCATATCTAAAAAAGTCTCTAAAGGGTTTTTCTGAAAAATTCTTATATAGGGGGTTTTTGGAAATGACCAGCATCGACCGTCACCCTGGCCTGGAAAGGTACGATTTGATGAGAGAAAAGACAGTGGAACAGAAACTGGTGAAGGCCGTGAAAAGCCGGGGCGGCATCTGTCCAAAACTGGTGTGTCCAGGATTTGATGGAATGCCCGACCGCCTGGTCTTATTGCCTGATGGGAAGGTCGGCTTTGTGGAGGTGAAGGCTCCCGGCGAAAAGCCCAGACCGCTGCAGGTATCCCGGCACAATCTCCTGAGGAGCCTGGGCCTTCAGGTTTTCACCCTGGACGACATAACCGCCATCCCGCGCATGCTGGATGAGATCGGAGGCAAGCATGACAATCCTTCTAACGGATAAAAAGGTCGCAACGATTCTGGAGCCCCGGCACATGCTGGAACTGGTGGATGAGTACATGGGCACGGACACCCGCATGTGGTTTGAGGATTATCTCGCCGAGGCTGACAGCCAGACTGCGGATGTGGCCGCGATGGAAACCTACTACGAAAAGCGGATCGAACATTACCAACAGGTGATTCGTGATCTCCGCGCACACGCCGAGAAGCTGGCCGGGCTGATCCGGGAAAAGGAACTGAACCGGATGGCCATCTCCCATGAAGCCGGACAGATCGGTGTGATTACGGGGAGGGAGCTGCGATGAAGTATGTGCCCCATGAGTATCAGCGGTTCGCCACGGATTTCATCGTGACACACCCAACCGCAGCCATCTTCCTGGACATGGGCATGGGCAAGAGCTCCATTACCCTGACGGCGATTGAGCGGCTGATGTATCAGGAATTTGAGGTGCGGAAGGTGCTGATCATCGCGCCCCTGCAGGTGGCGAAAAACACCTGGCCTGCCGAGATCCAGAAGTGGGATCACCTGAACGGCCTGACCTGGTCTGTGATCATCGGGACACAGCAGGAGCGCATGGCGGCGCTGCGCAGGGAGGCCGACATCTACCTGATCAACCGCGAAAACACACAATGGCTGATTGAGAAAAGCAGGATGCCCTTTGACTACGACATGGTGGTGATCGACGAACTGTCTTCCTTCAAAAGCTGGCAGTCCAAACGATTCAGAAGCCTGATGAAGGTTCGCCCCTTTGTCCGCCGCATCGTCGGCCTGACAGGCACACCCAACAGCAACGGTCTCATGGATCTGTTTGCGGAATTCCGTGTGCTGGATATGGGCCAGCGGCTGGGGCGCTTCATCGGGCAGTACCGGAATGCGTTTTTCAAGCCCGACAGGATGAACGGCCCCATCGTGTACAGCTATAAGCCGCTGCCCGGCGCGGAGGAAGAAATCTACCGCCGGATCGGAGACATCACGATCAGCATGAAAGCCTGCGGGCACCTGAAGATGCCGGAACTGATCTCCACCACATACGAGGTGGAAATGTCTCCCGACGAACAGGAACAGTATGATGCCATGAAGCAGGAACTGGTGCTCTCCCTGCCGGACGGTGAAGTGACCGCCGCCAACGCCGCTGTGCTGACAGGAAAGCTCCTGCAGATGTCCAACGGCGCGATCTATACGGATGAGGGAAACACCATCCAGATTCACGACCGGAAGCTGGATGCCCTGGAAGATATCATCGAAGGCATGAATGGCAGGCCCCTGTTGCTGGCCTACTGGTTCAAGCATGATCTGCAGCGGATTACGGAGCGCCTGACACAGATCGGTGTGCCCTATGAACGGCTGGATTCGGAAGCCTCCATCAAAAGGTGGAATGCGGGACAGATTCAGGTCGGACTGGCGCACCCGGCATCCACCGGGCACGGGCTGAACCTGCAGGACGGCGGGAACACAATCTGCTGGTTTTCGCCAATATGGTCTTTGGAACTGTACCAGCAGACGAACGCCCGCCTGTTCCGGCAGGGACAGAAGGCCAGCACCGTTGTGGTCACGCACATCGTGACAAAAGGCACAGTCGATTCCAGAGTGCTGAAGGCGCTGGAAGAAAAGGATCGGATTCAGGAGGCGCTGATCGCGGCGGTGAAAGCCGAGGTGAAGCGATGACCGGATATCAGGCGCTGGCCAACGGCATCATCGAGCAGGCCGTGAAGGATTACAGGGCGGCGCTGAAAACCCTGCGGCGGCACCCGGATTCCAAAGCGGCAATGGCGACAGCCATGGAGGTGGAGCGCTTCTTCCACTCCTCCTGGTTTGCCGTCCTGACAGACATCGACCCGGATTACCTGATTGAAAGACTGAGGAAGGAGGCGGTGAAATGACCGCAAAAGAATATCTGAGCCAGGCTTACTGGCTCGACCGCAGGATCAACAGCAAGCTGGAACAGCTGTCTTCCCTGAACGACATCGCTACCCGGAGCACATCGGTCATGAGCGACGACGTGGTGAGCCGTACCCGAAATGTGCATGCGATGGAAGATGTGATCGCCAAGATCGTGGACATGAAGGCCGAGGTGAACGCGGAGATTGACCGTCTGGTGGATCTGAAAAGGGACATCATGGAAGTGGTCAAGGCCGTGGATGATCCGGAGCTTCAGACCCTGCTGGAACTGCGGTACCTGTGCTTCAAGGACTGGCCAGACATCGCCTGTGAGATGCATTGCTCCGAGAGCAATGTGTACAAGGTGCATTCCAGAGCTCTGCAGGCAGTGCGGGTGCCGAAATTGGATAGCAAATTACAGTGAATTCCACTGTTTTCCAGTAGGCCCCTTATGATATGATATACTCAGCAGAACAGGATCGAGAGAGCCTCGCAGGGACACACCCGGCGGGGCTTTTCCCGTATCCGGACAAGGAGTTGAAGCGCATGCTTTTCACCAGCGAGCAGGTGTCCGCCGGGCACCCCGACAAGATTTGCGACCAGATCAGCGACGCCATTGTGACCGACTGCCTGAAGCACGACCGGAACAGCCGTGTGGCGGTTGAGACCATGATCAAGGATGACCATGTGTATGTGGCCGGAGAGATTACCTCCAAGCACGAACCTAACATCAAGTACCTGGTGCGGGATGTGCTTCTCAGCGCCCAGCCGGATCTGTACGATACCGTCCAGGTGGAGGCACAGATTTCAAAGCAGTCCGGGGACATCGCCCTGGGCGTGGACAAGAAGGGCGCTGGCGATCAGGGCCTGATGTTCGGCTACGCCACGAAGGAAACCGGGAAAATGCTCCCTCTGCCCTTCGTGCTGGCGACGGAAGCCATCGACAGCCTGCAGACCAGACGGCATTCGGCCCTGCTGCCTGATGCAAAAGCACAGGTGACCTACGATTACCGTCGCCGCCGCATCGACACCTTCCTGATCAGCACACAGCATAAAGAAGATGTGGAACCGGATGATGTGCTTCACCTCTGCAAGCGGATCATGGAAAACGTCGCGGATGCACACCACCTGAATAAGGATTTCCGTGTGCTGGTGAATCCCACCGGGCGATTTGTAACCGGAGGCAGCTTTGCCGACACAGGCGTCACGGGACGGAAGATCATGTGCGACACCTATGGCGGTGCCTGCAGGCACGGCGGCGGCGCTTTCTCCGGGAAAGACCCGACGAAGGTTGACCGGAGCGGCGCGTACATGGCCCGAAAGATTGCCAAGGATATCCTGCGGCACGGTTTTGCCCGGCGCTGCGAGGTACAGCTTGCCTATGCCATCGGCATTGAGGAGCCGGTTAGCGTGTACGTGAACACATTCCACACGGGCAAGGTGCCCGCCGCGTATCTGGTCAGCTGGATTCGAAAGCACTACGACCTGACGCCTGCCGGAATCATTTCTTCCCTGGGCCTGCGGGATGTGAATTACAACAACACAGCGACCCTGGGGCACTTCTGGCACCAGTGGATGCCGTGGGAAGAATGATTATTTGTATTGTGTGCCCACAGCCCGTTGACTTTACAGGCATTCAGAGTGAGTAATGGCATGCAAAAAACGCAAAGGAGGTTTTTCTCATGACCATTACGACGAACACGACCGACCGCAAGGCGCTGGCCAAGGCCATCGCCGAGGAACTGGGCACGACTGCCCGCTATCTGGGCCTGCCTTCCTACGGCTACCAGATCGGCGACTTCACCGTTGATCACGACGGAAACATCATCGGAGAGGATTTCGGAGCCCTGCAGGATTTCCTGCGGAGGAACGGATACGTCAACAACGAGCCCGCCGCCGATCAGGAAGCCGTCACCGAAGCACTGCCGGATGAGGAAGCGCCTGCCGATTCAGAAGCGGAGCCCATCACCCAGATGGACATTTCGATTCCGGCGCGGAACGCTGCGGTGGCACAGCTGAAGAACCTGATCTTCATGCTTCACAGTCGCCAGACCCTGATTAACCGCATGACAGACAGCGAGTGCCTGAACATTCCTGACATCCTGATCGACAGGCTGCAGGAAAGCACACTGGAAACCTCGGAAGCGCTCACCGACCTGCTGGATGATTGCAAAACCATGGAAGGACTGACCGGATTTGATTTCCGGGACGGAAAGGTCAGCATGACCTTTCCCTTTGATGAGACACAGCCGGAGCGCTGGACAACCTACGCCAACCTGCTAAACCGGATTTACGACGCGGCAATGAAGGCTACGCGGGTGTTCCCGGAGCGGGTGGAGCCGGACGACCAGAACGAGAAGTACCTCGCGCACGTCTGGCTCCAGCGGCTGGGATACCACGGTGCGGATTTCAAAGCGGAGCGGAAAATCCTGCTGGGCCACCTGAAAGGCTACTGTGCTTTCGGAAGCGGCGACAAGATGCAGGCCCACAAGGAAAAGTACACCGCTCTCCGGCAGGAGCGCAGGCTGGCCGAACAGGAAGCGGCGGTGCTGGAGGTCATGGTTGAGGAGGCGAACACCAATGAGTAAGAACATTCAGGAAGCCCTGCTGGATTTGAAAGCCCGGCAGGAAGCCGGAGAAAAGATGCCCTGCCCGCGATGCGGACGGGACACCATGAAGCCGGATCTGCACACCAACGCGCTGAGCCGACATGCCGACGGCATCTACGTGTGCGACGACTGCGGCACAGCGGAAGCGATGCTGGACTTCATGCGGAACCCGCTCCCGCTGGAGTGCTGGGCGCAGTTCCGGGAAGGTGAAGCCACAGCGGATTTCAAAGCGGTGCCCGGCGAGGAAGCGCTGAAGACCATCAAGGCCGAGCATGTGCCGCGCCTGATCCGGATCTTCCAGCAGTGGAAGGCGGGCACAGATTTCAAAGCCCTCCGGATCGCGGCGATGAAGGAATGTCCCGGCCTGACACAGATCTGGGAGGAGCCTTTCCAGGCGCTGTATACGGTGGCCGACGGTGAGATCGTGATCCGGTTCCGGCAGAACAACGATGCGGTGGAGGTCGCCGCAGACCACCTGACCAAAGCGAAGTAAGCCCCTGCGGATTTGAAAGCGGTTCAGCCAAGCGCTGGCCGCTTTTCCTTTTGCCCGCGTCGCCGCCACGTTGGCCCCTGTCGCGGGCTTGGCGGCAAGGGCCGAGGAAGAACCCGACCGGGCGAAACGGCGCAAACGTGGGCCAAACACGGCGCGGATTTGAAAGCCGCCCAGAGACGATGAAAGCCGCCTTCCGGATTGGAAAGCGGCTGTATTCGTGTGTCCCTGCGGCAGGTGTTGTCTTACCAGTGTGTGCCCCGCTGCAGGCTCCTCTCCAGCGCAGGCTTCAGGATGGTGTTGATTTGAGAGCACAGGCCGAGCTTCCGGTAGGCGTCCTCGATGCCCTTGTAGTAGGCGCTGTGGGGCGGCGACTGGCGAATCATCTTCATGATGTAAATCATGCCTTCGATTTGAGAGCCGTCCGACATGTGCACGGGCCAGCGCTCCTTGATGTAGTAGCTGGGGAATCCTTCGTAGCGGTCAAGGCTCCGTTCGTCGCGGTCGTTGATTTCCCAGACGGCAACGGGCACCCGGTTGCGCTGGTCGCCTGTCTTTTCGACGTTGGCGTGGAGGTAGAACTCCAGCCGGGCTCCGGCGATGTACCCGGTGCCGATGAGCCGGGCATCCGGACAGCGGAATGCCATCTGTTCCTGAACCATGTTCGATCCGTAAGCGATGTACTTCATGAGTCCTCCTTGATTTGAGAGCCTGCGGCCCTTTTCTATCTTCGCCCTTTTCAGGGGAAAACGCAAGTGTCAGTCTGTAAGGTATCCGTACACCTCGGTGAGGTCGAGGACTTCCATTTCGTAGTCCGGGGTGTACGTGAAGGGGTCGTGTTCGTAAAGCTCATACTTGTCGATTACGCAGGAAACGCAGTCATCGATGAACTCGGAGCGGGCATCGCCGTCCGGGAAGGCCAGCTGATTCTCTTCCTCCAGCTCCTGTGCTGCCGTCTCCACGTTGTAGCGGATGTCTTTGTCGGTGATGGTAATGGATATGATCTGTTTCATGTTCGGAACCTCCTGTGCTTGATTTCAAAGCCCTGCGGCTTATGGGATTGATCACTCTGGTGCCGCCGGAAGTCAAGCGGAACCTGACCCGGTATGTACTTCCGGCGGCTGATTTGAAAGCTGGTCAGTTCCAGCCTTCCTCCGTCCAGATTTCGGAGCGCAGTCTGATGATGTAGTTGCTGACCTCCCGAGGGGTCAGGCCGATGATTTCGAGGTCGTTCCGTCCGTTGATGGTCGCCATCAGGATTTCGAAGAACTCGATTTTGAAGCGGTCAGCATGGTTCTCCGGGTCTTCTGCCCGGAACTCCTGCCAGTCCTTTTTCAGGTCGGCGATGGTGTAAACGCGGTCGTCGTTCAGGTCGATGAACTTCATGGTGTGTACCTCCTTCTTGATTTGGAAGCCTGTGGCTCCGGGTGAAGGTTCCCGATTCAGGAGCCCTCAACCGGAACCGCCGGAGCGGTTGCCGTGTGCGTCAGCGGATGGTGTACCGCTTGCCCTTCGCCGTGATTTCGAAGCGGCGCTTGCCGTCGTCGTTCCAGACCCGTTCCATCTTTTCGATGTCCTCCAGCCTGCAGGTTTTCATCTTCGGCTGTTTCCTGAGCCAGCGCAGGGCCGTCGATTTGAAAGCGCCGTCCAGCGTCTCCCGGCGGTCTGTGTGGCTGGCGCGGTAGCGCTCCATCCGGATGCGCCCGATGCTGGCGGCTTCGTCGAGCTCGATGTACCAGCCTTCGCCGCGACCGTTGACCTCAGCCCACTTGATTTGGAAGCTGGGCTCCAGTCGGCTGTTCCAGATGGTGCCGTCCCAGCGGTCGCCGACCCAAGTGTCTGCCGCCGCCCGCCCGATGGTCAGGGTGATCACGTCGCCGTGGAAGCCGTCGCTGATGTGGCTCCAGCAAAGCCCGCGTTCAAGGAGAACCCGGATGATTTCGGAGCCGTTGGTGAGGTCGATGTGCGCGATTTCGCCCTGCGAACCGTTCATGGTGTCCGGGAAAATGGTGTACCCCTGATTCAGGAGCTCGGTGACCTTCTGGGTGTACGCGTTGCGGATGTCCTGCTTTTTCATGGTGTGTTCCTTTCCGGGCTCTCGGCCCTGTCGATTTGAAAGCTGTGGCTGGCGCGGGCTTACTTGGCCTCGCGGATTTCGAAGCGGGTGGTGCCGTGTGTCCAAGGGTTGCTCCGCTCCTCGATTTCGAAGCGGCGCTTCATGGCCTGTGCCTGCTCGAGGGTCTTGGTGCCGCCGACCAGACAGCTGTTGCTGTTGTAGATGTGCCAGCGGACGCCGATGGGCTTGCCGTAGGCGATGGCCTGACTCCGGTTCATCATGGGGTGTACCTCCTTGGGCTGTGTGCCCTGCTTGATTTGGAAGCTGTGGCTTCCCGCGACCGGGCGATTCCTGTGCCCGGTTTCGGCCCGGTGCCGCCGGGCTATCATCAGGCGGGTCGGTTTCAAAGCTGTGTCCTCCCGGGTGTGTGCCGCCGGGTTCAGGAGGCCCGGCGGGTAGTCTCCGCACCGTTCCTCCAAGCCGCGTTGCCGGGCATGTGCTTCAGGAGGTGTGTGCGGGCGGTCTTGAACTCCTCGCCGTTCATGCCCAGCCGGAGGAGCCAGCACCGGAAGGTGTACGCCGGGTTGTCGGTGACCGGGCGGGCCGGGCTCGCGGAAGCCACCGTCAGGGCTTGGTGGGAAATCGCGAGGCAAAGCTGGATGTAGGCCTTGACCTCTCCGGCGTGAAGTGTGCTGTTGAAGGCCCGGAACTCGATGGTGCCCTTCTGGAAAACGCTGTGCAGGTTGAGCAGGTGGTACCGGGAGGGGTCGTAGTGCTGGTGTGCGTGGTACTCCCAGCACATGTCGTTGTACCAAATCTGGGCGAAGTCCTCGGAGGTCGTGGGCTTCCGGCGGTTCAGGGTCGCGAGGAAGTGTGGGTCGACGGGCTGGCACCAGCGGCTCCGGCGCTCCGGGCTGATTTGGAGGGCTTGGGTCAGGAGGTCTTCCTTGGCGTTGACCAAGTTGACCAAGTTCCGCAGGGTTTTTGGGGTGTGCTCCCCAAGGCCGACGTGTACGTGGATGCCGCAGGAGGGGTCGGCGTGTGCCCCAGCCGCCCGGAGGGCCCGGACGCAGGCCTGCACCGTTTCGATGTCTTCCCAGCGGCAAATCGGGCTCACGAACTCTGTGCCTTGGTCGCGCGGCCCGGCGATGCTGGCGTCGCTGACCAGCTTCCACCGCCGCCCGTCCGG
>ENA-OURU01001729-OURU01001729.1-human-gut-metagenome-genome-assembly--contig:-NODE-1729-length-25020-cov-8.505428_pt1 | contig 25020 bp, 20 predicted proteins | sample MGYA00242137_ERZ509064 | MGnify/ENA primary metagenome ERZ509064 (study PRJEB26280, sample SAMEA2338777) | human gut metagenome | biome: human gut; feature: human-associated habitat; material: faeces...
AGAGCACATTCGCCACTCTGCGGAGTATCGGAGAAAGAAAAACATAATAATACTTTTTACCCAAGTTCTTATTTCGGAGAAGTTTTCCCTACAATTCCGGAGGCGTAAAACGCCCCCGGAATCCCGTAGAGAAAGAAAACACACAATAATACTTGTTACCCGAACTCTTTAACTTAAAAAGCGAGGACACACACGACGTAACTGATGGCGTCCTTATAGTTCCAGTACACAGTGCCGTCATTGGCGTACACGTTCCACGCGAGGTTGGTGCTGCTCTCGGACGAAGACCAATACCAATATCCAGAAGATAATTGAGTCCCTCCGGCAGCTGAAATTCCTTTACTTACAGCACTATAATTTGTCCATACAGAGGCATACAATTCACCCTGTGCCGGGAGGTACCAGCCACTAACACCACTCGTTCTATAAGCGTTACAATAGCCTGCGGCATAGCTACTACCGGAACCAAGCGTGTTCACAATCTTTGAGGTGTTACTCTTGCCGTTAAAGTCTGTAGTATGGGGCGAAGAACTATAGTTTGTCAGCCCCGGAATATCTGTACCATATCCACCCCATTGCATATTCGTATGGTCTAAGTTAATCGCAATTCGTTTGCTGCCGTTGACATACGACACGACGCCTATCGGCGTCTTGCCGCTGACTTTGGAAGCGCTGCAGCTCATATCCGAGTTCAAAATACTGCCCACAACGCAAGTCTGAGCACAGCTGCTGCCATCCCAGTTATACCCGCTGGAACAATTACAGCTGGCATATTTGCCCCCGCAGGCCGTTCCGGCGCCTCCGGCATACCCCGTACCCGAACAGGTGTACTTGTATTCAGACTTACACGTACAGGCGCTGCCGTTCCATTGATAAGCACTTGCGCAAGAACAAGAAGCATATTTGCCCCCGCAGGCGCTTCCCGATCCGCCGGCATAACCGGTGCCGGAACAGGTGTACTTGAACGTGCCGTTACAAGAACAAGCTCCGCTGCTCCAGACATAATTCGTCGCGCAATTACAAGAAGTATACTTCCCGCCACAAGAGCTGCCGGAACCGGAAGCATAACCTGTTCCCGTACATGTATATTTGTAAATGCTGTCACAAGCACACGAACCGTTTACGCAGCTTTGCCCGGTCGTACATTTTGAGGTTCCGCAACCTGCATAATAGGTAACGCCGTTCTTGCTGCATGACTGCGACCCCACGTTCTGACAATTTGCATCGCATTGCGCTTTGGTCGTGGTCAGAGAGCAGCTCGGCCCGCAAAACAGCTTGGTCGTATCCCAGGGACACTTGACGCCCCCTTCCGCACAACTCGTTTCCGTATAGCCGAGTTTTTCGCAATCCGGCGTTGCCACGCATTCTGCCATGGCATTGCCGGCTCCCAGAATTGTACTGCTTAGCAATACATATACATAATAAACTTTTCTCATTTTCTTTCTCCTTTTACTCCGCGTAATAATTTTTACATTTTCTTGTTCGTAAACCCTCTTCCCTGTTTGTTGTTCATCTAACCATGTTACAAATACATTAAAGCCATCCCTCGATTGCGTGTAGCCGTCCACCTATAGAGTCATCCCTCATTTTTTCGCTAGAAAAAATGTTCAGGGATCTACGAATTCCCCTCTTCCTGTCACAGCACAGCGTTTTCCCCCTTCCTGTCATACCGCAACATTTTTTCTCTTCTGTCACTCCGGCCTGTTTTTTTATCTGTCACAGCGCAGCCTCTTTTTTTATCTGTCACTCCGGCCTGTTTTTTTTACCTGTCACTCCGGCCTCCGAGCCGGAGTCCAGGTCAACATTGATTCCTTAACCGCCTGGATTCCGGGTCAAGCCCGGAATGACAGTAAAAAAACAAGCCCGGAATGACAATTATATGAGTGTCATCCCTCGTTTTCGTAAGAAAACGTCAAGGGATCTTCGAATTCCCCTCTTCCTGTCACTCTGACCTTTTTCTTTATCTGTCATACTCCGGTTCAGCCGGAGTATGACAGCACCCGTATCGGCATTCTCAAACCGGGGAAAATCCCTCAGGAGGACAAATATGGACTTTCCCCAACCTGATTAATTTGAGCATACTTTCGAGAACCCTGAAAGCCTTCTAATAATATGATTAATCCTTAAAAAACTCACAATACCTTTCCCCAAAAGCTCTGAAGTCCGGGATTAAAAGTCTGGAGAATGAGTCGTATAATAAGAAATTAGAAATTTTGCAACTGAGTGTAGATTGACCTGCACGATTGAAGCAAAATATCCGGCATTTCTGTATTAGACGGCCATTATACAAACTTTTCACATACAGAAGAATAAACCGCTGTCATAAGGACATACCAGCTTTCTTCCCCCGCAGCTCGTTGAGGTATAGCCCAGCGCCGCACAATCCGTTACCGGTTTCTGGCAATAGTCGGTATAATCCACCAAACACCCGACAATACAATATTTGCTGGAACAAACCTCAAAATTGCAATCCGTCCCTTCCGGACACTCTGCCAGGCTGCACTCATAAGCGCAGCACTCCTTATACCAGGTCTCATTGCCGTGTTTGCACTCCGGCGTACCCGATTTTGGCGTATCCGTACATTTTTGATAACCAATACAAGGGTTGGGCTCTATCTTATAACGCGTAACATTGCCGCAGGCATTGCAGCTCTCGCCTTTGACATATCCCTCGGGAATTTCGTCCTCTTCATACGGATAATCCGAACACAAATTACAGCATTTGCCGTACATTTCCGAATAAGAACACAACTCGTTCTCGTCCAAAATCCATCCTTCCTGGCACTCGCTCACATAATCAGGATCTTCTTCCGTACATGCTTGTTCATAGTCGGCTTTGCAGCGCTTATAAACCTCTTGTCCGTTGGGACATTTTTCGTCGGCATACTCCGGAACCGTACAATCTTCAACTTTGGTCTCGTAGCCGTTATCCCTACACCATTGCGCCGCATCGCATTTCAGATAATGGCTGTCATGCGGGCATGAATCCTGGGCATGGTATTCGGGGCATTGGCCGCTGCCGTAATATATGTATCCCATATCCTTGCAAAATTCTTCAGATATATTGCCACCACTCACATTAGCGAGCTTATCCATACAGTCCGGCAAAAAACAAATCGCCGCCTGCGCATTCCCTGACCCGGGAGCTGAATACACCCCCAAAGTTAGCAAAAAAAGTATAATCAGCCGCCGCTCCGCCCGGGAAAAAGCAGACGCGCCAAAACCGCCGCCCGGACATTTTCCAATATCCGCAGCCGCTTTTGTACTCTCATTCTGTATTGGCTGAAAAACTCGAGGGCGCGGGTTACGCTCCTCAACACGTAAAATTCTGTTATGCATTTTCTTTCTCCTGACTATCTCCGTTAATTCTTATAACGGTCAGATATCAATCAACCAATAATTCCTCATGATTACCTCCTGATAAAACTAAATTTTTACACAATTTCAATTATTATAATACTATGAATAGCTCAAAAATGCAATACAAAACTTGCGATTATCACCCTCTGATAAAATCAACCGTTGATTTTGTTAATTATTTTTTAACCATCTATTGGTGTAAAATAAAGAATTTACCCTTCCTCAGCCCCCAAACTGCCGCAAAAAAACCCCGGAGAATCAATCTCCGGGGTTTCGGCATTGCGCAAAACTATGCTTTTTTCAAATTACCGGCAGAAGTCTTGCCCTTTTCGGTAACCAAATCGTAGCTGACTTTGTCATTCTCGTTCAAGAAACGCATTCCGGCCTTTTCAACAGCGGAAATATGGACAAACACGTCCTGTCCGCCGGCATCGGGAGTAATAAATCCGTAGCCTTTGCTGCTGTTAAACCATTTTACTGTTCCTGTTGACATGTCAAATTCCTTTTCTTAAAACAGGTTAAATATCGGGCACCATGCCCCACTCTAATAAATCTTACGGTAATAATCTATTCTAAGAAAAGATATAAAAATCAAAATCTTCGTAATACAATTAAGCCAATCAAGTCGTTTATTACGGTTTCACTATACGCCACCTGTCAAAAATAGCAAGAACTATCTTCCGCGGCTGACAAATTTATTTCCTTTTATCAAAAAACGCCAGGGCTTGTCTTTGTATTCCTCGGCATAATCAATCCCGATACGCGGTGTTGCCGCTGCCTCGGGACTTTCGGTCCGCGGGCTGAGCCACAACAGGTTTCCGCCCAAGTCAACGGCATTGTGTTCGCGCGTAATCCCCAAGGCCTGGCACAATTTTCCCGGCCCGGTCGTCAGATTGGAAATTTTATCGCATCTGCGCCGCCGTTTCATAATCTCCAACCCCGCAACCGGTTCCAACCCGCGAATAAGAATGGCATTGGCCGTCCCAGTCGGGCTGACCACGACATTAAACTGATTATACATTCCATACACAAAAAAGACGTAAGAAACCCCGCCCTGCTCAAACATAACCGCATTCCGCGGAGTTTTGCGATTCAAATAGGCATGGCAGGCCTTGTCCTCGGCCCCGATATAAACTTCCAGTTCGGTAATTTTCCCGGCCGTAAATTCCGCCCCGATGTTGGAACACAAATAAGCGCCCAACAAAACTTCCGTCGCCACTTCAAACGGATCCCGCAAAAATTCCGATTTTTTTATCCGTTCTTCAAACATTTTTCACTCCTTTTCCTGTCTCTTTTCTGCCATACCGGCCTCCGAACCGGGATCCAAGTCAACAATTTGGAGCATTTTATTCGCAGTTTCTGCATAAGTTGCCTACCAGACAAACTTTTGTAAAACTCGGAGTTTGAGGTTAGTAGAGTAGTTTTTAGGGCGAGAAAAATTTTAGTGTATAACGAGTTTTGTAAAAAGTTTGGATAGTGAGGCAAATAATAAGATTTAAGAGTGGCGGCGACTGAGCGTATAAAGAAATACGTGACTGGAGCCGCCAGCTCGCAAAATCTGTATTAGTTGCCCGCTAGACGAACTTTTACCGGTGGAATAAGCGCTCAAAATCACTAACCCTCAACTCTATGTATGTCGGCCGCCCATGGTTACATTGCCCGGAATGCGGCGTGCGTTCCATTTCCCGCAAAAGGTGATTCATCTCGGATATGTTTAGCTTGCGTCCGGCGCGAACCGAACCGTGACAGGCCATGGTCGCACATATCAGATGCAGTTTTTCGGTCAGTTCAAACCCTTTGCCCCATTCGGCCATTTCTTCTGCCAAATCGGCAATCAGCGCCCGCACGTCACATTCGCCCAAAAGCGCCGGCGTCTCCCGGACAATAACGGCGGTGGTTCCGAATTCTTCCAAAACCAAGCCCAGTTTTGCCAAATCTTCCGCTGCCTCCAAAATCCGCACCTTATCTGCCGGTTTAAGGTCAATAACCTCCGGAAGCAGCAGCATCTGCGAAGCAACCTGTCCGTTGACCAGGCTGTTTTTCATTTTTTCCATCACAATCCGCTCATGCGCCGCATGTTGGTCGACGATAATAATGCTCTCTTCCGCCTGAGAAATAATATAGGTATCATGAAACTGCGCTTTGGCCATGCCGAGCGGGCCGTCGCTCTCGTCCTGCGGCAAAACCGCCGCCAGATTCTCGCCTTCTTCCACCCGTACGGAAAACTTGCGTTCCAGTTCCGGCAAAGCCGCCTGTCTGGCAGAAAAAGCCGCCGATGGCGGACGGCTTGAAAACTGCGGATAAAAGCGGCTCCGGTCATATTCCGGTGCTTGCAAAGAAGCTGCTTCGGGAAGATTTTCCAAAGCCGGCAAAGCGCCGAATTCGGGAATGGAATCATTAATCAGGTTTTCCACATTAAGCACATTTGCCGACCGCTGCGAGGCCAGATTCAGCCCGTTGCGAATAGCGCTGACCAAAAGGCCGCGCACCAGGGTATTGTCATAAAAACGAACTTCGGCCTTGGCCGGGTGCACGTTAACGTCGACATAGGCCGGATCAACGTCAAAAAACAATGCGCACATCGGATAGCGGCCGCCGGCCAACACATCTTGATACGCCCCTTTGATTGCCCCCAAAAGCAATTTATCCCGCACCGGGCGGTTGTTCACAAACAAATACTGCGACAGCGAATTAGCCTTATTGAGCGTCGGCAGGCTGGTAAAACCGGTGATTTTCAGGCTCTCACGCTGGGCGTTGATTGAAAAAGAATTTTCCCCGAACTCCCGCCCCATCACATCGGCCAAACGCTTTAGGCGCGTTTCAAACAAATCGCCCTGCTGGGCATTCAGAGCGATTTTCCGGCTTTTTTCATCGCTGAGATAAAAAGAAATATGCGGATTGGCCAATGCAATCCGATTCATGATATCCACGCATTGCCCGGTTTCGGATGCCGCCGTTTTCAAAAATTTGAGCCGAGCCGGCGTGGCATAGAACAAATCCCGTACCTCAATCCGCGTCCCTTTGCTCAAAGCCGCCGGACAAACTTCCGATTTCTCGCCGCCGCAAACCTCAATCTTCCAGGCATCTTCGCTGCCCGCCGCCCGCGAAACAATGCTCAAGCGCGACACAGACGCGATTGAAGGCAGCGCTTCACCGCGAAACCCAAGATAGTGAATATTAAAAAGATTGTTATCGGGAAGTTTGGAAGTCGCATGGCGCTCCACCGCCAGCGGAAGCTCGTCTTTTGACATCCCTTTGCCATTGTCGGTAATCGTCATCAGGCTCTTTCCGCCGTCAACCAGCGTAACCTCAACAGAAGTCGCCCCGGCATCAATGGCATTTTCCACCAATTCCTTCAAAACAGAGGCCGGACGTTCAACAACCTCCCCGGCCGCAATCTGATTAATCAGAGTATTTGGCAAAATTCTAATCGGCATTCTTATAATCCTAAACACCCAAATACAAATTTTATAAAAACTCGGAGAATGAGTCGTATAATAAGAAACCAGAAAAAATGCGAGTGAGCGCATATAGAAATACGTGACCGGGCATTTTATTCGCAGTTTCTGTATGAAACGACCATTACACGAGTTTTTTATAAAAACTCGGAGAATGAGTCGTATAATAAGAAACCAGAAAAAATGCGACTGAGTGTAGATAGACCTACACGATTGGAGCATTTTATTCGCAGTTTCTGTATTAGACGACCATTATACGAGTTTTTTACTTACGGAGACGCTTAATATACCTAATCAAATTATCCGTCGATCCGTCATGCCGAACGCCAAAGGCATTGCCCTGAAGTTCGGGTAAAATGTTTTTGGCAAGCTGCTTACCCAGTTCAACCCCCATTTGGTCAAAGGAGTCAATATTCCAGATAACGCCCTGAACAAAAACTTTATGCTCATACATGGCTATCAGCATCCCAAGCGTATAAGGATCAACCTTCTTGACCACAAAAGTATTTGACGGGCGGTTCCCCTCAAAACTTTTGAATTTTTTCAGAAAGTTGATTTCTTCTTTGCTTTTTCCGGCTTTGGCCAGTTCTTCGGCATCTTCCTTAACCGTTTTGCCGCGCATCAGCGCTTCGCCCTGCGCCAAAACATTAGCAACCAAAATTTCGTGATGATCGCCGATTTCATTATGCGAAATCGCCGGAATAATAAAATCGCAGGGAATAACCGTTGTCCCTTGGTGAATCAGCTGGAAGAAAGAGTGCTGAACATTCGTCCCCGCCCCGCCGAACAAAACCGGACCGGTAACATATTTGACATACTCGTTGTCATTGGAAACGAACTTGCCGTTGCTTTCCATATCCAGCTGCTGCAAATAAGCCGGAACATATTTCAGATATTCGTCATACGGAACAACCGCATAGCTCTTGAGGCCGAAAAAGTTATTGTACCAAATGCCGAGCATTCCGAGAATAACCGGAATGTTATGAGCAAAATCAGTCTCGCGGAAATGGCGGTCCATCGCATAGGCACCGTCCAGCATCCGCTCAAAATTATCCATGCCGATCGCAATGGCGATAGACAAGCCGATAGCCGACCACATCGAATAACGGCCGCCGACGAAATCCCAAAACTCAAACATATTGTCGGGATTAATCCCAAACTTCTTTACCTCTTCCACATTCGTCGACAAAGCCGCAAAATGCTTGGCAACCGCATGCTCGCCCAAAGCGTCGACCAGCCATTTTCGGCAGGTCTTGGCGTTAGTCAGCGTTTCAACCGTCGTAAAGGTTTTTGACGCAACAATAAACAGCGTCGTTTCCGGATCAACCTTGTTCAACACTTCGGCACAGGCGGTTCCGTCAATATTGGAAATAAAATAACAATTAATGTCTTTGGCCCAATATTTGCGCAAAGCTTCCGTCGCCATCACCGGCCCCAAATCCGAGCCGCCGATGCCGATATTGACAATATTCGTCAGCTTTTTGCCGGTATGCCCTTTGAACTTTCCAAACCGGACCGCATCGGAAAAATCGCGCATTTTAGCCAGAACCTCGTTAATCTGCGGCATAACGTTTTTGCCGTCAACATAAACCGGCGTATTGGCGCGGTTCCGAAGCGCCGTATGCAGAACCGGGCGGTTTTCGGTTATGTTAATCCGCTTGCCGGTAAACATTTCTTCAATTTTTTCATGCAGACGGCATTCCTCGGCCAACCGGATAAGATACTTCATGGTCTTGTCGGTAATCCGGTTTTTGGAATAGTCATAATACAACGCATCAAGCTGAATGCTGAAACGGTCAGCCCGCTTAGCGTCGTCATCAAACAAATCGCGCATTTGAACTTTGCGCATTTTTTTATAATGGCTTGCCAGTTTTTTCCAATACTTAAATTTGTTCACTTCTTTTTTCATCTTGCCTCCTGCTCCTTAAACTCTTTCATAAAATTTCCGATATTTACTCTCACCAGTTTGTTGTTGTCAAAATACTTCGCCGCAACAGCGTTTACTTGTTCAACCGATACCGCGCGCACATAATCATTCCGCTTCTGCAAAAAATCGCGCCCCAGATTGTCCCGCTGCATATAGGCCATAATTGCGGCAATGTCCGATATGGCGGCAAACCGCAGATTATATGAAGCAATCAAATAATCTTTGGCCTCCCTGACCTCCGAAGCCGTCGCTCCGTTTTTAGAAAAGTCATTCCATTCCCGTTGCAAAATCTGCACCACCCGGCCAAAATTTTCCGGGGTTGCCGAAAAACTTCCCTGAATTGTCGGCGACTTTTCATCAAGCGCCAGCCCCGTGCCAATGCTGTAAGTCAGCCCTTCGTTTTCCCGGGCCGCCTGTGACAGGCGCGAATTCAACCCCGAACCGCCAAAAATAAAATTTGCCACATATAACGGATAAAAATCCGCATCATTGCGAGAAACTCCCGGAACGGCAAACATGGCAATATTTTGCGCCGTTGTCAACGGAATATCTTTGCTGCGGGGACTAAAATCCGCATCGGCTTCGCGCACAAAATTGATATTGGCACTCTCGGGAAGAACGCCGAATATATCGTCAAGCACACTGCCCAGTTCTTCGGGAGAGATATCCCCTGCCGCACCAACAATCAAATTTCCGCGGGAAAAATTCTTCCGCATAAACGCAGCCAAATCGCGGCGGCTGATTTTATCTGCCGTTTCCGCCTGCCCCAGAGGATTGCGCCCGTAAGGGTGCGTTCCGTACAACTCTTTTGCAAAAGCAAGGCTCAAAATCTGTCCCGGCTGTTCCTGTTGCTGCTTCAGCCCCTCGGTCAAACGCGTCTTGGCCCGCCTGATATCATCTTCCTCAAAACGCGGCTCGCTCAACGCCAGCTTTAACATCTCATAAGCCACGGGGCTGTTTTCGTCGGTTGTGAGCAGCGCCCCGGAAAAATCATCTTTTCCGCTTGAAAATCCTATTGTTATCGCATTATTCTCAAGCTTTTCATTAAAATCCTCTTCATTATAATCCCCGGCTCCCGAAAGCAGCATCTGTTCCAGCAAAGCGGATATTCCCGCCTTTCCGGCATCTTCAGAAGACCAGCCGGCGTTCTTAAAAATGAAGCTCAACGAAATAATCGGATTAGTTTTGTCTTCATACAAATAAGCCTTGATTTTATAACGAGGAGAAACAACTTCCTCAACCTCAGTCTCAAAATTCTTTTCTTTCAGAACCGAACTTTCCAAAATTTCATCGGGATTAAAGACAAACCAGCGACCATAAGCGTAATAAGCCGCATAGGCTAACACCGCTGCGGCCAAAAGCCGACGCAAAAAACGATAAGAATTCTTTCTCCCTCGCCTAATCATGTTTTTCCTCCGCCGGTTTCAGCACGCCGCTGACGCGGGCTGAATTACGCAACAGCTTTCGAGCCGCCTGCTTCACTTCTCTAGGGTTTACGGCCGAAATCCGGTCACCGTAGTTTTCAATATCTTCCAAACTCATACCCGCAGCCGCCATTGAACCGGCAACCATCGCGGCATCATTGGGATTATCCCGCAGATAAACCAGCCCCGCCCGCATTTTCTGCTTGGCATTCTCAACCGCTTCGGCGTTGATTTCGGCAACCGCCTCCGCCACCGCCTGATCCACGCCTTCCTGAAGCGCCGCCGCCGAAATTCCCGGCTGGGGAATTGCCCAGATTGAAAAAGTGCCATAGCTGCGCCCGCCGTAATCATATGAACTTTCAACCGCCAAGGCCAGCCTTCTTTCTTTCACCAGTTTTTTGTAGAGTTTTGAGGTTTCGCCCTCTCCCAGATATTTCGACAATACCGCCAAATTGTAAATCTCTTCCTTTTCCCGATTAAAAGCCGGAGCAATCCAAGTGTTAACCAGCCGCACACTGTTAATCCGCGGCAGGCTCATCTCCAGCTTGACGGCATTTTCGGCCCGGATTTCGGGAAAAGCCGCCGGTTCGCCCAAATTGACCCGCGGAATATCGCCATAATATTTCCCGGCCAGTTTTTTCGCCGTCTGCGGATCAATATCGCCAGATAAAACCAAAACCGCATTGTTAGGAGCATAATACTTATGATAAAAGGCCCGTACGTCCTCCAGTTTCAAATTTCTGATTTCTTCGGGCAAACCGGTCACCGGCCGGCCGTAAGGGTGCTCTCCCCACATCAGCCGGCGCAGGTTCTCACTAAAAGCCGCAGCCGGATTATTCTCAACCACCTGCTTGCGTTCCTGATAAACAATATCCCGTTCTAAATCAAAATTTTCCCGGCTCAAATCCAGATTCTGCATTCGATCGGCCTCCAAAAACATCGCCAGCTCCAAACGGCTGATATCCATGCTTTGGTGATAAACCGTAAAATCCTGGCTGGTAAAGGCATTCCCGTCCATTCCGTTAACCTGCGTTACCCGGTTATAATCATCATGTCCGACTTTTCGGGTTCCCCGAAACATCAAATGCTCCAGCAAATGCGCAATGCCGCCCTGGCCGGGCTTTTCATCGGCGCTGCCGGTTTTATACCATACCATCTGCCGGACAATCGGAGCCTTGCGGTTGGGAATGACAATCACCCGCAAACCGTTGTCCAAATAAAATTCCGACGCGCCGAACATCGCGGCTGCGGCAGCAGAAACGCTGCCGGCCAATATCGACACGAACGCGATAATGCCAATAAATCTGTTCATAAGCCTTCTGTTTTCAGTTTGCGGCGGCACCGGCCGTTCCGGACTTGGAAATCTTAGCCAGCAGATTCTGATCGGCCTCCGCCAAATCTTCGTCATCAGCATCGTTCTGATAATAGTTTTCAACCCCGACCGGCAGCAAATCATATTCCGGCGGCAATGACAACGGAGCCCGCGGCGCAACCATATATTCGTTCGGTGCCGACTTTGACAGCCCCCATTTTTCTTTGGTTGCCGTACTGCAAGCGGTAAAAGCCGCGCAGACAGCCGAAAGCAGCAATAAAGTCCGTACTGTTCTCATTTATTCTCTCCTTTCTCAACCTTCCCAGATCCCCAAAAAATGCTGTGAACAATGATGATCACCGCACCGATGCAGATAAAGCTGTCCGCCGCATTAAACGCCGGCCAGTGCTGCCCGGCAATATGGAAATCCAAAAAGTCAAATACCGCTCCCAAACGGATTCGGTCAATCACATTGCCGATGGCGCCACCGATAATAAAACCAAGCGCCGTCTGTATCAACGGATTATCCTCCCGGCGCAGCCAGTTCAACAGCAACATAACAATTCCCAGCGCCAAAACCGACAAGGCCACAATGCCGAACCATCCGCCGTCATTAAACATCGAAAAGCTTACCCCGGTGTTCCATGCCGTCACCAAATTGAAAAAAGAGGTCAAGGCAATCACCGGAGCATCAGCCAAAACATGGGCCTTAATCCAATACTTTGACAACTGGTCAAGAATAACGACTGCCGCGGCAACCGACAAACCCAATATCACGGTATTCTCCCTTTAATAAATAACAAATTGTTATAAAATACAATAACAAAGTATTATAATAACCGATTTTCAACGGATATAAAGCCTTAAGTAAAAGTATATACATAAAATTTCAATTTTCTAGAATAACAGCAGCTTAGCCAATCCCAAAAAGATAAAATAGCCGCCGGAATCCGTTAGAGCAATCAAAAATACGCCCGAAGAAATCGCCGGATCAACCTTAAACTTGTTCAGGGTCAACGGAATCAAAATTCCTGCCAAGCTCGCTATTGTCAAATTAATCAGCATGGCAATCGCAATAATCATACTCAGCTTAATATGGTCCGGAAACAGAAAATAAGTAATTGCCGCAATCAAAACCGCAAAGATCATGCCGTTCATCACCCCAACCATAAACTCTTTGCCGATGACCCGCAGCGTGTTGCGCGACGTCAGCTCTTTTGTCGCAATCGCCCGAACCACCACCGCCAGCGTCTGATTCCCGGTCGTTCCGCCCATAGATGCCACAATCGGCATCAAAACCGCCAAAACCGAAATCTGGGCAATAATATTCTCAAAACCGCGCACCACCGAAGACGCCAGAATCGTTGCCAAAAGGTTGGTAACCAGCCACACCGCGCGGGACCGAAAAATCGCTCCCACCGATTTATAAACATCGCCTTCTTCCGTCCCCGACAAATGCATGATATCTTCGGAAACTTCTTCGTGAATGACGTTTACAACGTCGTCAATCATTATCGCGCCGACCAGGCGCCCTTTGTTGTCAACAACCATTGCCGACATCCACCCATATTCGCGAAACATGTGGGCAACTTCTTCCTGATCGGTATAAGCGTCAATCGGCACCACTTCGCCATCCATAATATCGGCCAGTTTTTCCGACGGTTTGGCGCGCAGCAGCTTGTCCAACGCAATTTGTCCGGTCGGATGCAGGTTTGAATCTGTCAGAAAAATATCATAAAAATCATCAGGCAGCTCTTGATCGGTAAGCAGATATTTTTTTGCTTCCTTTACCGTCCAATCATCAGGCATGCTCACAAAATCCCGCGACATAATACGCCCTGCGGAATCTTCCGGATAAGCCAGGGAAGAACGTACCTGCTGTTTTAGTTCCGGAGACAGCCGGCGAATAATGTTATTCTGCTCGTCATCGTCCATATGCTCCAAAATTTCGACGGCATCGTCAGAATCAAGTTCATTAACAATATGGACAATCTGATTCTCATCCAAACTGTCAATAATCTGCTCCTGTACCACTTCGTTTAATTCGGGAAAAACATCCGGATTGATGCGGTCACCCAAAAATTCAACCAGCTGGCGGCGTTGGTCATAATCCAAAACCTCAAGCAACTTGGCCAAATCATACTCGGACAAACCTTCGACAATTTTCTGGGCATGAACCCTGTCATTCTCATTCAGCGCAATAATAACCGAATTGACGATTTTCGGCCCTAATCCCAAAAACTGTTTAACATTGGTATTTTGTTTGCGCTTCTTATGTTTTGCCAAACTGGAGGTTTTGCGTTTTTTCAGATTTTTTTTCATTATTCCGCCCCCTTTTCATGCCTGCAAATTCATAACCCGATTGTTTTGTAACCCTTTCTCGCTTTTTCCAAAAGCCAAAAATAAAAATATACACAGAAACCGGAATTAAAACATCAGGATCGCCCATAATAATTACTTGTATAAATAAAATATGACAATTAAAAATTTAAATTATTATTGATTAATATTACACTATTAAGTAAACTATCGGCAGCAAACACAATCAATAAGGACTTAGGACTAATGAAAAAATTGCTGATTCTCTTTTTCCTGACGGCTTTTCTTTCCGCTTGTACTTCCCTGACACACCAAGAGCACAATACGCTTCGCAGCCTGAAAGCTGAGGGCATAACCGTCGACAAACCGGCAGGCTCATGGGAACGCCCAGCCAACCCGGCCGGAGCCGGAGCGTTAAACATTTTGCCTGGATTTGGAAATTTCTATCTCGCAAGCGGCAACGGCGGGGACAGCAGCCAGTACTTGTACGGGTTTCTCAACCTGATTACCTGGCCGGTTTCCGTCATCTGGGGTATTCCTGAAGCGGCTATTGACGCCAACCGGATTAACGAACGGGAAATGATTTATTTTTACACCTATGACCAATCCGGCAAGGCTGCCCTGCAACAACGAGGGTTGGAAATGAGCAATATCGGCACGGTCATTAAGCGTCGCCCTTAAAAAATTAAAACCCCAAAACAAATGGTTTTGGGGTTAACATGAATTACTTTTGTTGCCGCTTATTTTAAATTGGCAAAATAAAATTTAAAATCTCTGATAACCTGAACACCCTCTCCATATTTGCCTTATTATTACGAAGCAATCGTTGAGATGTTAGAGCGCGAGGAAAGCGGCAGCGACCAAAGCAAGCGTTACATCTTTGACGGCATAATTAACATTTAGAGCGGAACACATTTTTGAATTGTATTCCGTATGAGACAATCTGCACGGCAAACGTGTTGCTCATAATCCCAAACATACCCCCGATCTATACAACTATCTAAATCATGCGCTCTCTTAATATGAATATTAAAAAAATACATTTGCAAAAATGCAGCAATTACCAAAACAGAAAATAAATAGTGTTTTAATTTATAATGAATAATTGTCCATAAAACCAAAGTCCAACATAACGTTGTTATAATGGCAACATATTGAATATGTGACATTTCAGTTTCCGGATTTTGCGTTATAAAAGCTTCATGAATTAAAAAGATAATTAGAGGAAGAACAATTATTCCCTTAATTCCAATCAACAAAGCTTTTAGAAACAAATCTTTGATCTGTTTTTCCATCAAATTCTCTCCTCAAGACTTATTCTAAAAGCTTTATTGATATATGCAAGTTTATTTATAATAGTCCCGAGGATTACGAGGACAACTTTCCAATAAATTTTTTCCAGCTTTAGCTCCACGCCACCCTCGGCGATTAGCTTCCCAATCATCAGATGAAAGCTGAAGCCCGTCTTTAATTGTTCCATAAGGGAACTCCCTAATAGTACTCATTGTTTTTCCAACAAATTCTCCCCACCTGCCCCGCTTATATGCTTCATAGTTAGCCTTGCAATGAAAAAATTTATCATTTCCCTCATAGTTATCCTTTTTCATGGTATCATAATTTCTTTTTAAATCTTTAAAAGGAGCCAATAATCCTGTTCTTGTTTTTCCAGGATACACAGATTTATCTTTTTTTATATATTCGTTAAGATGAGCTTCTGTTTTTTTTCCCCAATTTTCAGGTACATCTGATTTTTTTGTTCGGTAAATTCCTAATTGAGCTTTTTTATAATCACTTATAGCCCTATCTGCGAATAAATCAGATGGAACTTTTTTCTCAGGATCTTCCTGAATAATATAGCGTATTAAGTTTGGCATATTCATTTCCTTTCTTTTGCAAAAATAATTTAAACGCAAAAAAACCGTTGGGATAACCAACGGTTTTTAAATACACTTATAACAAGTTACAAATTCATTTTTAATACAATTTTATTTTAAAGTCAAGGAAATAATTCCTAAAAAAAATAAAACAATATTAAAATTTAAATTGGGCCTTGCTTCGTAGGTTTCGCTCCCAAAGCTCAACAACTTCGCTTCGGTCAAGCGTTTTATAACCTTAAATGGGGAGCTTTTTTAATTGGTGCGGCCAAGAATTGGGAGAAAAAAATCAACCGATGTTGATTTTTTGCAAAGCAATCGTTGAGATGTTAGCGCGCGAGGAAAGCGGCAGCGACCAAAGCAAGCGTTACATCTTTGACGGCATAGTCTTCTCCGCCATCCATAAAAAAACTCCCTAAAAGGGAGCTTTTTTAATTGGTGCGGCCAAGAAGACTCGAACTTCCATGAGCTTAGCTCATAACGACCTCAACGTTACGCGTCTACCAATTTCGCCATGGCCGCACAAATATTAACGAACCAAGATTTAGCCCACATTCAAAAATAAATCAAGCTTTTTTTTCAGGCTTTTGATTATTTTTTCTTTCGCGGCAGATTTTCCGGCTCAACCAATCCTCCGGAAATAACAAACTTAATCCCTTCTTCAACTTTCATATCCAGTTCAATCGTATCTTTTTTGGGAACAAAAATCAAAAACCCCGAGGTCGGGTTTGGCGTTGTCGGAATAAAAACATTCAACATTTCTTCCGCAAACTTCTCTTTGACTTCGCCCCTGAGTTCAGAACTGACAAATCCCAAAATCCAGATTCCTTTGCGCGGATATTCCAGCATTACCACTTTGCTGAAAGCTTGGGTTTTGGTAGAAAAAAATGTTTCAAAAATCTGCTTCAAAACAGAATAAATGCTGGAAATCAGAGGCACCTTATAAACAATCCATTCTCCCAGCCGCAAAAAGAACTTTCCCAGAAAACCGGCCGCAAACATTCCCACCAAAATCAACGCCAAAACCAAAACGACCAACCCGATCCCCGGAATTGTAAAAGGCAAAATCTCATCAAATTTATATTGCGGCGGCAAAATCTGATTAACCAGCCGGTCAATCCAGACAATAAACTTATAAGCCATATATAAAGTAATCGCTACCGGTGCCGTAACAAGAATGCCAGTAAAGAAATAAGCCCTGATTTTAGCGCCGAGCTTCATAAATACCGCCCGTTCCCGTTCTAAACGAATGCGTTTAATGTTCATTGCCCTTTTTTCAACTTCAATATCTGCCATTTTACTTCCTATTCTATTCACAGTTTTTGTATTTGTTTCCCGCTATCCCGAAAAATCTGTATTAAACGACCATTATACGAACTTTCTTGCAAAAAACTTGGAGTTTGAGGTTAGTAGAATAGTTTTTAGGCTGAGAAAAATTTTAGTGTAGAGAAACCTACATAAATTTTTCGAGACCCGACAAAACTGCTCTAATACCCCCAAATACGAGTTTTTCACAAAAGTTCGGAGTTTGAGGTTAGTAGAGTAGTTTTTAGGGCGAGAAAAACTTGAGCGTAGACAGACCTACGTGAGTTTTTCGAGACCCGCTAAAACTGCTCTAATAACCCAAAATACGAACTTTTAGAGGACGTCTTCTATAATAAACTGCACTCCTCTCCTCCCCATCCAGTTATCCTGACGCAATGTCCCGATAACATTCAAAGAAGAACCGTGGCTTTTCAACAACGCCATGCCGGCTTCGGTATCCGCCATTCGAAACGCCATAGCTTTAAGATTCCCGCCGGCAGCAGAACTGAGAAAACACCGGATATGTCCCCCGCTCCCCACCAAAGAAGCCTTAGAAACCTTTACTTTCGGAAGAATAATCCGCGGCTCGGCGTTCTGGGCGCCAAAAGGCTCCAGCAGGGAAAGTTCTTCGGCCAACTCCGGCGTTGCCCCGCCTACGTCCAAAACGCCGTCGGCCTCAACAACCGGCACAATCGCCTCTTTTCCCAAACGCTCCTGCACATATTCCCCGGCAAATTTGCGGAATTCTTCAATCTTGTCTTCATTCAGCGAAAAACCCGCCGCCATTGTATGCCCGCCACCTTTGGTCAAAATGCCTTTTTCTTTGGCCGCCATAACCAAAGCTCCAAGATCAACGCCCGGAACCGAACGTGCCGACCCCTTGACCTCGTCGGCTTCAATCGACATCACAAAAGCCGGCAGACTATAACGTTCCTTAAGCTTTCCGGCGACAATGCCGATAACCCCCTGATGCCAATCGTCCCCGGCGGCAAACGCAATCGGATATTCCTGAGGCGTCCCCTCAAGAATTTCTATGGCCTTGAGCAATACATAACCCTCTATTTCCTTGCGTTTATCATTAAAATCATTCAACTGCTGCGCCAGATTTTCCGCCAGAAAAGCATCTTTGGCGCAAAGCAGCTTGTTTCCGAGTGAAGCTTCGCCAACCCGCCCGCAGGCATTTATCCTCGGTCCCAAAACAAAACCAAGATGATAAGCCGAAGGGGCTTCCGTAATCCCGGATTTCTCAAACAACGCTTTTAATCCCGGATTATTGCGCAAAGACATGACCTTCAGCCCCTGGCGCACATACGCCCGGTTTAGCCCTAACAGCGGCACCACATCGCAGACCGTCCCCAAAGCCACCAAATCCAGCCAGTTCATCAAATTAGGCTCCGCCCGCCCCTCATAAAAATTTTGTCCGCGCAATTCTCTGTTGACCGCAACCGCCGTCAAAAAAACGACGCCGACGGCAGCCATGTATTTCAAATACTCAACCGGATTTTCTTCGTCCAAACGCTTGGGATTAACAACCGCATAAATCTTCGGCAGCCGTGCTTCCGCCTCATGATGATCCAAAACAATCACATCCAACCCGCGTTCCACGCCGTATTCCAACACATCAAAAGCCGTTGTGCCGCAGTCGACCGTAATCAGCAAATCGGCACCGTTTTGCACAAACTCGTCCACAGCCTGACGGCTCGGGCCATAACCTTCATCTCTTTCGGGAATATGAATCATCGGTTCAACGCCGACGCTTTCCAAAAACAAACGCAGAACCGAAGTCGAAGTCGCCCCGTCAACGTCATAATCGCCGATAATGGCGACTTTCTGATGTTCGGATACTGCTCTGGCAATCCGCTTGGCCGCCTTTTCCATATCTTTCAGCACAAAAGGATTCGGCATCAGATTCTGCAGCTTGGGATACAAAAAGTCATTAACCTCATTTTCATTGATTTTACGCGCAGCCAATATTCTTGCCACCAACGGCGACAGACCGAATTTTTGCGCAATCAACTCTGCCTGCCGGTCATCAGCCGGCGTTAGCCGCCATAAATTTCCGTTCAGAGATTTTGTATTCTCAAATTCCAAACTCACTCTTGCTTACCCTAATAACTGACATAAATTTCCGCCCGGCGGTTCAAACGCTCGCCTTCGGGCATAACCTCCAAATAGGCGGGAACCGTATCGGACAAAGCCTCAACGGTAATGTTCCGGGCAGGAACGCCGGCTCTCCGCAGCGCAGCGGCAACATTTTCCGCACGTTCGGAAGATATCTTGAAATTAGCCATCTTGTGCGTCACAATATCCGCATTGCGCGTCCGGCTGGAAGCATAGCCCAAAACCCTGATACGGGCGTTGTTATTCTTAACCAGGTTTGCCGCCTCGCGGATTTTTGCATTATATTCGGGGCTGACATAGGCGCTGCCGTTGTCAAAATAAATTGTTTCCAAGCGATAGGTAACGCTGGGTTCAAACTCTTCTTCCTCTTTGCCGTTTTCTTCTTTTGGAGCCGTTTGGGCGGCAGCGGCCTCATTCTGTTCGACCAAAGGCTTTACCGGTTCGGTTTTTTTATCGGCTGCAGCCGTTTTCTCGACCGGCTTACCACTTCCGGCAGCATCTTTTCTTTTTTCCGTTACCGGCACCACATCGGCAAAAACATCGTCCTCATCAGGCATTTCCTCATAAGCTGCGTTTTTCTCATCAGAGCCAAGCCCCTCGCCTTCCTTAATCACCTTTCTGCCGGATTCGGAAACGCTTATACTGTCATCTTCAATCACCTCCGGAAAAACCGCGGTCGAACACCCCGCCAACAAAACAATCGCCGTGACGGTAAACAAACTCTTCAAAATCTTCTGCAGCATCATGGAAACTAACCCTCATAAAAATACAATAAGCTACTGTATAAATACAATACCAATCCGCATAACACAAGCACAAAAACAGAATTAAAAACAATTTTAGGAACAATTATTTTCCCCTGCCGATTAAAAACATTGTTTTTAATGACTAAATAAGATATAGTGACAGTATTAAACTGCAAAGGAGCCCAAATGCAAACTGCCGCTACTGATTCCTCCCTGGAGGTCGCTTCCTGGTTTTTGAACCGGGCCAGAAGCGAAGATTGGCTTTTGGAACACGAAAAACTGCAAAGCCTGTTGTTTCTGGCGCAAATGCACTACCTGGCCACCCACCCGCAAACCCTGCTGATGCCAAGCCTTTTTATATCAGGCAGCAACGGTTATGCAGAACCGGTGATTGCCAAACTGCATGCTGCCGGCCAACTGCCGGAAGTAGCGATTCGCTTTTCTCCGGAAATCGATGCCTTTCTTGAGAAAATCTGGAACATATACGGCCTCATGAGTAATCGCCAAATAAACGGTCTGATTGAAGAACGCATCGGCAGTTCTGACTCTTCCGGCTCCCAAAAAACGATTGTCGATTTTAAAACTTTAGTTGAAAAATTTAAATCAAATAGTAAAATAAATACCAGAAAAGCAGGTTCGGAACCTAAAAATAAGCCCGCCGCGGCTTGGCCCGCAAAAGTAATGCTTTCGCAAAACGGGCCGGTTGTCGTTTCACAGTGGAAACCTCGAAAACTTCTTGCCAAAAACGCTGCCGCCGCCAAAATACAGAGCTGAAAAATATCCTTCCTGCCCATAAGGAGATTAAGATATGACTAAACTGATTAAAACTTTTGCCCTTTGTCTGCTTTTGCTCGGCTGCTCGGCCGAAAAAGACTACAACACGGCAATCATAACCGCCAAAGGCGAAGTGCACTACAATCTGGAAACTGCCGCAACTCCCGAACAACAGGCTAAAGGACTGATGAACAGAACATCTCTCTCCAAAGACGGCGGCATGATCTTCGTCATCAACCCCATCCGCCGCGTTACCATGTGGATGAAAGATACCAAAATTCCGCTTGATATCATCTTCATCAACCCGGAAGCAAAAATCGTCAAAATTGTTGAAAATGCGACCCCGATGTCCGAAGAGCACCTGGTTTCAGCGGAACCGGTTCGTGCCGTAATTGAAATCAGCGGCGGTTCCGCCCAAAAATACGGCATCAAAGTCGGAGACAAGGTCAAAAATGCCGCGCTTGGCAATATGCCCGCCCCTAAAACAGAACAATAAGTCTTACTGCCCGAAAGCTCCGTAACAACGGAGCTTTTTTTAACGGCATTCTTATTTTTTCAACAAACCGGCCAAACGGGCGGCAAAATTTTTGATTGTCTCTACCCGGACAGCATAGCTCTCCAAATTGCGTTCAATAAACAGCCGTTGGTCCGGGCGAACCTTAATGACGCCAAACGAGCGCTTAATCAGATCCAAAAGTTTTTCCGGCTCGGCAAAAACATTATTGCGGAAAGAAATCAAAATGCCTTTTGCGCCGGCGTCAATCTTGTCAATATTCGCCTGTTTACACATCAGTTTGATTTCAACAGTCTTCAAAAGGTTGTCCACCTCGTCGGGCAGCTTGCCGAAACGGTCAATAAGCTCTTCCCGCATATCGGCAATAGCCTCGGTATCGGCAATTTCGCCAATCCGCTTGTACAACCCCAGCCGTACCCCCAAATCACGCACATAAGTTTCCGGAATCATAATCGGGATGCCGGTCGTAATCTGGGGCGCCCATTCCTCCGCCGCAACCGCTTCCGGACTGAACTCGCCGGATTTCAGGCGGCGGATTTCCTCTTCCAGCATATGCTCATACAAGGCAATTCCCACTTCTTTAATATGCCCGGACTGTTCTTCGCCCAAAATATTTCCCGAACCGCGGATATCCATATCATGGCTAGCCAAAGAAAAACCGGCCCCCAGCGTATCCAAAGCCTGCAGAATACTCAGACGCCGCTCGGCAACGGGTTTGAGGGCTTTCTGCTTGGGAACCGTAAAATAGCAGTAACCGCGCAACTTGCCGCGTCCGATACGTCCACGCAGCTGATAAAGCTGCGCCAGCCCGAACATATCGGCCCGGTGAACAATCATAGTGTTGACGCTCGGCATATCAATCCCCGATTCGATAATCGTGGTCGAAAGCAGCAAGTCTGCCTTGCCGTCGGCAAAATCGTTCATCACCGTTTCCAGCTGTTTTACCGGCATTTGCCCATGCGCCACCGCAATCCTGATATCCGGAACCAACTCGCGCAAATCCTTTTCCACCCCGAAGATATCCGAAACCCGCGGACAAACAAAAAACACCTGCCCGCCGCGATACTTCTCCCGATAGATCGCTTCCTTAATCATGACACGGTCAAACGGCATGACAAACGTGCGCGCCGCCAAACGGTCAACCGGCGGCGTGGCGATAATGCTGAGCTGCTTAACACCGGTCAGCGACAACTGCAAAGTCCGCGGGATCGGCGTTGCCGTCAGGGTCAGGACATGAACGTCAGACTTAAACTGTTTCAGCTTTTCCTTATGCGCAACGCCAAAATGCTGTTCCTCGTCAATAATCAACAAGCCCAAATTGCAAAATTTGACGTCTTTGGCTAATAATGCATGCGTTCCGATTACAATTTCAACCGCCCCGTCAGCCAGCCCCTGCTTTGTCTCCGCCGCTTCCTTCGGCGTTACCAGACGTGACAACATCCGCACCCGGATTGGAAAACCTTCCAAACGCTTTTTGAAATTATAATAATGCTGCCGCGCCAACAAAGTCGTCGGCACGATCAAAGCCACCTGAGCGCCGGAAACCGCCACCGCAAACGCCGCCCGCAGCGCCACCTCGGTCTTGCCGAAACCGACGTCACCGCATACCAGCCTGTCCATCGGAATTCCGCAGTTCAAATCCTGCAAAACGTCCGCAATCGCATTAAGCTGGTCGTCCGTCTCGTTATAAGGAAATTTGGAACAAAATTCATCATACAGCCCTTGCGGCGGCACAAATGCCTCGGCTTTTTTCAAATGCCGCTCGGCTGCAATCCGGATAAGCTTTTCGGCAATGTCGCGAATACGCTGCTTGACTTTGGCTTTTTTGGCCTGCCACGCCAAACCGCCGATAGTGTCAAGCTGAATATTGTCATCCTCTATGCCGTAGCGGGAAATCACGTCAATATTTTCTACCGGAACAAACAACTTGGCATCATTGGCATATAAGATTTTCAAACAATCGTGGGGCGCCCCGCCGGCCATAATGTTTTCCAAGCCCAAAAACTTGCCGATACCATGCTCAATATGAACCACTAATTCCCCGACGCTCAAAGCCGAAACGTCAGCGATAAAATCCTTGGAAGAAACTTTTTTTGCCGTTCGGCGATGCTGACGCTCGCCCAAAATATCCTGTTCCGAAACCAGACACCAGCCGTCGCCCCGAAAACCGTGCGCCAAATTGGCCACCACCAAAACAACTTTGCTCTTGGCCTTGCCGACTGCTTCTTCCCAGCTTTCGGCAAAGGTCATATCTGCCGTTTCATATTCGCTCATAAGCGAAAACAAACGTTCCCGCGACCCTTCCGAATAAGCAAAAACAATCCGCCGCAGCTTTTTATATTCACTCAGATAATCTTTCAGCTCGCTGTATACCTGCCCGGGATTGATACTTTTGTTAAAAGAAAAATCCCGCGACGGAACAACGCCCGCATTCGCAACTCTCTCATCATCGGGAATACTCAACGGCGTCAACCGGACAACACGGCGCGGCATCAGAATTCTGGCAAATTGCTCCGGACGCAGATAAAGCAGCTCCGGGCTCACCGGGCGATAAGCGTCAGCTTCGGCTGTCGATTTAACTTCCAGCGCCTCCAGCCGGGCTCTGTAGTAATCGGCCACGCTTTCGGCTTTGGCTGTGGCCGCGTCGTCAACATTCTTGCCGCAAACGACATATGCCGCCGGCAGATAATCGAATAATGTCGGCAGCGGATCTTCATAAAAGAACGGCAGCCAGTTCTCCATGCCGATATATTTGCGCCCTGCTGAAATCGCTTCGTAAATTTCATCATCTTTGAATGCCGCCCCGAAAGCTTCACGATATTTGCCGCGAAAAGTCTTAATCGTATTAGCGTCAAGCAGCGCCTCGCTCATCACCTTAAAAGAATAAGATTTCAGCTCTCCGGTCGTCCGCTGGCTCATTGCATCAAAAGTCCTGATGCGTTCTACCTCATCGTCAAACAGATCAAGGCGCAAAGGCTCCGTCGTTCCTACCGGAAAAATATCTATAATATCGCCGCGTACGGCATATTCGCCCGGCTCCATCACCTGCTCGACCCGATTGTAGCCATTAACTGCCGCATAATGCAGAAACTCGTTAAAATCCAGTTTTTTGCCAACCGCCACGTCTTTAAACGAATTGCGAAAAATCTTTGCCGGCGGCAGCTTTTGCAAAACTGCGCCGATACTGCTGACAATCAGCCGTGGCTTTTTCGGGCTGGGATTCATCACCAACTCGGAAAGCGTCTCAATCCGCTGCGCCACAATACTGACATTTGGCGAAACCCGGTCATAAGGAACCGTATCCCAGGCCGGAAAACGCAAAACCCTGGCTTCCGGCATCATAAAATCAAGCAAATCGGCCGTCCGTGCCAGTTCGTTTCCGTCAGAAACAATATACAAAATATCAGCCTTGGCCTTCTTCAGCCAGCTGCTCAACAAAAAGGCATCATAACCTTCCGGTACTGACGAAACCGTACAGCCGGACAATTTCTCAATTTCATCAAACATAGCAGCAAATATATACTGAATTATCAGCCAAATGTAAAGCCTTTTATCCGCGAAAAAACTGCCGCCATTAAACGCCTCCTTTTGTTCCCTCTTTATTGAAGCATTACTCGATTGCACAGCAATCGTCACTCAAAAAAGTCATCACCTCCTTGACGTTGCGGAGCAATCGTCCACCCTGTAGAACCATCCCTCATTTTTTCGCTAGAAAAAATGTCCCATAAAATGCCATCCCTCGATTGCGCGCAGCCGTTTACCTAAAGAGTCATCCCTCGTTTTCGTAAGAAAACGTCCCAAAAAAAGTCATCCCTCGATTGCGGAGCAATCGTCAAGGGATCTACGAATTAATTCTTTCCTGTCCCAGGCGGCATTTTTTCTCTCT
>ENA-OURU01001738-OURU01001738.1-human-gut-metagenome-genome-assembly--contig:-NODE-1738-length-24930-cov-7.048000_pt1 | contig 24930 bp, 18 predicted proteins | sample MGYA00242137_ERZ509064 | MGnify/ENA primary metagenome ERZ509064 (study PRJEB26280, sample SAMEA2338777) | human gut metagenome | biome: human gut; feature: human-associated habitat; material: faeces...
AGTCCCGGGCAACAGTCTTGGGATGATAAAAAAACTTCTCAATTTTATTTTGAGATAATCCGACATTGCAAATTTCTTTCTCCGAAAAAAAACTAGACAAAATATTAAAACATCATAAAACACCTGAAAAAAAGGTTATGCGAGTCTATCCATAAGAATAATGGTAAAATAAATTTCGGGAAATTGCAATAAATAATTATCATACCCCAAGGAAATTTGTCTATTGTGTGAATAAAAAAAGCACCGAAACAGTACTTGAACGGCTAAACGTCGGCCAAATAAAAATCCCCGTCAGGGGATTTTTATGAAACTACATTTCTTTAACGGCTTTATCGGTAACAAAATCCGCGGTTCGTTCTGTGGTGTTGCTGAAGCTCTCCAGGAAGCTGTCAAAATAATGATTCTCATACAAATAAAAAACCCCGTACCCCAGGGCGCCGAGAATAACCAGATACATTAATGCTTTCATGTTTGTCTCCTTTGCTTGATAACCGTATTTTTATCAATAGGTCAAAGAAGTTAATATTTTTCTAATCTGCCGGTCCGTTCCACTTCTTGAATTTTTGGAACGCTTGCTTTATATTAATGAAAATAAACATCAAAACGGGAGAAGAAAATGGCTGTCGGATGGGCCGGAGACAACGCGGTGAATGAACAAATTGAGGATTCGATAAAAGACGAAATCAACCGTGCCCGCAAAAACGTTCCCTGCGGCGAAAGCTTGGAATATTGTGAAGAATGCGGAGAAGAAATTCCCGAAGCCAGAAGAAAAGCCATGCCCGGCGTCCGCTTGTGTATCAGCTGTCAGGAGGAAGCCGACAAACAAAATCGGGCGGTCAGCCTTTACAACCGCCGGGGCAGCAAAGATAGCCAGCTCAAATAATTGTTGCCTTATTTTGAAAAAGCGGATAATTTTAAGAAAAATATTTATTCTTAAAATTATTGTCTTATGAAAACAGAAGAAAAATTTGTCGTTATGGATGCATTGGAACTTTCGGTTCCTGAAATTGAGCAGTATTTGCAGCAAATGCAAAAAATTTGCCCTTTGCCTCTTTTGTGTATGGATGCCGCTGAAAATATGTCAATAAGCAGACAGGCGGACGCCGGGCTTGAAATTTGCGGAATTGTCAGCGGAAAATACGTCTGGAGCCTGAAATACCTTCGACAGTCGAAAAATTGGCACCAAGGCAATGCCTATGCCCGATCCTGTCGGATTGGAAAGCTGCCGGCCATGCTTCCCCTCTTTGAAACAATGAAGCAGCTTGACGTTCGCAAATTTAACCAGACTGTCGGCTTGCTCAAATGCTGCGGTACGGATGCTGATGAAATGGTTGCCGGCAGCTATTTGCCCTCGGAAAGCGCAGGCGAATATGATTATCCGTGGTGTTATCTGGACTGTTGGGGCAAAATCATCAACGATGGTTGGTCTTCAAAGGAAAATTCCCGGAGAGATTTGATTCGTATGGTTGCTCTGCTGCCTGCCGATTTGCTTTTCGAGACGGTTTGAAAATTTCTCTGTCCTTAAAAACGCAGCCTCGCATGGGGCTGCGTTTTTTTTTGCTTTGGAGCTGCCGGAATCAACAAAGGAAAATATGTTATTGTTTTTTTAAGAAATAACCGTTAAGCTACATTCATAACAATATAAAACAATTGTTATAAATAGAAACTTACTAAGGGAGTGTACTATGAACTATAAATCTTTATTGCTGGCATCTGCCGCTGTTCTGTTCAGCGGGTCAGCCATGGCTGCAGATTTAACCAATCCGTTCTTCCAGCCGGGAGAAGGAAATTTCCTTTCGACCACCAAACTGGAAACATCCCGTACAAAAATGAAGCATCATAACGGTGCATGGGACGGCAATTATCTTCAGGAAGATATTGAATATGGCATCAACAACAATTGGAGCATCAACGGTTCTGTTACCAATGTTTTTGATACCGAAGGTATATACAACAACAGCCACAACTTTGTTTATTCTTTAGGGACGACCTATAATACGACGGTAGACAACATTATTTTGCATGCCTCGGCTGCTTATACCACATTAAACCCGAAAGATTTCTTCGGACACCACACTCCCAAAAGATGGGAAAAAGTTTTGAGCGGCGAACTCGGTGTCGGCTATGACATGGGCAATGGGCTGACCCCGTACGCAATCTATGGCATTGAAGGCAATGTCGATACGGCAGACCGCTATCTGGAACAGTCGGTTTTGGCCGGTGTTCACAAATACAGCGGCGACTACGCGTTTGATGTTGCAGCTCGCTATGATTACAATACCGATGGCAGAAACACCAACCAATGGTGGGGTCTTGCCAGCGCTGACTACTACCTGCAGGAAAATATCGCCCTGGGTGTTTACGGCGAATACTTCCTGGGCGGTACCGGAAGCAATGACATTGATTATGACTATGCTGCCGGCCTGCGCGCCAAAGTATTGTTCTAATTTGAGTTGAACAATATAAACCCCGGTTTCGGTTTTGTTTCGGAACCGGGGTTTTTAGCTGAAAATATGGCTTGAACATTTGGGATTTTGTTTCTAGGCTTTTACGGTCGAGGAGGGATAATGAATTTATCTAAAAACGAAATCGTCCGCCTGCTGGCTGATGAACAAAACGAGCCGGCCCTGTTGAAAAGGGCGGATCGGATCAGAAAAAAATATGTCGGAGATGCCATACACCTGCGCGGTTTGATTGAGTTTTCCAATATCTGTCGCAATAATTGCCTGTATTGCGGTATTCGCAGAGGCAACGGCAAGGTCGCGCGCTATCGCATGAGAGAAGATGAATTGATCGAAACGGCACGCCGTGCAGCAGCTTTGGGCTTCAAAACCGTGGTTATGCAGTCTGGCGAAGACATGTATTATACGCAAGAAAAAATGTGTCGGATAATTGAGGCAATCAAAAAGTTTGATGTTGCCGTAACCCTGAGTGTCGGCGAGCGGAGCTACGGGGATTATAAAGCCTTTCGGGAAGCCGGAGCCGACCGTTACCTGATGCGGATAGAAACAACGGATAAGGATTTGTATCATCGTCTCGATCCCGGAATGAGCTGGCAGCATCGGTATGAGTGTCTGTTGATGATAAAAGAATTGGGCTATGAACTGGGGTCGGGAATTATGGTCGGGCTGCCCGGACAATCGCTCGAATCTATTGCCGCAGATTTGATGTTTTTGCGCCGTCTGGGAGTCGATATGGCCGGTATCGGGCCGTTTATCCCGCACCCGGAAACGCCTTTGGCCGGAGAGCCTGGCGGTTCTCTGCATCTGGCGTTGCGGACTATGGCAATAATGAGGCTGCTGCTGCCGGATATCAATATTCCGGCCACGACGGCAATGGAAAGCCTGCATCCCGATGGGCGGATGATGGCGTTGAAGGGTGGTGCTAATGTGGTCATGCCCAATGTGACGGAAGGCGAATACCGCAAGCTTTATGAACTTTATCCCGGAAAGATTTGCGTCAATGATACGCCGGTGCATTGCCGCAGTTGCATCAGCCGGAAAATTTTAAGCATTGGGCGAACCATCGGAACCGGATACGGCAGCCATCGGGACAACCGGAAGGCAGCGTCTTGAATTTTGTGTTGGCATCTGGCGGAAAAACAGATACCCGCGCCGCTAAAAATGGTTGTAATTATTAACAGATTAATCTTAATAAGAAAGAGTTCGGAAATAAAGATAATTTTACACTTGTACAGTTGTAAAACTTGCTTGTATTCTTCGCCGCAATGTTTGTAAAAATTGTATCTCACTTGAAATCCGCGAAAATCCCGATAAAATTAAAAATAAAAATGCATCCGAACCGGGATAATTTTTTAGAATTTGGATAACTTTTTATTTTTATTGGCAAGTAGTAGTTGAACTCTTAAATTGATATTAGTCATTATTTAAGCTTTTAGTCGTTATAATTGGTCTACATTTAGAAAAATAGTTGCCTTAAACAGTATGTATTAGACATTTTATCAACAACAAAATTTTTGACGGGGAGGAATTATGATGAAAAATAAAATACATAAAATAAAATTAAAATGTTACGGATAAAAAATAGTTATGGTAATTATAAATTGTATAATTAGCGTTGTTGTACTTTATCTTTTTCTCATTATGAGATTGACCCAAGATCTTCAAATAATTATTTATAATTTTAAGGAGAAAATAGTGTGACAGAATACACTTCAAGAATTCATGCAACTACAGTTATAGATTTTAGGCGGATTAAAACCCAAAGAGAAATCGGTGTCATCTATACCAAGAAAATGGAACGGAGCAGTTTAGAGATAACGCCGTTTCACCGCATTGAGCAAAAACCGCCGTCATTCTAACGGTTAGAACGGCAATAAACGTAAAACGTTTAACTGATATTAGGCTTGCCGAAGCTTTTCATCATTGTATATTTGTGCGTTTAAACAACAATTAATGGGTGTAAATTTAAGCCGCACATCATTAAAAATAGGGTAAATTGTCGGGGTGAGAACAATCCGATTCTGTCAACACGGCTTAGCGGAGAGCACCGGCTGGGTCGGAGCTGATGATGGCTTGTTGGTACGGGATTTGAATGACAACGGGCAAATTGATAACGGAACGGAGTTGTTTGGCAATAACTCCGTTCTTTCGTCCGGAGCAACAGCCGCCAACGGATTCGGAGAAGAAGCGTATGGGTAATAATTTTTTTATTCTTATAGAACAAGTAAAAATTGAAACAAGAACAATTATTCATAGAATATTTATCTTAAATTGTGAAATTGGTACAGAATGCCATAAAGGTTGTTAAAAACTAAAAATAATTCTTTCAAATATTAGTAGTTATGAAATCATATTTACACATTAACAGATTCTATTATTAATAGAACTTAGGGAGAAAATTCCATGGCAAAAAATGGAACGGCAGAAGAGTTAAATAAAATGTATTCACTCAAATTGAAAAATGGAAAAATTGTTGAACTAACAAAACAGGATGTAATTGATAATAATATTTCAAAGCTAGAAGAAGCTATCCCAGAGTTAAAATTTTCCACTAAAGAACCGCATAAAAATCCAGTAGAAAAAATAATAACAAAATTAGAGGTTGGAGCGCAAAATAAATTTTTGTATTATAAATTTTTGAGTTGTATTTTGATTGGCTGTTTGTGTTTAGTGCAAGCTTATGAAATGATACAGAACAGTTTAAACAGTCTGCCTATGTTTTTTATTACTGTTTGGGGGATTTTTTTAACGATTATTTTATATAAAAAACGACAAACTAATCAACTAACCCTTCTATCTATTTTAAAAAACAAGTCGAATTTTTTTATTTATTCCTATTTGTTTAATATATCTCTTATCGTAAGTTTAATCCTTTTTATCTTTTCTTCAAATTATGCAAATAGCTCAATCTCTTGGACATATTTTATGTCATATCCGGTAATTGTAACAGCGCTCATATCCTTTTTAAGTACCATACACAACATAGATATTGTATACAAAACGTATATTATGCGCATTCATTTAAAATTTATTACTCATACTTCATTTGCTTTCAGTTTAGTGTTGATGGTTTTGTTGTTTTTTGCTTTTGGGAATTTCCTATTGCAGGAAATGGACGAGAGTGAAATATATATAACTATATTTTTATACAGCATATGTTATATATCAGCAGTTCTTGTCAATAATATTATCCTATTAACATTTATTTTAATCCAAACCTTATTTGTTAATTCAAAATAGAGGAGATGAATATGCTTGAAATTAAAGAAAATACAAATTCTGAAGAAAAATCTTTTCGGGAACAGATTTCAGATTTTATGGATGAATATTCCAAAAGCATTGGTTTTACTGAAGGATTTACATCGTCATTAGTCTCTGATTCTATGTTGAAAACAATAGAAGATGTCATCAAAAGTAATAAGAATGAGATGCTTTCTTCAGAACTAACATCATCTCTCAGTGGGCTTAAAAAGCAGACGAATTTATCTCAAATGAGTACTGGTTTAAAAGGATTATCGAAGATAATAAAAGCATTTCCTATTGCGTCTTTGGCAAATTCACTAGCAGAAGATTGGAAAAACGGGAATGATTATCCTTATAATACGATGAAAGATGCTTTAATTATTACATCAGGCATAATAGCATGTGGTGTGGTAACAATGGTAAGCGGTGCGGCGGCGCTGCCAATCGCTATATCTGGGGTAATAGCAGGGGCGGCGGGAGTATTAATAGACACATATTGGGATAGTATAGAAAGTAAATTTAAAGATTTTATGGGGACGAGAACGGAGCATAATGAAATAAAGCCCACATCCGAATCGCACCAATCGCCATTGGTATTGGATTTGGACGGCGACGGCATTGTCGAAACCCATAAAGAAAATTCCACAGTATATTTTGACCATGATAATAACGGCTTAGCGGAGAGCACCGGCTGGGTCGGAGCTGATGACGGCTTGTTGGTACGGGATTTGAATGGCAACGGGCAAATTGATAACGGAACGGAGTTGTTTGGCAATAACTCCGTTCTTTCGTCCGGAGCAACAGCCGCCAACGGATTTGAAGCGTTGGCAGATTTGGATTCCAATCAAGACGGGGTGTTCAACAGCTCCGATTCGGCCTGGAATGAGGTTAAGGTTTGGAAAGATGCCAACGGCAACGGCCGCGTTGATGAAGGAGAGTTGTTGACGCTTGAACAAGCAGGGGTTTCGGGAATTAATTTGGAATATCAGGCTTCTGATTTGTCCGATGAAAACGGCAATGCTCATAAGCAAACCGGAAGCTTTATCAAAACAGACGGGACAACCGGATCGGTTCATGACGTTTGGTTTGATGCCGACAAGTCAGATACCATAAGCAAAGAAGAAATCGCGATTCCCGAAGACATCGCCGCGCTTCCTGATATCGAGGGTTGGGGAAACGTTCGCAGCTTGCGGGAAGCCATGGCTTTGGACGAGAGCGGCGAATTAAAGGCGCTGGTGCAACAGTATATGTCCGAGACCGATCCGGCATTCCGGCAGGGAATGCTGGACAATATTATTTTTCATTGGACCGGGGTTGAAGATGTTGATCCGTTGAGCCGCAAGCCGAGTTATTTTTATGATAATCCGATTGGCGATGCGCGGTATTTGGAAGCGCAAGAGCAATTTTGGGGCGAAAAATACGCCAACAAATGGTGGTTTGGCAAAGAAGAACAAAATCCGCACGAACAGGCTTCCAAAATTTTGTTGCAGGGGTTTGACATCATCCGGGATTATGTTTCAAACGCATTGGAAAGCCAGACGCATTGTGCCGGTTTTCTGGAAAATATCAAACTGACATGGAATGGGGAAACCCAAATTTGGGAAGTAGATGTTTCCGGGGCGGTTGTACTGCTCAATACTCTGGCAGAAAACAATATGGATAGCGCAGTGCAGACGCTTCACAACTTAGAAAACATTATCAAACAGCAGGATATTATGGTTGAAGAAATCAATACGGCTTTTCAGGCTTATGGTTCGGCAGAGTCGTATTTGCAGCTGTTCTATGACAAATTCGGCACATTAGAGAACCAAATCAGCAATGGAAACGACATCATTTACGGAACTGAGGGAGATAATTATATCAACGGTTTGGGCGGCAACGATAAAATTTACGGACAAGCCGGTGACGATATGCTGATTGGCGGTGTCGGAGATGACTATTTGGTCGGCGGCGAGGGTTCCGACACCTATTTCTTTGAAGGTTTCTGGGGGCACGATTCGATTGATAATTCCAGCTCTGATAAAGTCGGAACCAATCCGGATAAAATATTGTTCGGCGAAGGGATTTCCCCAACTGACGTGAGCATTCAGCGTCAGGGAAATGACCTTATTCTCAGTCTTCATGATGGCGCGGACACCGTTAAGGTCTACAGCTATTTTCTTGATGCCGGAAACACCAATAACACCGTTGACACCATCGAATTTGCCGACGGTACGGTTTGGGATTATAATCATATCCGGGTTGCCTGGAATGCGGCTCCGGTTTCTGTCGGTGGTTTTGTAACCAAGGAAGGAACCAAAGGAAATGATACTATTCAAGGCTCAAGCGGCAGCGATTTTCTTTCCGGAAACGATGGCAATGATACTATTTTTGGAAACGGCGGCAATGACGTTCTTTATGGCGGCAGGGGAAATGACCGTCTGGAAGGCGGAGAAGGGGACGACACTTATTATTGGAATCTCGGCGATGGAGTGGATACCATCACGGATTCCAAAAATAACGATGCCATTTGTTTTGGTGAAGGGATTAATTTTGACAATCTCATCTTTCGCAGCGAGGGCGTAGATTTGCGGATTCTGGTCAATGGGGATGACAACCAAGGCTTGTTGATTAAAAAATTCTTGCAAAGCGACAATAATTATAAAATTGAAGAACTTTATTTTGCCGATGGTTCCAATGTCCATCTATCGGAAATCGGACTAACCATGCATCAAAAGAAAACCAATAATTATTATGATTATGGAACTGAATTTGATGATGTCATTTATGGCGATGACGCCGATGAATATATTATGGCCAGAGGAGGCGATGACATCATTCAGGCCGGAAAGGGAGATGATACTATTGATGGCGGAGACGGTAACAATATCTACATTTATAATCTCAGCGATGGTTTGGATAAAATTATTGATGATACGGGAACTGCCGTCGTCAGGTTTGGTGAAGGCATTACGTTTGGCGATTTAACTTTCCGTTATCAGCACGACAACCGCTATTTGCGGATTGTGGTCAAAGGAGACGAAACGCAGGGGCTGCTGCTTTATTGGCAGATGAATACAAATTATGATTATTACGGAGCCCGATATTTAGAATTTGCCGACGGTTCCCGTTTTGATTTGAGAACACAGGGTTTTGTGCTTCAACAGACAGATGAAAAAGAAACCGTATACGGCACCAAGTTCGATGATGTTATCTACGGTAATGGCGGTGACGACAGTCTGGTTGGCGGTGACGGCAGCGACAGCTATGTCTGGAACTGGGGCGACGGCTTGGATACTATTAGTGAAAGCAATGTTGCCGGGGTTGATAAAATCGTTTTTGGCGAGGGAATAAGTTTTGAGGATTTGACTTTTTCTTTTCAAAGCGGCGGATATTTCCAGATTAATGTTAAGGGGGACGAAACACAGGGGGTTCGCATTGTCAGCCAATATTTGACAGGGCAAAGCAAATATTCCGATGCCGGTATTGAGCAGTTGGTATTTGCAGATGGCACTACGGTTAATTTGAAAGAAATCGGGCTGACAATTTATCAGAAAAATAATACTTATGCTCCGACACAACAGGTTTATACCAACGGGACAAGTTATGATGATATTATTTATGGTCGTGAGGGGCTTAATACAATTCGCGGATATGCCGGCAATGATATTATCTATGGTAAAAGTGCAAAAGACACACTTGAGGGCGGTGCTGGGAACGATACCTTATATGGTGGAGCCGGAGATGACAGTCTTAAAGGTAACGATGGCGATGATGTTCTGTATGGGGGAGACGGCAACGATTATTTGGCCGGAGGATACGGGGCTGACACCTATTATTGGAACTGGGGTGACGGTTGGGATTATATAAATGACGAAGGTACAGATGACGGTATTGATAAAATTGTTTTTGGGGAGGGGATTACTTTTAAAGATTTAACTTTCACCAAAGATTACAGCGGTTATTTTCAAATAATTGTTAAAGGCGATAAAACCCAGGGAATAGAACTATCCAATCAGTATTTTACCGGCAGTACCAGTTCTTATCCGAATAAGGGGATTGAACAGCTGGTTTTCTCTGACGGCAGCATCATTAATTTTAAAGAAATCGGCCTTGTGATTCATAACGAAAATGTTGAATTCCCTGCCGATAAAACCGGCAATATTTATGGAACAGATTATAATGATGTTGTCTATGGCAGTTCCGGAAAAGATTATATTAATGCCTGTGGCGGTGATGATATTTTATATGGCAACGACGGCGATGACAGAATTTACGGCGGTAATGGTAATAACCGTTTATATGGCGGAAACGGAAAAGATTATCTTTCTGCCGGCGACGGAAATGATTATCTTAACGGTGGTACTGGAGATGATACCTTAATTGCCGGCAGAGGTGACGATATACTGATTGGCGGTGTCGGAAATGATATTTTAGAAGGTGATTATGGGAATGATATCTATTATTGGAACTGGGGTGATGGTTGGGACAGCATCAATGATAGCGCAAATGACGAAGGTATTGACAAACTGGTATTCGGAGAAGGAATAACTTTTGATGATCTCAAATTCTCTGTTTCTCATACTGGTTATGATATGGGTGTTACCATAAAGGAAGATTCCAAACAGGGACTGAGTATTAAAAATCAAACTGAAGACAATAAAGGAGGAATAGAACAATTTGTTTTTGCCGATGGAACGATTGTTAATATCAAGGAAATCGGTTTAACTTTACATCAGGAAAATGTGTCGGTTTCTTCTGGAGATAAACTTTATACTTATGGAACTAAGTATAACGACACGATTTACGGAAGAAAAGAAAAAGATAATATATTTGGCTATAATGGCAATGATACGCTGTATGGAAATGATGGTGATGACATATTAAATGGCGGTAACGACAACGATATTCTGATTGGCGGTGTCGGAAATGATGAGCTGAAAGGGGATAGCGGCAACGATACATACGTTTATAATCTTGGTGATGGTTTTGATACAATTACCGATACCGGCGGCAATGATAAAATTAAGTTTGGCGAAGGAATAAATCAAAATGATTTGTCGTTTAAGACAGAAGGACAAAATCTCAAGATTTTAATTAATAATAATGAAACCGCCGGAATACAAATTAGCTCCCAGCTTCAAGGAGGTTCAAAGGTTGTTGAAACAATCGAGTTCCATGACGGGAGCACTTTGGACATTACCAATGCTGACCAGTTAATACAGGCAATGAATTCATTCGGAGCGGAGACGTCGTCAGCCATGGAAACGCTTTCTGATGCCGTTGAAAATGTCAGCGATATGTATTCTTTGGCCGATAATTCTGATTTGACCGGAAAAGCTGCCTGAAATTTGGAAAATGAACGGTTGCCAGTTAGACCGAAATTAAGCCTTTTATGGTGGAATCTTGTAGACTAAAATTCCACCTTCCAATTTTTCAAATCCCCTGATTTCCTAAGTCTCAGCGCATAAAAAAATCTCTGCATTTCTGCAGAGATTTTTTTAAATGGTGAGCGCGTCGGACGGCCGAAACAAAAGGCAACCAACGTTGCATTTTGTGAGGAGACGCAATGAGACTTATTGCCGTCAACAAGCGACAGCGCCGCGCCACGGCAATTAGTCGGAATTGACCGAACCCGAGGGTTCGAATCCCGATATTAAAAATACAAAAAAAGCTCCTGACAATCAGAAGCTTTTTAAATGGTGATGCGGTTTCCAGTCATCGCGAACTGGTCTAACCTGCCGCAAACCTTTGCGTATAAACGCTTTGAAGAAGGAATTGGCTTCTGCGAATCAACCGATTTTTTAGCAGATGCACCTTTCTCATATCTCGAACTTATCTAAATTTTAAAAAGCATTTTCTTAAGTATCATTGTTAAAAAGGTAATCGATAAAAAATGCACAAAGAACCATGTCGAAACCAACAAACAAAAAGCCCAAGCTCAAGGAGCAAGGGCTTGTAAAGTCTGTTGGAATTAATTATCTTCTTCTATTTGGTTGAGAGAATTTTCAATAGTTTCAATTAAATTTTTTTGTAATTTATCTTCCATTTTTTTAAACAAACTTTTTTGACTGTTAATATATTCTGAATCTCCATTAAATAAAAAGTTTTTCAAAGTATTAAATCGAATCATTCTGTTAATTTGTTTATTTAATCCTTCTGATGAAGCAAGTTTATATTTTTTTATATTGTCAAAAATATCTTTTTCTTTTTGTGTCATTTCACTATCAATGTTCATATCGTTATCAAAAATCCCATACATTTTTACAAAATCCTCCAGTCTTTGGAGTATAATGTCTGAAAATTCAATCTTTTCTCGCTTCATATAAAAAAGTATTGAAAATATTGTATATAATTGGGATTTCTTTTGTAAAAACTTAACCAACATACTTGAAGATAATATAGTTTCAAGTTGGGTTGTTGCACATATAATAGCATCACGATCATTATTTGCATCATCATATTTTACTTGTAAATCTTCATAAGCTCTATTTAGTGCTTTTTGATCACTCTGATCTATTATTCCTGACCTAAATAAAAGAATAAGAGATGCACAAAACTCAACATCTTTCATCCTCTTAACATCCACATTGTTAAATAATTTATATTTTTCCCATATAGGTAGATCAGAAAGTTGACGAGCCAACGAAGCAAACTCTCCTGATAGACTATTTCTCTTTTCTTGACTGTTCAGATTATAATCTGTAAGATTTAAGCGCCTAAACATATTAATAATTTCAGGTCTTGTAACTTTTTCATTTATATCTACAATCATCAACTGATAATTCCAAACTTCTTTTTTTGTAGCATCATCTAAATCTTTAAAATAATAATCTCCCCATTTTTGCTTTGATTCCTCTTCCAACAACGCATTTTTCTTTAATTTAAACTCATTATTTACGAATTCAGCAATTGTTTTTATACGTTGCTGACCATCAACAATATGTGTAATAGACTCTCCCGTCTCGGGATTTGTATCTGCTTTCCACAAAAATAATTCCGGTATAATAAAGTTCAAAAGAATTGTCTCAATTAAACGAATTTTATCATTCTCATTCCAAACAGAACGACGCTGATACGAATCATCCACAATTAAAGAGCTTTCTGTAAACATACTATAGATATCGCTAATAGTTTTTCGATTATTAGAAAATTGAAACATACTAAACTCCTTTTTGCTCTTTTATTGCTCTACACGTCGCTATAATTCCTGACAATTGATACTCTTCCAAATCTTCCCAACTCCTATAAATTCGATAATTTATAGGGTGTATCACGGATAATTTATCTTGCAAAGATTTGTTTGTGGGTGCTTTCATATCTTGCCAAACAGTCCGAATATCATCAATTCCTGATAAAAATTTTTCATCAATATATCCTCTAAAAACAGAATTTGTAAGTTGTTGATAGAAATATTTACTATATATTTTGAATGCCTTTCTCTCTCTCAATTTTTCCCAATAAAATGAATATAATTTATCTGAAACCAATGCAATATCTATATCAGATGTCTCATTCTCAAATGGCTTTAAGCATTTAGTTGGTGATAAGCTATACCCTAGTTTCGCACTTCCCACGAGTTGAGATGAATGAAAACTTATTCCAAAATTTTTTGAAATTATTTCTTTAAAACAGTCTAAGCGATCTAATATTTCATCAGATGAAACTTTTAAATATTCTTTAAAATACCAATTATACGATTTAACTATATGTTTTAAATAAAAATCCTCAACTTTCATTGATAACAAATCATTTTTTATATCTATTAAACATACCATTATGCAGCCTTTCTTTTAGCCTGATAACATACATTCAAATAATCAAAAATATCTTGTGCAATTCCTTTACCCAATAAATATGGAACACCATTACCTATCATTTTAAATTTAAGGGATATTGGAATATTACTTGGCAAATGAAATTCCTTAGGTAAAGACTGAATAGAAAGAGCTTCTGCTACACTAATTCTACGCAGTTCATATGGATGCAAATGAACTTCATTATTACCGTATGCAGACGTTGGAGCGTACCTCCAACGATGTAATCGTTTAAAGGACTTCCGAGAAACATCTCCCTCTTTTATTGTGAGATATTTTTGTAAATTCTTAACATTGAATACATCATTTTGATTTCGATGATGTTTTACATCATTCTTTTCAAACCAATACTCAACTGTTAACTCTTCAATAATATTAATAGGTTTTGTTATAGAACTTTTTTCAATAAAATCTTCTTTGTTTGGCCAATTAAGCAATTTTATCTCTTTTAAATCAAATACTTTATGTCGACCAATAGAAAATTCATGAAAATCTTTAAATATGTTTTTATTGAAACCAATTAAAAATAATCTATCCCTATACTGAGGAACACCATACTCTAATGCATTTTCAATCGAATTAAATAATTGATAACCATTTTCATCTAAACGTTTCTTTATCTCTTCATAGAAAACCTTATGTTTACTAGTTTGATATAATCCTTTCACATTTTCTAAAACAAAAAAGTCAGGTTTTCTCTTAATTATTAAATTCACATAAACATCTGTTAATATACCGTTTTTTCCTTCTACACCTTTATTTCTTCCAGCAGTAGAAAAATCAGGACACGGCGGCCCACCTATGAAACCAACAAAATCCGCATCAAATTTTTTTTTGAAAGTTCTATTCCACACATCATCATTAAGATATTCTTCAACACTTAAATTAGAATATCCATATTTAGGTAAAAAATCACCTCTAGTATATTTATATGCTTCTAAAAAGGCTTTATTATATTCATTTACAAATGAGATATTAAAACCTGCATCTTCAAACCCTAAGTCTAAAATCCCTAACCCAGAGAAAAAAGAACATACTTCTGTTTTCACTTTCATTCCTCAACCATTAAACTACAATAATTTTTATTCTAGAATAAAATATTTTGCAAGCATTTAATAAAAACATACGGCTACAAAATTTATTATAATTATATGAAAAAAAACACTGGACGACGCCGGATATTCTCCTACTGCTGCATATGGTAATAATGAAGTACATTTACATTCATATAAACCTAGACGGTTGAGTGTTGCAGAAACATTAGCAATCCAATCTTTACCTAAAGATTTTATTTTGCCTCATAATATTCCATTAACACAAAAATTTAAAATGATAGGTAATGGAGTACCTTCTCTTTTAGCTAAAGGGATTGCCCATGAAATAAGAGAATTTATATTATCTAATCAATAGGGATAGCATTTTATGTCATATCCAGCTTCATCTAATAGACTTAATATAGATTGTTTTAAGGTATTATATAATTCAATATTTTTTTCTAAAATATCATCAATATGAGAAGCATTTGAAATTTTATCAATGATTTTTATCCCACATAAAACTTCCTCATCAGCAACAGGGTTATGTGTTGGTAATAAGGATGTGGCATCTTTTACAAAAGAATTATCTTTCTTAAATTCCAATACCATGGAAAATAGCATCCCTTCTTCGTCTTCTTCTTTTTGTTTTTCACCTATTTTGTACATTCCTACAGATCTAGTTTTCATATGAATTCCTTTTTCTACAGAATTTTTTAGAATCCATTTCAAAACAGATATTCCAACAATTTCTTCAAAAACATTTTCTTGTAATAATTCATCATTTTCAAGAATAATTTCATTTCCTATTTGATATATTTTTGAATTTAAGTGTTTTCTAAAATCTACATCTTCATAATTTTGATAAAGTACATTCATGTATTTTTTTAGCAGCTCTGTATCTAAACATTGTTTATCACATCTAAATGTTAAAAATAGAAGCCAAGTAGAATTTTGTCGTTCGAATTGCAGTGTTAATAACTTTATAATAGAGGAAAGAATCTTTTCTCCATTTTGAGGAGGAAATAGAGCTTTCATAAAATCTAAGTTTATCAAATGAAATGCAGGTCTTGCTCGTAATTCATTTGCTACTTTAGAATTTATTTCATTTAATCTTTCAAAATGTGAATTTTCTACACGAGAGAGAGGAGAAATATAATTGAAGTCCATTAATTTGCTATGTATAATGTCTTGGATTTGAGAGGCACTATTGGGGCTACTTTCCAAGGCATAAAAACAAATTTTTTTCCCCTCCGGAAGATTTTGGCCTAAAACATGAATATCTAGACAATCTTCTCCAGGAAAACCAAAGTATTGCAATTCATTTATATTTTTATAGGCTGGGGTTTTTAGTAGAATATTTGTCCAATATTGCCACTGTTTAACGCGAACCCATTGCTTTCTTGGTCTATGCCAAGCATAAAACTGTGTCTTTTTTTTATTTTCTGTAGCAGGAACTATACCAAATAATGATGGATTTATTAAGTCAACCATATGCTTCTCTATTCTTTATAGCTAATTATTTTAATTAAGGCTTTTATTAATTCATTCTTCTGGTTTTCACTGAGATTTTCAAGTAAATTAAATTTATCTAAAACACCAACAATGGCATTCAGACGAGGAAGGATTTTACTATCTAAATTTTTTTGAGTATTATACGTTGATGCTTCAAAATCTTTTTTGGAAAGTGATACTATTCCTGCTTTCTGCTCTACAACCTGTTTTACTACCTCAACTTTGGTGGTTGGTATATCATTATCATAAAAAGGTGTTTTAATTTCCGATACTATATTTTCATAGACGGAAGTTTTTTCTTTTTGAGCTTTGGTATTTATTTCTTGTCTTATCTCAGAACGCTTTGATTTTACCGCTGAAACAACTTGACGAAGAGCTAAATGCAACCAGCGCATAACTAATTGATAATGGGGATGTGCAATATTGAAAGATTCTCTGTCTATATTTAATGCAGACTCAAATCCTTCTAGAATATTAATTTCAACCATAATTTGTGATTTTAAAACATATTCAGCTAGTTGCCATTTCATAAAATCTTGATCAAATAAAGCGCCGGAAGCTCCATGTATTCTAATGCATACCCCTCTATGTTCTTTGGGTAAAATTTTAGGAGACCATTTAATAAAAGCCTCAAATTTTAATTTTCCTCCAGTTTCTTTACTTTCAAAATTTGAAAAGTCAGGTTCAAATTTACCAAAGAAATAAGCATTTTCACTAAATTGAGCGGAAGAATCTGCTTTATCTAGATATTTTATAGGCCTTGATAATTTTACTCCATCAATAAAGACAACAAAATCATCGTCATAATTTTTAGAAAAGCCCAATAATTCACAGATTTTAACATTTTGATTTTCTGCTTCAATTTTCTTGGGAGATTTACCATTATTTTGGATGTGATATATGTATTTGCTATCTCCTAATTTTAAATCATAAGGAGAAATGTCTATATATTTTAGAGGGAGAGAAAGGCCCAAAATCCAAAGCATTTGCAAATAATTATCTAAATTAAGAGAATAAGAAGGATTTGGCTGCTTCAAAAGTTGCGAATAAAGTGAAGCATATTTTTCCTCTGGGGATAGATCTGTTCCCCATGGAAGAACCGCATTATCTTCAAGTAATTCATTGTTATCAGTATCAATTTCCCCAATATGATAAGACGGACGCTCTGGTTTTCCAAGTAACTCAAAATCTTCAGAAATTGACTGTTGCCATATGTCTATACTTCGTAGCTGATCAATAGCAGATTGTTTTAAATTTTTGAGAATAATATCTGTCCCATGAGCTTCAATATTAGAGGTTTTTTGAGTATAAACATACACTATACCAGTATCAAAATCTTCTCCTCGCTTTTCGAACTGGCGAATCATCTCTTCTGAATAGTTATTTAATTTAATATCAGCAATCAGGTAATAATCATCCCCCTTTTGTTTTGTTACAATAGTAAAATCTCGTGTTAATTGCGCAACAGAAAACAAACCAATACCTATTTTGCCTATAAGTTTTCTTTTCTTTATTGGAGATAGTGTAGCATCTTTTTGATCAAAAATACCAAGATCTTTTTTTTGAGGGTTCCGTTTTGCACTTCCCCCTATATGATGTAAAACATTAGACAAAGTATCAATGGACATTCCATTACCATTATCACGGACAGTAATAGTTCGGAAAAGAGGAACATCAGTGTCAATATAAATTTCAGTAGCATCTGCGTCATAAGAGTTACAAATCAACTCTCTAAGAGCAGAATAAGCATGTCTATAAATTCCATCTGTAATTCTCGCTAAAACTTTCTGATCTGTTTTTAATAAGGTTTCCGTTTTTTCTTCACTATTAATTTTTGTTTTGATTTGATTAGCAAAATCAATAGTAGCCTTTTCTATTTGTTCAATATTGTCATTAACCATAGAATATGATCCTACCTTATTATAAGAAAATTTGTTCTTAATTATTTTAAAATACCATTCTTTGCATTATGTTAATATTAACTATATATTTTTTCAAGATATTTAATAAATAACAAATTTTATAACTTATTTTACCATTAATATAGACAACTTAAAGTACAAAAAACTTTTATTACATATAAAAGGCAATTTTAAGACTCAGAACGTTTCCACAGCTTATTTTCCTTATCTAAAGCATCCTGAAAATCGACTAATTCAATAATTTTATCGAAAAAAGGTGTTAAGGCATAAACATAAGAACCTCCGTAACCTACATTTTCTTGGTAAATAAGTCCAGTTCTTAAGAGAGCACCGGCTATCGCTTTAATTTCTTTAACCTTCTCTGGTTGACTGTATTCATATCCTGCAATAAGTTTTGTAAAATAATCGGCATTTATTCCTTTAGGTGGTTCATTATGAAGTTTTATATATTTTAAATCATTCTCTCTCATTTTATATAATTGAGCTAATAGATGAATTTCTTCATCAGATAATGTTTCCAAAATCTGAGCATATCTGTTAAATTCATTCGCATATATTGGAGAACGGAGTTGTTCGCCTTTTGCAATACTATTTATTGCTTTTGCTAAGAGTCTTAGATTCAGACGAGCCGTCCCATTCATTGCAGCTAATGTATAGCGGTGCATAAGAGAAATTTTGTCATCATCGGCAATATTATTAAAATTTCCCCCTGTTATTTCATCAAATAAAATATCTCGGCTTTCTGCTAATTTTCTTTCGCAATGGGCATTCCATAGTTCTTGAATGGATGAAGTCGGTATTTTAAATAATGAAAGAATATCTAAAATTGAAGAAGCTGCTATTTCCATTACATTAATGTTCCTTTTTTCAATTATTCTAAATAATACTATTTTCACTTTAAAATCTTTATTATATTTTATTTTGATAATTTATGTTATTTCTTGCAAAGTTACAAATTTATTATAATATACACGAAAAAGAACAAATGAACAGGGAAAATGCTAAGAGATAACTTAAATGTTGTAGATTTTTTTGCTGGTGCAGGAGGGCTGAGTCTTGGTGCCGCACGGGCAGGGTTTCATGTTGCCGGCGCTATAGAACTGGACAAAAAAGCAATAGATACTCATATCAGAAATTTTCCGAATACAAAACATTTTGAAATTGATTTATCGAAAATTAAAGCATCAGAACTAAAAAAAATATTACTAACAGATATTCATAATATTGATGGTATAATTGGTGGGCCACCATGTCAAGGCTTTAGTTATATGGGGCACAGGAATGAAAATGATGTTCGAAATAATCTTTTTATGCGATTTTTTGAATTTATTGAAGAAATCCGCCCCATTTTTTTTGTAGCAGAAAATGTGCTTGGTATTTTAGATGACAAATATAAAAGCTTAAGAAATGCAGCATTAAATAATATTACTGGCTATACCGTTCTTTCTCCATTAATAATTCGGGCAGATGAATATGGAGCCCCAACGACAAGGACAAGAGTTTTTTTTATTGGATATAGAAAAGAAGAAGGAATTAATCTAAGTGAAAATGATTTTCATTCTGCTAAAGTTCCAGAAAATGAAAAAATAAGAGTCAAAGATGCTCTTTTAGGACTTCCTATCAAAATTTGTTCTGAAGGAAATGGATATGGGAAATTAGCACAAAAAGAACTTGAAAAACTAAAAAGACCAGAAACTTTAAGCTTTTATAAACATATAAGAGAACTTATTCCGCAAGGTATCGGAAATCCCAAAAGTATTGCATTATATAGAAAAAAAATTGTTACAGGGTGTTTCCCTACAAAACATGGGGAAGAAATTATTAATAGGTATAAAAATTTAAAATATGGACAACAAGATAATATTTCAAAATCTGTTAAATTAAACCCAGATGGTTTTTGCCCAACGCTTAGAGCTGGAACAGGTCCAGAAAAGGGAAGCTACCAAGCAGTTCGTCCAATTCATTTTGCAGAACCTAGAGTAATTACCCCCAGAGAGGCAGCCAGATTACAAGGATTTCCAGATTGGTTTGAATTCCAACCAACAATTTGGCATAGTTTCAGACAAATAGGTAATAGTGTTTCCCCCATTGTCGCTGAAAAAATACTATCTGTTATTTTTCAAAAATTTACATGATGAAAATTGGGGTAATATTTATAATATTTGATATAATTAGCAATGAGTTCATTTAATTCTGAAGTTTTACCACTAAAAAAGGGCATGGTATCTGTTATATATTTTTGAGCAGTTTCATCAGGCAATAAATTATTTAATGCCATCACTTCTTTAGGTGTAAGAGCGGGAACATTTATCTGGCAACACTCATCCCAATCACATTTTACAATATCACATAAATCACAGGCTTGCATCTGTTCTTTTATTTGTCGTTCTTGTGCTTCTTTATCTTCGTTACTGTCAGCTTCAAGCAGAATTGCAGTAAAAGTAAACATCTGTTGTCCATCTTGATATACTGTTGAAAATAATGGAAATAAAAATTTTTTTTGATAAGGTGATAAGCAAGGATAAATATCAGATACTGCATGTTTTAGGCATCCCAATAAAAAAGAAGGAAATTTAGATGCCGTCATATCATTCTGCGTGATATTCGATGGTATATATTGGCCTATTTTTTGAGTTAATGCTTTTAAACGAGCACTATGCATCTTCGACGGTTCTTTCTCGTCTCCATTAAAGGCACAAGGATTAGCATTCAAAGTTATTCTAACTATGTCGTTTTTTTCCATCTTTCTTAATAAATCACTGAAATCTGCCAGTTGTTCTCCAATTTCAGCAGGAGAAGTATAATCAAGCCATATAATACTATTTTTTTCTATAGACATATTTTCAATAAAAGCAGAACTTGTCATGTTTTCAATTTTAATACATTTATATGGTTTGTTAAATCCAGCTCGTTTGCAGATTGTCGGATCGTTTTCTATAGAAATCATATCAGAAATACTTAAATAGTTATGCATAAGCTTAAAATCATCAAACATGAATGAGCCAAATCCGATATATCGATATTTTTCAATATCAAATTGCTTACGCAAACAACTTAGTACCCGTAAAAATAAATAGCGGTCAATAAATTTATTCGGACGCAAATGGTAGAATGGTTGAGAAGTCGTCACTTTTCTCTCCCTTTTTGTATATCTAAAATATATTTGAAGCACTCGTCACCAACTTCAGAAGGCTTCATTTGGATTGAGTCATCATTTGAAAAATAATTTTTTACTATATCTACTTCATCAATAGGTTTAGAATAACGAATAATAACATATTTTTTATCATTAGAAGGATGAGGAAGAGAGGGTTGATAAATTTTTCCTTCATTTTTATTTTTAAAAGTGATACCTAATTTTTGTTCTGTAGTTTGATCTTGAAGTAATATTTTATATGAAATACTTTCTGTTTGTGATGAATGAACTCGTTCTTCTTTATTACGCCCTTTCCACTGATTCGTATAGTTTGTAAACATCTTTAGTCCATCTCTCATTCTATTTTTTACATCGGCGTAAATTGGAGATGATAAATCAAGACCTCGTTTAGTCGTTGTCATAGGAAGTTTTGCAGGATCATTACTTTCAAATATTACAATACCTTTGATACCAATAAATTGTGTATGATATTGTGGTATCCCTGCTTCCCCCCACCCAGTAAGATGGCTTTTATCATTATAGACAACTACACGATCATTACATATAACAGTCCAGCCGGCTTCTCCTGAAGAACGTTTATTCTCATTTCCTTCATCAAGTTCTTCTTCAGAAGGAGGGGGGGCATAAAAACCAACTACAAGCTGTACACTTACATCACCATATGTTTTTTTAAAAATATACGGTTTAATACCGGTCAAATCAGCAGAAGCTAAAAGTTGAATTGGATTGTATGCAACTGGAATTCCATTTACATTAATGCAGAATCCTTTCTCTAATATTAAACTATAACTTTCACGAATTTTAGAAATCAAATCTTGTACACAATTATCAATACAACATTTATCACACCATTTGGCAGCAACTCCTTCAGTCAAATGATCAATATAAACAATCGTTCCATCTTCGATAAGAGTTTCGTCTGTAGGATTTTCTTCAATAGGGAAATCCCATTTGTCATTAGATTCCCAATCAACTGGAATTTTAACTGAAAATTTATCAGTTTTATTTTTTGTTAAAACATAAGCACTTTTTCCAATTTTGAAAATAGCCCGTTTCATTCCGATTCCATAAATACCAATGGTGGGAAGATTATCCCGTTTTCCATCCCTTCCCATACGAAAAGCATAGTTTTCTGCAATATCTCTCGAAATTCCACCACAATTATCTTGTATTTTGAAAAATTTATTATTTATAGTTATATCTGCATGGAAACCGGAGTATTTCTTTTCTACATCTTGTGTTGTATCGGATTTTATTGAGCGAATTGCTCCATCCAAACAATTATCAAGTAAATCTAAGATAGCATCATTTAAATCAATATCTCGTGTGAGCATATTAATAAAAAAATCTTTTGTTGGAGAACAGTGTGCCACATTACCCATTTGAAATATCCTATAAATAAAATTACTAATATAATATAAAAAATATCTAATTAATCAAGTATTCTTTACAATTATTAATTACTACAATATCAATAATTTTTATCATGATATCTTTTGAAGAAGCAACAAAATTTGAAACTAAATCAAACTACCTTATATAAAAAAGGTATATTATCCTCAATAATAGCATCTTCGATATTATAGTTTTTATTAAGCATAGCAATCAAACAGCGACCAATGTGATAACTTAAATTGACTGGTACAGCATTACCGATTTGTTTGTATTGAGCTCCCATGGATCCTTTAAATTCCCAAGTATCCGGAAATGATTGAATCCTTGCATATTCTCTAATAGTCAATGGCCGAGTTTCGCTAGGATGGCATCGTTCTGTTTGCTTTTGCGCAGGAGCACAGGTTAAAGTTAAACTGGGTTCATCCCACGAAAGACGTCTTGCCATACCAGTTTTTCCCCCAGAAAGGTAAAAACTTCCCTTCATATATTCTTTTTGCAATTCTATAGGAAGATCTCGCCAGTATCCACCTTCCGGAACTTGAGAGAGAATCTCAGCTTTTCTTTTTGGATAGCTTTGCCCTTCAGATTTTGGGCAATTTTTCAATGCCGCCCTTAAAGAAACCGTATAATTTTTCTCTTTTGGGAAAATGAAAGGTAGATCTAGGTCTTTTCTAATCCCAATTATAATTAACCGCTCTCTTTTTTGGGGAACATCCAAATATTGTGCTCTAAGTACTTTATATCTAACATTATAACCTAGCTCTGTTAAAGTATTTATCATTGTTTGTAGGGTTCGACCATTATCATGCTTTAATAACCCCTTAACGTTCTCTCCCACTGCAATTTTAGGCATAGTTTCTTTAACACAACGAGCAAATTCAAAGAATAAGGTTCCTCTTGTATCTTCAAATCCCATACTTTTTCCTGCATAACTGAAAGCTTGACAAGGAAACCCAGCCTGAACGATGTCGATATTATTTTTCCAAGGTGTAAAATCTACATTATGTACATCAGCATGAAGGATGTTTGTACCTCTAGGAAAATTATGTTTTAATGTTTCTATGCAGTTTTTATCAAACTCATTCAGTAGTACGTGGTGAATTCCTGCATTTTCAAAGCCTAAGGCAGTTCCTCCCGCTCCGGCAAACAGTTCTATTGCCGTATAAGGGGATGGTGCTTCATTTTTTAATACTTTAAATTCTGCCTCGGATTTGTCGTTTAGTTTTTTCAGAAGCGCTTTTACTTCATCTTCATCAAAAATCCTATGATTTTTATCTGATCTTTCTGCTTTTATAAGACCTTTTTTTTCCCATCTTCTAACAGTATCAATTGAAAGATTAAGTTTTTGGCTAACTTCGTGAATAGATAATTGCATAATATCACTCCTTATTTAACATGAACAAACATATAATAACCCTTGCATATATGCAAGGGTTATTATATGTGATTGTAGATAAGTTAACATTATTTCTGATTACTATGTTTTTCTTCAATTTCAGCAGTTAATTGATTGATAACTGTATTTAATAATTCTGTTCCATCCACTTCTGTTGCAATTTTAGCTATCTCATTGATTAATTCACCATAAAAATTTTTATCTCCGGTCAAATGATACCAAAAATCTTGACCGGCATAAACGGGATGTGATTTATCAATCGTTTTGTACATTGTCGATAAATCTTCATCAGCACCGTAAAAAACGCCAACAATGCAGTCTATATCAGCATTAAATTCCCTTAAACCGTTTGTACGAGCTAGACGACGAATAGCTTCAAAATGGTTTATAATGGTTGTGATATCGTCTTTATTAATTGTATTGGGACCTGCTTTAATTTGACAATATTTACGCCGTCCATCAAGCTGGTCAATAAATTCAATATCTATACCAGGTGTTGTAGAAGCAAAACCACTTAGCACATCCTTACAAAAAGCCTGCATCTGTGTTCCAAATGTAGTATTTATAGATGTTCCTAAAACCCTTGGATAAATTAAAGCTTTTGCAATACTATGAGCATCGCAATTCCCAAATGCAAAATTTGCCAAATACTTTTCCAAAAAAGGATTTGGCTGAAAAGCTGAAAGTTTTCCTAATTTTTCAGTGTTTCGATTATGGTTCCGAACAATATTTTCTCTGAAAAATTGTTTTGCTTTTACAAGTATTTTTATCTTTTCTTCGTTAGTCACCGTAAATTCCTAATTTCTATAAAATTAAAAAAATATACTAACATTTCTCAAAAACACAATTACAAACTTGCTTTCTAGTTAATATATTCCTTAGAATTTATTATTAATTTTAACGTGATTATTCTGTTTTTCAAGCAGATTTTACCATTTTCAGCAATTACTCCCGCTGTGTAACCATCTCATCTACGATTTCTTTAATAAAGTCATATTCCCGCATCAGAA
>ENA-OURU01001776-OURU01001776.1-human-gut-metagenome-genome-assembly--contig:-NODE-1776-length-24367-cov-4.159469_pt1 | contig 24367 bp, 37 predicted proteins | sample MGYA00242137_ERZ509064 | MGnify/ENA primary metagenome ERZ509064 (study PRJEB26280, sample SAMEA2338777) | human gut metagenome | biome: human gut; feature: human-associated habitat; material: faeces...
TAAATGCCCCAAAGCTCTTCCATGAAGTTTATGTACCCATTGCTCCGAGCAGTCCATCAGCTCTGCGATTTCCCACCACCTGAGACCTTTTACATACCGGTAAAATAATACATCATTCTCATCCTCATTCTGTACCGTCTTGATCTGCTTTTCAACAGCAATATACGATTCAATACACTTTTCTTTTTCTTCTCCGAGCTTTTTCTCCAACAGTTCGATTCTTGCCAGTTCGTCAGAAAGATCTTTTTGATTTCCACTGCCATGCGGCATTCCTGAATAATCAGTAGCTTTCACAGACTTCGCAAGCTCTCTCAGCTCTGTCACCTCTCCATCTATCCTGCTGACCCGTCTCCTGTTGGTTCGGTATCCTCTCAGATATTCCTTTTTTCGCTCATTTTCATTTTTCACATTATTTTCTTCCAGTCTCTGCTCCACCGGCATCAACTCCCTTCTTTGTATCCACTCCCCACTTTTTCAGTGCATCCTCTACTGTATAATTCGGGTATGCCGGACGATGGAAGTCTGCACTGGCTTTCCGGTCCGGTGGATGCTCTGCCATCCCGGCATAGTGTTCTTTCTGATTCTGCCGGATCTCCGCTAGACTCCAGCGTCTGTCTGTGCTTCGTTTCAAGAAAAATCACTCCTTCATCTCTATTAATCTCCCTCAAATACAATTACCCTTTCTCGCACTTCGTAACTTCGTATATACTCCGCATTGCTTCGCACCGGATTTCACAATCTCAATACATTTACATATTCTTTTGTATTCATTAATGCCATGTGCTGGTGTTCCGTCAATCAGTTCCATGTCTTTGAAATCTTCCAACATATCAACAACCTTGTCCACATCATAAGCTGTTGGTGCGTGATTCAGCATATTAACAACATCCAGTTCGGAGAAAGCAAGTTCGTCAGGATGCCGTAAATGTCCCGGATCAATAAATTCTATCAGTGCGTCCGCATCAATTAATCTCATTCTGCACCGCCTTTCACAATCATGATAGCTTGGTCAAGCCCGATGTTTATAATATCATCATGGTTGATTCGCCTGTTTATATTCTGCTGTTCTTCCAACTGCTTCTTTGTGTATTTATTCTTCATCTGCTCCACCTCCTTTTGCCCCACGGAACTTAATCTCTTCACGTAAAGCGTCCACTCCATCTTCCTCTACGATTTTCAGTGCTAACAGCAAGCCGTCATTCCTGCCGGATGCGTATTCGTCAATTTTTCCCATGTTCTTTCTCCCAATACTCCACTACATACTCTTTCTTGCCTTTTGCATTCCCCGGAATTTCCCGGTATCCGATTTTTACGGAATAACCGGCTTTGACCAACAGGTTAGCTATCTTAAGCCTGTCCTCTTCATTCAGCCCGGCTGATCCGCCTCTTATGCTCCGTATCACTGCCATATGCTACACCTCTTTCGCTTTACAGGTCAGACCTTTATGGAAATACATTTCTGTTCTTCTTCTGGTTTTCACGTAGTCGTAATCCCCAATGATCTGTTCGCCACATCTTGCACAGATCAGCACATCCTCTTCCTTTGCCTGCTCTTTTTTCTCAATCCTTTTCTTCTTCACTGTATCCATCCTCCACGATTGCATTGATGATCGGTGACCACGAAAACGTCAGCCAGCTGATAAAGTTATACATCGTCATGCTGATTTTACTGTATTTACTTTCCAATGCCTTTACAGTGTCATTGAATCCTCTTGCACTCTTTGTTTCCTGTGTTTCCTTGTATGCTTTCCATATGGCGTTCTGTATGTCTGCCACGTATTCATGCTTAATCTCACTCATAGTTACACTTTTCTCCTGTTCGTTACAGTCGGTTACAAGCTGGCTTGTAACGCTAAACCCCTTGTATTTACTGGCTTAAATGGCATTTTTAAATATCGGTTACACGGTTACAACGCTTTTTCCTATATAGGGAGCGGTCTGTGTATATACACACAACACCATATATATATTAAATTCCGTGTGTAACCTTTGTAACTTTGTAACCGCCCAGCCTATTTAAACGGCAATTCTTCCTGATCCGCTGGACTGAATCCATCAGAATCCATCGAACTGTCCAGTTTCAGCCACACGCACCGCACCGCTTTTTTACCCATTTTTTTATTTTTGGTCTGATTCTTCCCGTCCGTCTGAAGCAGTCCGTTCTTATCCGCCCAGTTCATGAAAGCTTTATAAGAATAGCTGCCACTTTCGCAGAGATCCTTTACTGCCTGAACGTACATGATTGCATATCCCTGGTCGATAATTCCCCACTGCTCTACATTTACAGCCGCATCAAACCGCTGGCTATTCATACTGATCTTGTCAAGCAGATACCGGTAGCATCGTTCATGCTCTGACACTTCTGACTGGCTCGCAAGAACCTTTTTTGCACTTTCTAAGTCGATATATCCGCCATCACAAAAGATCCGGTCCGTAGCGATCCGATCGGCTGTCAGGATCACAGACAGGGCTATACTCTGCTTCTGCATGGCATCATCCCTGTAAATTTCCTTTTGGATCTCTGCCTGCATTTCTCTGATCTGATCCACACCGATCTCTTTTATCGCTTTTACAAATTCTTTCCCCGCAAAACCGTAATTCTTTTTCAAGAAATTAGCGGTATACTGTGGATCCGCAAAAACCTTTTCTCCGCATTCTACTTCAATGATACGGTTAATTGCACCGCCTTGGGTGACATAAGAACTTAACGGACGCTCTCCATTCGTCAGAATTGCATTCTTCCACCGATTCTCCTTTCGGATTCCCAGCTCTCTATTTGACCGGCTCTTTCCTTTTCCGGAACAGAGATCGTATACGACTCCCTCAAAATTATCTCGGATCCTGGCATTAACCTTGCTTGAATCATCCAGCATCAGCGGGAGATTGTTGAGCAGATCAGACCGCACCTCCAGCTGCACGTCCGTGGTCTTAAAATCACCGATATACATACTGTCTGCTGGATTCGCCCAAACAGACGCTGCCAGCATCATAGCAACCGTCTTTCCACCTTCTGTCTCGCCCCACAGGTCCACGATAAACGGAAGTGCTCCCAGTAATCCGACCAGGACACTGGCAAAGGATGCTGCGAGGAAAAACTTGATTTCCATCCGGTCACGTTTCCGAAGTTCGCAGACATGATTCAACCATTCCATATAGCTTCCTTGCTGCCGGATACTTTCATACAACTGCTTGAACTGCAGATCTCCATCAAAGAGGATGTCCGTATCGTATGGTATAAAATCTCCACCAATCCATCCCAGCTTTGACGTAGATTTCTGCAATGGGATATCATTATCATTCAAATTTTCTACATCCGACAGGTATTTAACCAACAGCTTCGCATTCTCCGAAGTTACGGAAACACCAAGCTTTGACAGACTCACAATTTTGCTGGCAGAAGATATGATATCTTTCGGTACCGTAATCTCTGTCCAACGATGATTCCGTTTGTATGCCAGTTTAATCTGTTCTTCTCCTGTTTCAAGATTCTTCAAGCGTCCAATCGGGAGGACTGGATGATAGCAGACAATGACCTCATTATCATAATCCTTATTGAATGTCCTTATGCCGTCATCTGCCGCCAGCCATGACCCACATTTCATTGCCTCGTATTTTCCGGTAAAATCCGTCCAGTTGCTCAAAGCATTACTACTCCGTCTCTTCTTGTTCATTTCCTGCTCGACTTTTTTGTAAGCTTTTAACATCGTGTCGAATCCCTGTTTTACGCCCAGTTCCTTCGCTCTGTCCTGAAAAGAAAGCAGCATCTGTGCCTTTTTAATCTCATCTTCCTGCTCAAAGATTTCTGTAAAAACTTCTTCTGCGAGGATGCTTTTTTTATCGTATTCACTTAACTTTTTCATCTAATGGCCTGTCCGCCTCCTTTTCATATTCATCGTGCAGATACAGCTGATATTGTAATTTGTTGTAGCAATCGGCCCAAGCATCAGAAAAAGGCTCTGACCTTTTCCACCAGTCCCGGTAAACATCAATCAGGAGATTGTTCAGCGACCTCCTGTCCTTTTCCCTTTGCTGTTGCTTGTCCCTCATTTTTTTTTGCTGATCCGAACGATATCGGACCAACTTTGACTGAAATGTAGGCTTCTCGTATTCACCGCCAAGCAGATAGAATGCATCTTTAAAACTGCAACACTCCATCTGCATGACAAACGAAAAGATATCCCCGTGGGCTCCGCAGGCGAAGCAGTGGAAATCCCGATCATAAATCTTCATGGATGCGTCCCGGTCGCCCTGATGGAATGGACAGTGGATGAACCCTTTCCTGTTTGGCTGCAATCCGTAACGGATCAATATATCCCGCATGCTATATATTTCTTTGATCTCACCACTCGTCATAAGTCATCACTCAATATCTCTATGATTCTTTTCCCGGTATCCTTCTTGTTGCAAAATTCAAACCGGACGTTGTAGCGATCCCGGATGGTACAGAGCGATTTATATAACTGCTCTCCGTCCACAGCTTTGGCTGACACCACATACCGCTCCTTTTTTCCATTCACCATTCTCCATCTGACTTCATGCTTTCTCGGGTTTTTCCAAAACCACACATCTTCCAGCGACTGGATATCCGGACCATGTTCCACAAGGATCACAAGCCGGATTCCTGCGTCAATCGCCCGGATCAGTTCCCTTTTAAACCTCTCATGCTGCTGGCAGACGTTCCCGCACAGCTCCTGCAGGTTCTGCTTCCGGTCAATGATGAGCCGGGGATTATCCAGGCTCATGTAATCCCCGACCAGCAGCTTACTGGAAAAATGCCTGATGCCATTCTCGTCAAATGTCTTGATGATCTTCCTGATCGCCCTCGCCTTTTCCCTGCTGTCTATCTGTATATCCATTACGATCACGCTCCTAATTGAATGGCAGCATCTCATCCAGTCCATCCGGCACGTTCATGAATCCATCCCCTGCCGGAACTACATTGACCGGACAGTTGTCGATATGGTTTTTATAAGCCTGCGTTTCCGCAATATCCGGGACCGCTGCATCTGCTACTTTGTCGATCGACGTGAACCATCTCAGGACACGCTTCTCCAACTCCCTACCATTGTAGTAGTCCATCTGAGGACCATACACTCCTCCAACTAGCTTGTTCTTGATTCCTGTAAAATCAAACGTATCATCCGGTTTCCAGCAGCTGAATCCCTTATTGGAATGCTCGATACAGGTCACGAATGTCTTGAATGATCTACTGCAATTCCCGTTATCATCTTCTGTCAGGATGTACTGTGTAGCCTGGTTCGGCCATTTCTTCTCCGGTCGGATATCATTCTTGAAAGCTTCCGTGAAATATCCTGCCTGCTTGTCTCCCTGGGCGAAATCAAAAAATACAACGAGCATCGGCTTGTTTGTCCTCGACATTCGCTCCTCTACACTCTTAATAATCAGCCTGTGTCCTCCAAACTCTACAGGGGTAAATTCCCCCTGAGCCTGTGTATTTTCATAGTTCTTAGGTTTCTGCATATTAAAAATCCTCCAATGCTTTAAGTACTTCTACGATATCGTTATCAATTTCCATCTGATCAAATGCCCCCATCGGTGACTTGGCCGTGCTGTTGTTTGCCTGAGTCTCAAATTTATAGTGGCCATCTACGCATTTGCTCAGAAGCACCGTGGTAAATTTACTCTCCAGCACGATTTTGTCCAGCTTTTTCCCGGATGTCTTGATCCGCGTGAACATATATCCATTCTCATCATGATCCGTCTGAGTGTGGGCTGTGAAGATGATCGTCAGATCATCCCTGTATGTATAGCACTCGCACACGAGATCCCACACACACGCTGCAAGATCTACCCACTTGTCATATCCTTTTTCTTTGCTCCGACGCATCTCATCCGCAACCATAAGCCCGTTGATCGTATCAACCACAATCACCTTTACACTCGGGCAGGCTTCTGCAATACGCTTGATGTACTGGCGAACGATGGCTGCATCATCGCACGCAAAATAATTCTTATTTTCCTGGCTGTACTGCTTTCGCCATCCTTTCCATGAAAGTCCTTTTCCGTCAGCGTCGATATAATATGTAGTCTTTGGATCCAGATTTCTCATGGATGTTGTTTTTCCAGATCCAGATTCTCCTGCAATACAAATAACTTTTGACATATTTTTCTTCTCCTTATCTATCAAATGTAATCAGATCCCTGCGAATAGACTGGACGATAATCTCGCTTACAATCCGCTTAAACGACCAGTCACTCTCGTTCGCAATATCTGCCAGTATCTCCGTTGCTTCCTGCGAGAGCCGGACTACGCCCTGCTCATTTGGTGCAATCTTTTTACCCGAAATATGTATCTTTCCATCGTCTTTCATTGCTTATCCTCCTATCGAATCCTTAAACTCTCGCCCTGTTCCAGGTGGGCAAAATCTGCCTTGTTATCCTTGAGCCATTTCTTGAGTGCTGTCTTGTCCAGCTTCGGCTGCTGTGCGATCCAGTACTCCTCCGGAATATCTTCCTCCCGGTCAATCACTACACTTGGTGGGTTTTTCTGAATGTTAAATCCGAACAGGTCTGTCTTGAATTTCTTCTTTCCGGTTGCAATCATTGCAGACTCGATGTACTTTTTAAGGTTCTGTGCATTACTTACAAGTGCATCCCTCCTCTTCTTCAGGCGGTCAATTTCTGCATCGAGGGTGTTGGCTGATCCGTTCAGCTCCTGAATAAGCTTTGCACAATTATCTGCTTTTACTTCAATTTCACCACCGACACCCTCCAAGGTGTCGTTTACAACTTCCTGATCCACAGAATCATCCTCAAGCAGATCTAAAAGTTCCAAATATTCCTCTGTTAATTTATACAATGTTGCCATTTCTTTCTCCATCCCTTCCTTATTCGTCGTACATCCCGATGATTACTTTTATAACTTCCCTGTCTGAATACGTTGATGTGCAATTTTTATCTTCCTGCCTCATAAAAGCGATCAGTGAATCCATTTTCCCATCCTGCCGGCACAGACGGGCGTATTCTTCTGCATCAATGCAGACTTTTTCTTTTTATGCCATTGCACTTCCTTCCTTTCTTCTTTATAATGTAATTGGTTATTTTTCTAAGTGCCTGAGAGGTTGCCGCCTCGTTACGGCACTTTTCTTATTCATTTTTAAACTTATACTCCATCAGATCGGCAAGCATAAGGTACTCTTTCCCCAACTTGCTTTCTTTGTGAGTTTCTTTGACTTTTTTCCTGAACTCATCAAGCGTTCCGTAAAAGCATCCGCATCGAACGCCAATTCCCCCGTCTTTCAGCCTGAAAAAAGTAGTAGTCCTATACTCACGTCCAAATCCTTTTGCCGTAGTGTAATCATTCTCTCCGCTTACCCATGCATCTCCGCTTACCCATGCATCTCCGTATACCCGTGCATTTTCGCTTACCCGTGCATTTCCGTATACCCATGCATCTCCGTATACCCGTGCATTTCCGTATACCCGTGCATTTCCGTATGCCTGTGCATTTCCGCTTACCCTTGCATCTCCGTATACCCGTGCATTTCCGTATACCCATGCATTTCCGCTTTGGTTGAGATTATCTTCTTTTTCCACGTATCCACCAAGATCGCCCTCTTCCACGTCTGAAAAGCTTTTCAAAGCCTTGATCCGGTGGAGTATTCTGCCACCTACCGTAATAGTGTCATCTGTTAATTCATGTTTTTTCATTTTCCTTCTCCTCTCCTTATATCTGCCCGAAAGCCACACAGCAGACCATTAATGCAACCGAGAACCCGATCACGAACCAAAAGGCTTTCTCAACAGCCTTGTCATACATATCCGGCTCATGGCTTTGAGCCACTTCTTTGGGCTTTCTCTTCCTGATCTGAATTACCTTTAACTGCTCCACGTTTCTCACCTCCTTTAAATGATGTGCAGATACCTCTCTGCTCCATGCAGTATCTGATTTTTCTGCACTTCCTACACGGACTGCTCACTCGCCTCTCCCTCCATTTTCCTTACAAGCACCATCGCCTCCAGTGGATCATAAGCAGGAACGTATTTTCGTCCCGCTCCCTCCAAGTACTTGAAGAACCGGTTGTAATCGGCATACACCGCCTTATCAATAAATCTTTCAATCAATGCACTCTCCGGGTATCTCCCGGATTTGATTTCTCTCCGGATTCCCTCTTTCCTGTTCTTCACAGTTCCCATTGACTGACCGTACATATCACGGAAATAGGAAGTCTTGCCATACTGGTTGATGGGTTTCTTCTCTTCTTTGACTGCTTCTGCTATCAGAGGAAGGATTTCATAAATATGTTCCAATTCTGCAATAGCTTGTGCTTTGGTCATTGGCATTCTGTATCACCTCACTCTTCCTTGCTTATTTCATTACATTCTCCTATACTTTAACTACAGGCATCGCCATGCCGAGTATTTATGAAAGGAGAAAAGTTTTATGTCTCAAAATTTCGGATTAAGCTATTCTGAACTCGACACCTTACATAACATTGATTCCGAACAGGCAGCTCACAACATCGCACTTGCTTATGTAACTACTGTTGCTCAAAATTCCAAATTAACTAACGGTGAAGATGTGATTATGACAGATGTTCTGTCTCTAGCTAATCAATACGCTCAGGCATATCAATATGCTTACAACTTCATTGAGCATGAAAACGATGTTATAAATCATTCGGAATAGTACTTATTTTTGTATCTGGACTGCGTTTATACATTTTTTCCATAACGCTGTCCAGATGCTTTCTTGCAATCAGGCTTTCGGCGATTGTCAAATCCCCCATTGCTGACACACACTCGCTTACGGCTTTAAGAATTTTTTCTTTGTCATATCCACATGCTCTTAAACTGTAATCATCAAGTCCGCCTGTCAATTTCTTCATCATCTTCCTCACCTCGCTTCGTCTTCATCTGTTGCAAACAGATAATCAAATTTCACCTTGAATATCTTGCACATTTTCTTCGCTTCGAGTGCAGTGAATTTCCCATTTTTTTTCTTATTCTCATAAGATACTCTTGAAATTCCGACCATATCTGCCATTCGCTGATTTGTGTAAGAATGTCTTGCCTGCTCAGCATTTAAATTTTTAAACAATTCCTCTTCGCTCCCTTCTGCTATAATATTGGTTGCGGACTGCAAATTGCCTCTTTGAAAGGAGGTGATATATTGAAAATCCATAAAATTGTAAAATCGGATAAGCTCATCCGAAAATATGAAAAATTCGGATATAAGCTTCTGTATTTTACTTACACGGGTAATGACCTCTCCACAATGTCAGCCCATTTAGAAAAGGAACTGTAGTGTTCCAGTAACTGTCAACCTCGCTCCAATGCAGTCCGCGTTTCAAAATTTGCATTTCGCAAACTTTAATTATACTATAATTGCTTATTGCAAACTTGTCAATAGTTTTATTTTCATTTTGCAAACTTTTTTATTGACACTTTTTCAATACGCAACTATAATCTTAATTAACAGGAGGTACTAAAATATGGGTGAGCACTTCAATGAAAATTTAAAAGAAGCAAGACTAAAATCTGGGTTATCTCAGAAAGATCTTTCAGAAAATATAGGTGTTGCAAAATCAACATATTCTCTATATGAAAGCGGAAAACGCGAGCCAAATGTAGATACGATTAAAAAAATAGCATCTGCATTAAATGTTTCTGCCGATATGTTACTCGGACTTGAAGCTGAACCAACCACTCTTGCCGCCCACTTTGACGGTGATGAATACACAGAAGATGAAATGGAAGAAATCAAAAACTTCGCTGCATTTGTAAAGAACAGAAGAAAATAAGACATTTTTATTGGACAGATAAGCTGATATGCTGTAGTGGGAGGTGTTATGCATATGAACACATACGAATGTTTACAAGACGAAGCCTGCAGGGACAGTATAAATGTTATAGATTATACATTTCACAGTGACCGGATAAAAGGATTGTACTGTGATGGTACTGTAGCAATCAAAAAAGATATGAATACAATTCAGAAAACCTGCACACTGGCTGAAGAGCTTGGACATCACCACACATCCGTTGGTGATATTATAAATACAAATTCCGTACAAAACCGCAAGCAAGAACGACAGGCTCGTTTGTGGGGATACAATAAATTAATCGGACTCATGGGGATTGTCCGGGCGTTTAATGCCGGATGTCAAAACCAATATGAAATTGCAGACTATTTAGATGTTACAGAAGAATACCTGCAAGAATGTATTAACTGCTATCAGAGTAAATATGGAATCTGCACCAGTGTAGATAACTATGTTATTTACTTTGTTCCTTATCTGACAGTTACAGAAATGATATAACCCCTCGTGGGATTATATAAATGAATAAGTGGTGTTATTCATAAAGAACGGTTCTTATTAACAAAGGAGAAAACAAATGGGTATAGGGGATATTTTTAAAACTGGACAATTTAAAGCCGAAATCGAATCACTCAAACAGGAAAATTTCCGTCTTCAAAGTGAATTAGATCATGCACAATCTTTATTCACTCCTGAAATGCAAAATGCACAGTCTTTACATAATTTAATCAACAAATTAAATTCGGACAAATCTGTTTTGGAATCAAACCTCAAAGAGCTTGCAAGAGATATATCACTTCACAAGCTTAATATTGAAAAATTAGATTCAGAAATTAAAAACCGGGAAAATCAAATAGTCGATTTAGATGATGAAATTCTCGTTCAAGAATTTGGATTATACCGCCCTCACTACAATTTTGCCAATGCTCTCGATTACAAAGATCGTCTTGCAGAAATACGAGCAAAACAAAAAGCTCTTATAAAAAGTAAAACGGCAGTATCCGGCAATACAAATTGGCAAGTTAATGGAAGCTCCTCACAGGGCAAAAAAATGGTTAATGATACTCAAAAATTATTGCTCCGTGCATTTAACACCGAATGTGATGAACTTATTGGGAAAGTAAAATACACCAACTATGATGCCTCTTTGAATCGAATCTATAAATCCGCTGAAACAATTTCAAAATTAGGGGTTATTATGAATATTTCTATAACACCTTCATATTTGAATTTAAAGGTTGAAGAGCTCCGCCTTTCCTTTGAATATCAGCAAAAGAAACAACAAGAAAAAGAGGCTCAAAAAGCTGCTCGTGCGGAATTAAGAGAAGCTGCTCGTTTACAAAAGGAAATTGAAGCCCAACGAAAGAAAATAGAAAAAGAACAAACTCACTATCAGACCGCATATGAGCGTTTGCTCATCCAATTACAGACAGATCCAGAAAACAAAGACTTGCTTGACAAGAAGCTGGAGCTGGAGTCTCAATTAAATGACATCGATAAAGCTATGAAAGATATTGACTATAGAGAAGCCAACCAGCGTGCAGGATATGTATATGTTATTTCTAATATTGGTGCTTTTGGTCCTAATGTATATAAAATTGGAATGACTCGTCGATTAGATCCTCAGGATCGAGTTGATGAGTTGGGTGACGCATCTGTTCCATTCAATTTTGATGTACACGCTATGATTTTTTCTGATGACGCTCCAGCTCTTGAAGCTGCCTTACACAGAGCTTTTGAAGATCGAAAATTAAACATGGTAAATACAAGAAGAGAATTTTTCAATGTCACACTTGATGAAATCAAAGAAGTGGTTAAAAAGAACTTCGACAAAACTGTAGAATTTATTGATGTTCCTGATGCAGAACAATATCGTATCAGTCAAAAAATGAGACAGCATTTAGAATGAAAAATATACAAAAACCGCCCCTTCGCCAAAACATCACTCTCATTCAAATGATATGAAAAATTTATCAAAGTATCTCTGTTTATTTTATACGTGTTTACACTTCTTTTTATTGACATACGTGTCAGCACGTGTTATAATAATATCATAGAAAGGAGATATAATGAAAACACAGGAATTATTAAAAATGCTAAAGAAAGCGAAATGCGAATTGATTCGGAATGGTAGCCGGCATGATATTTGGTACAGTCCTATAACTGGAAAGCAATTCGCAGTTCCAAGACACAAAGCAGAAATTCCAACAGGAACTCTCAACAACATTCTGAAAGATGTGGGACTTAAATAGTCCCCTTCTTTTCCAGTCTTATATATTATATATTTGAAAGGAGAATTGTTATGGCAAAATATGCTTATCCCGCAATTTTTACCCCTGAAGATGATGGAAGTTTTTCGATTAATTTTCCTGACTTGGAAGGTTGTTACACTTGTGGGGATTCACTGGAAGACGGTATTGAAATGGCAGAAGACGCACTCGCTCTAGTTCTTTACGGATACGAAAAGGACGGACGCAAAATTCCTGCTCCTTCTGCTCCATCAGAAATTACACTTTCTGATAACGACTTTATTAATTATATTGCTTGCGATACAATGGCTTATCGTAAGATGTATAACAACAAAGCTGTCAAAAAAACTCTTACCATTCCAGAATGGTTAAATGAATCTGCTTCTGCTATGGGACTTAATTTCTCTCAGGTGCTTCAAGAAGCATTAATGCAGAAAATGCAGATGAAATAATAATATAACTAAAAAATCCCGGTGCTACCAACACCGGGAGACGAATAATGATTTCCGAAGAAATACATCATTCAACGACCAATGAATATTGTATCATCTTCGGAAACAGTCTGCAAGCGGAACACTTGTTCCTCGCTGGCTGTTATTTTTATACTCAAAAACAGAAAGGAAGATGATTATGTGGGTAGAAGAAAGAAAAACCGGATTCAAATTTGTTGAACGCTACACCGACCCAATGACAGGAAAAGTCAAACGAGTCTCAATTTCCATGCCAAAGAATACTGCAAAGAATCGCAAGTTGGCAGCTGCTGCGCTCCAAGAGCGCATTGATCAGGAATTAAAGACAGCATCAACGCAGAAGAAAGACCTAACCTTGAAAGAACTCACAGAGCTATACAATACTGAACAGCTGAGGACAGTCAAGCAATCTACGTACATCAGGAACTGCGGAGCGTGTAAGTCTATTGCAAAGATTCTCGGACCATCTACCATTGTATCGAAGTTAAATGCGGGATATATCAGAGAACGTTTTCTCGCTACTGGCAGAGCTCCTGGAACGCTCAACGAATGGATAGTAAGGCTCAAGGCTCTGCTGAGATGGGGATACCGTAATGATTACATTGAAGATATCTCCTATCTCAACAAGATTGAACGGTTTAAAGATGTTTCTCACCGTAAGAAGATTGAAGACAAATTTCTTGAGTCCAGCGAAGTGGAATTGTTGCTTGATGAGATGAAAGTGGAAAAATGGAAAGTGCTAACAGAATTCCTCGTCCTGTCTGGTCTTCGATTCGGTGAAGCTGCTGCGCTTGAGAAATCGGATGTTGATTTGAGAAAGCGTGTGATCCATGTCACGAAAACCTATGATGTCAACAATGACATCGTAACAACCCCAAAGACGGACTTTTCTATCCGAGACGTATATATTCAAGACGAACTGGCAAAAGTCTGTAGAAAGGCACTGAGAATGGCTCAGAACGACAATGTGATACAGTTTAGCAACCTATTGTTCACTGGTACAGTTCGTGAGCACATTGACCACTTCGCTTACAACAAATACCTTAAGGAAAATTCCATGAAAACTATCGGTAGAAGCATCACACCACACACGCTAAGACATACACACGCAAGTCTGCTTATGGAACAGGGAATTGATATCGACAGCATCTCAAAAAGACTTGGACATAATGACAGTAAGGTCACAAGAGAAATTTATTTACACGTTACGCAGAAGTTGGAAAGCAAACGAAATGAGCAGTTGAAAGAATTGAAAATTTTATAGTCTGCCCCCTTTTTGCCCCCTTTTGGAATTTTCGCAAAAGAAAATCCCCGGAAACACCGCATTTTCAGGCACTTCCGGGGATTAAGTTCAAAGCTGTCTAGGGGACTTGAACCCCCGACCTCCGCCTTACCAAGGCGACGCGCTACCGACTGCGCCAAGACAGCACATTGCGTCCAAAACCGAACGCAATCATAAATATACACTACTCTGAAAGAAAAGTCAAGAAAATCTCTTATAATTGTTATAATCATTTTCTTACATCTTATAATTTTTCCGAATCAAGGACAATCGTAAACGGTCCGTCATTCAGCAGACTCACTTTCATATCCGCACCAAACCGGCCGGTTTCTACCCGTTCCACACTTTCTCTGCATTTTTTAATAATATATTCATACAGGGCATTCGCTTTTTCCGGAGAACCTGCCTCGATAAAACTTGGACGATTTCCTTTTTTACAGTTTGCATATAGTGTAAACTGCGACACAAGAAGCAGACTGCCTCCCACATCTTTCAACGCAAGATTCGTCTTTCCCTGCTCATCTTCAAAAATCCGCAGACCGGTCATCTTCTTTACCATCTTATCTGCGATTTCCTCCGTATCTGATTCTGCCACACCAATCAGAACCAGGTATCCTTTCTCTATCTGTCCAAGAAGTTCACCATCCACCCGGACAGCAGCCTCTGTGACTCTCTGTATTACAAATCTCATATCTTGCTCTCCTGCTTTTTATCTGTATTTACTGTCTTGATATATACAAGCACAATTCCCACAACTGTAAGCGGCACACAGAGGAAAATCAGAAGCCCCAGCATCCAGTCCGGCATAATACTTGATTCAATATCAATCAGTACAGTTCCGAAAAGATTATAGAGCAGATGCATCAGCATAGATGCAAATAGTGTTCCATAACGATACGCTACATATCCAAGTGCCAGTCCGAGAAGCCCTGCATAGATCCCCTGAACTAAATTTTGATGAAAAATGCCGAAGCAGACTGCCTGGATCACATTGGCGATCATCCAGTGCATTCCGGTTCTCCTCAGATATCCCATAATCAGTCCACGGAAGATCATTTCTTCCACCAGCGGAGGGAGAATCAGCGTGCTGACTACCCACATCAGCGAATACTCCGTAATTCCCGAACTATCAATCATTTCCGTATAAGTTTCCATTGCCTGTGGAAATAACTGGTTGATTACTGCCATCACCAGACTCGTCACATGCTGGATTGAAAATGTAAAAACCACGAGGATCAGACACCCTGTTATATCTAACTTTTTTATTTTCACGGACAGGGAATTTTCTGTACCTTTCTGATCCACAAATGCGAAATAATACCAAAGTCCAAAAATAGCCAGCGGAATCAGATAAACCAGTACAGAATAGAAATTCATATGATCCATCAGATAATCGTAGGTCATATTCACTCCATTTGCTCCCTGAATGATTCCTCCACCGATGGACGCAGATACAGCCAATACGACCGACATTCCATTAAATACTGCCATTGTTAATCCAAATACGAGTATTGCAAAAAAACAATTTTTTCCTTTATTCATTTGTATCTCCTCTGAAAGAGCTTATTCTGATTTGTCAAGCATCTTTTCTGCCTTTGCTTTGATCCTTTGCAGGGCATTATCAATTGACTTCGGACTTTTGCCCAGAAGCTCTGCGATCGTCTTATAATCCGTTCCCATTAAATGCAGATACAGCACATGGTTCTCCAAAGGACTCAAGGTATCTTTTAACTGTTCAATAAAAACTTCCGTAAATTTCTTCCCCAAATACAGCACTTCCGGGTCATTATCACGAACCGGCTCAATGGTATCGATCAGAGGGGTTCTTCTTTCCTCTCCTTCCTGACCACTGTCATCATACAGCGATACATATGAATTTAACGGTATGTGCTTTTTTCTTTTTGATGCCTCGATTGCGGAATACATCTGTCTTGACACACAAAGTTCCGCAAAACTCGCAAAAGGAGCTCCCTGATCCGGGTCATAATCCCGGACAGCTTTGATCAGTCCGATCATCCCTTCCTGGATCAGATCTTCGTTCTCCCCGCCAAACAAATACATCGCCCTGGCTTTTTTTCTTACCATTGCTTTATACTTCATCATCAGATGATCCATAATTTCCCGGTCTCCATTACGGAAATCCCTGATAAGCTGCTCATCCGTCACTTTATCATATTTTTCCATCGGTTCTTACTCAAATGCTCCTGCGTCTACTGTCCTTTTATGATTCTCTGCCTTACGATCTCATATGCAAGCACTCCTGCTGCCACCGATGCGTTCAGAGAATTGATCTGACCTTTCATCGGGATTCCTGCTACAAAATCACAGTTTTCTTTTACCAGTCTGCTGACTCCCTCTCCTTCATTTCCGATCACCAGTCCGATCGGTCCTGTCAGGTTCAGATGATACATCGGCTCACCGTCCATATCCGCACAGACAAACCAAAGCCCCTTTTCTTTCAGTTCTTCCATCGTCTTAACCAGATTCGTCACTTTGGCAACCGGAGTATAATTCAATGCCCCTGCCGAAGTCTTTGCAACAGTTGCCGTCAGCCCGACTGCCCGTCTTTTTGGAATGATCACTCCATGTGCTCCTGCAAGATTCGCCGTTCTGATAATTGCTCCAAGATTATGCGGATCTTCGATATTATCAAGGATCAGGATAAAAGGATCTTCTCCCCGTTCCTCTGCAAGTGCAAGCATATCATCAACCGTTGAATATTCATATGCTGCTGCATATGCCACAACTCCCTGATGCTTTCCGGTCTCCGAAATCTGTGACAGTCTCTCTTTTGTCACAAAATTCAACAGGGCATCATGCTTTTTTGCTTCTCTTACAATCGTTCTCACCGGACCATCCTGACATCCATCCAGTACAAATACTTTGTCGATCGGTTTCCCTGACCGGAATGCTTCCAGTACTGCATTTCTGCCTTCAATAACCAGCGTATGGGAATTATCCTGTCCCGTATGGTTCTCTGCTTCATGATATCTGTTATTTTCCCGCATTCTTTGCTCCTTCATTTCTTTCTGTATCAAATTTTTCTTCCATGGCCTCTAGTCCGATCATCACCAGTTCTGTCAGTCTTTCGTATTCTCCACTCAGATAAAGATGTCCGATCAGAGCCTCAAAGCCGGTTGCTCTTCTGTAGTCCGTGATCGACTGGTTTTTCGCCGGTGATACACTTCTTGCATTCCGCCCCCTCCGGTAGACTGCGTGTTCCTCCTCATTCAGATGTTCCTGCATGAACCGCATCATATAGGACTGTGCCGATGCCTGGACATACCGGCTTGTCTCCTCATGAAGACGATGGACCGGCCGGTTTCCTCTTCCGACGACCATCGTCTTTACGATCAGATCAAAGACACAGTCCCCTACATATGCCAGAACCAGTGGTGAACACTGCTTCGGGTCAATCTGCTTCATCCCCGGAATTTTCCTGATAAATGGTTCCAATCCTGTACCTACGCTTTTTTCCATTGTACTCCTTCTCTTGTATCTTTTAAGATGATTCCCTTTGCCAGAAGTTCATCCCTGATCTCATCTGCTCTTGCGAAGTTCTTAGCTTTTCTTGCTGCCTGACGTTCTTCGATCAGTGCTTCAATATCAGATGCAAGGATCTCATCTTCCTTATCCACAATAATTCCCAGAACATCCGTCAGTCTTATAAGACAGTCAAACAGATTCTGCAGATATTCTTTGGAACTTGCTCCGTCAGTTGTCGTATTCATATATTTTACAAGTTCAAATACTGCTGAAATCGCATCCGCTGTATTAAAATCATCATCCATTGCTTTCTCAAAGTTCTCGACATATGCTATCGATCCGGCAAGTTTTTTTCTCTCATCCTCACTCATATCTTCCGTTCTTGCATTATTGATGAGGAATTTCAGGTTCTCTGCTGCTGTTGTAATCCTCTCCAGCCCATTTTTAGCAGCTTCCATCAGTTCTGCACTGAAGTTCAGAGGACTTCTATAATGTGCACTGAGCATAAAAAATCTCAGAACCTGTAGATCATATTTTTCAGAAATTTCTCTTACGGTAAAGAAATTTCCAAGAGATTTGGACATCTTGCGGTTGTCGATGTTCAGGAATCCATTATGCATCCAGTATTTTGCAAACTCTTTTCCATTTGCAGCTTCACTCTGTGCAATCTCATTCTCATGATGAGGAAAGATCAGATCTTCTCCACCGGCATGAATATCAATCTGCTCGCCCAGATATTTTTTAGACATCTCTGAGCATTCGATATGCCATCCCGGACGACCCTCTCCCCATGGAGATTTCCATGCCGGCTCGCCCTCTTTCTTTGGTTTCCATAATACAAAATCCAGTGAATCTTCCTTTTCATCTTCACCGCTTACAAGCAATGCACGTCCACCGGACTGCAGATCATCCAGATTTTTATGGGACAGCTTGCCGTATTCTGCAAACTTTCTTGTTCGGTAGTAAACAGTTCCGTTCTTTTCATAGGCATAACCTTTTTCAATCAGAGTCTCGATCATGCTGATCATTCCGCCAATTTCTTCTGTTGCAAGAGGATTCTTCGTTGCCGGCTGGATATTCATTCCTTCCATATCTTTCTTACACTCTTCAATATATCTTTTGGAGATTTCTTCCGCAGTAACGCCTTCTTCATTTGCCTTTTTAATGATCTTATCATCTACATCTGTGAAATTTGATACAAAATTCACATCATAATTTTTATATTCAAAATATCTTCTTACTGTATCAAATACGATCATCGGTCTTGCATTTCCAATATGAATAAAATTGTAAACCGTAGGACCGCATACATACATTTTTACTTTTCCTTCTTCCAACGGCACAAATTCTTCTTTTCTCTTTGACATCGTATTATAAATCTTCATTTGCTGCGTCTTCCTTTCTTTTCTTCTCTAAGCATTTCATATATTCTACCATATCCTCCAACTGCTTGTGAAGTTGAATATTTTCCTGTTGGAGTTCACGGATATCATTCAGTACCGGATCCGGCAGATGGATCTGATCCATATCGCTTCGCGGAACTTTCTTATTATCCATCTTTACAATTCTGCCCGGCACACCGACCACGGTACAGTTCGGAGGAACTTCTTCAAGCACAACGGATCCTGCCCCGATCTTGGAATTTTCCCCGATCGTAAAAGAACCGATTACTTTTGCCCCTGCACTGACCATAACATTATCTTTTAAAGTAGGATGTCTCTTTCCCTGTTCTTTTCCTGTACCCCCAAGTGTTACGCCCTGATACAAAGTCACATTATCTCCAATGATCGTCGTTTCTCCAATGATCACACCACTTCCATGGTCAATAAAAAGCCCTTTTCCTATTGTGGCTCCCGGATGGATTTCAATCCCGGTCTTTCGTGCAGCCCTCTGGGAGATCCATCTTGCCCAAAAGAAATGCTTTTTCAGATACAGCTTATGTGCGATCCGATAATTCAATATGACTTTAAAACTCGGATAAAGAAATACTTCCATATTCGATTTGATCGCAGGATCACGCTCCCGTATAACCTGAATTTCATCTTTCACATACGATAATATGCTCATTTTCCTCTCTCCTAACACCCTATTCAAAAGTTTAAGAACAACAAAGACTCCGTCTCAAAATAGAGACGAAGTCTTCTCCGCGGTTCCACTCTAATAAAAGAATCCTCTTCTTTCACTTAATACACTTAACGCGTGTCAACGTATCCCGCTACTTACTCTTTCGCAGGATCAACTCCCGGGGGCACTTCACAATCTTCATAACTTAAGGATGCTTCCAGCCGATGACACCCACTCTCTGGCAGCCTGAACATAGCTACTCTTCCCGTTCCTGGTCTTTTTCTTACTCACTTACATGATGTCGGGGCAAAAGCTCCCGACTTTGATGCCTACGGATTGCTCCGTGCTACGCACTCCCACAATCCTACTCACTTACATTATCTTATTCAACTTTTCAGTTTTTGTCAACCGCATTATACAATCTCATTTAAGAAAACCCGGTTCAGTTTACAGATTTTCTCCAGTTCTGCCACCAGCCGCTCTGTTGCCATTACATCCGTCCGCTCTGCGATCTCTCTGATCGGTACAGTTCCAAATAAAAGCTGGGTCAGTGCATCGATCGGAAAAACTCCCTCGGAATCTTCCGTCTCACTCACACAAAGTTTATCTTCTCCCCAGTCACTTTTCATTCTCCATACACCACTGTTCTTCTGAAGCAAAGGATCGATCACCGCAAAGGAGCAGTCTACTTTCTCTTCCTCAGGAACTTTCATCGCAGACAGGAAAGTCGGCAGATGCGTAATCCGCGCCATGATGAGAGGCTTCTCTTCCGTCCTCACGCCATGGACATTTTCCCACAATTCCCGCATTTTCTCCGTACATCCCAGGATCTTCACCAGTTCCTTTTCTCTTCGCAGTTCTTCCACCGCCTCCAGGAATGCATCCTCTTTTTCCTGCAGGATAACCGGTTCAAGGATCTCAAGAATGTCCTCTCTTGCATAAAAGAAGACACCGACTAAATCTTTTTCTTCAAAGATCAGCCGTACTCCACCGGATTCGCTCTGCTGTTCCAGAATTTTGGTCTGATAATATACGCTGTCCCTCACTGTGCAGACTGCCCATTTCGGGGATTCATTTTTTTCAAAAAACGCAGCGATCCTTTCTGCATCTCCCAGTTCGGCATCCCGTGTAACTCTTTCCTGTCTTCCCCTGTCTCTGCTTTCTTTTTCGCCGGTTTTTTTATCTCTTTTTAAGGCAAAGAAAACGTCAGAGTCCAGTTCCATCTGTTTCTGATGATATATATATCGAAAATCATACGGGCTGTAAATTGCTTCTGCTGCCGGCATAAGAAAAGTAAAAGGATGCTTTTTCTTATTTTCCTCTTCCAGTGCCGCGATCAGAAGCTGCCGCATATACCCTCTGCTCCGGTACTCCTTTTCCGTTGCGACTCCGACAATATATTCCGAATCAAAAACCGAATCTTCCAGTTTCATCCAGTATGGATTCTTTTGCAGCATGGAACGGATTGCTCCGTCTTCTTCAACTACATAGATCACATTCTCTTTTGTCCTGATAAAATAATAATAATCTACAAATGTCTGACTGTCTTCCTTGAAAATCTTTTCCCACAAAAATCGGGTCTTTCCATGTTCTGCAGATTCCAGTTTACGGATTTCCATCCTCTTTTCCTCGTCTTTCTGATCTCACTGATTGTTCATTGCACAACAGCCTCCACACCCCGCAGCCGGTGCTGCAACATCTATACTGCTATAATTGGTATATTTCTCGATTGCACAGATTGCCTGAGAAGAAATCCCCTCACCTGTTCCGGTAAAGCCCAGGCCCTCTTCTGTCGTTGCCTTGACATTGATCTGATCGGTTTCCACGCCAAGTGCCTTTGCAATATTTTCCCGCATCTGATCAATATATGGACGCATTTTCGGACGCTGGGCAATGATCGTCGCATCAATATTTTCAACCACATATCCATTTTCATCCAGTAATGCTGCTACATGTTCCAGTAATTTGATACTTGAAATGCCTTTATACTGCGGATCTATATCTGGGAAATGCTTTCCGATATCTCCCAGTGCCGCTGCTCCCAGCAGTGCATCCATGATCGCATGCAGCAGAACATCTGCATCAGAATGTCCTAAAAGTCCCTTTTCATAAGGGATCTCAACTCCGCCAAGAATCAGTTTCCGGTCTTCTGTCAGTTTATGAACATCATATCCCATGCCTACCCGCATTTTATTTCACCTTGTCCCTTTCTGCCGGATTTTCTCCTTTACCGGCTTTTGCCTCGGTCTCCGCCTTTTCTTTATCTGCCTTTTTTTCAGCCGTCACTTTTTCCTTATCTGCCCTTTCCTTATCTGCTATTTTTTCTCCGGTGTTCACCTTGTTCTCTTTTTCTGCCTCTTTTCTTTCATTCCTGTCCGGTCCTGCCTCTACCATGACTGGTCCTTTTGATTCTTTCTTCGCATGGGATATTTCTGCCTCCTGCCATTTTATTTCATTTCCATCCGCTTCTGAAACTGAAAGCTCTTCTTCGACATTCTTCTCTTTTTTCATCTCAGCAAACACTTTTTTTGCCGCAAGAAATGCATAGACCGCTCCGACAATGACAAATATACCGCCGGCTACTCCCATAAATCCTGAATTAGCCGGATTCTTCTGAACAACTTCAATAAAAATATTCACTCCAAGATAGATCAGATATACTCCTAATACGATTCTGATCACATTTCCACCTTTTTTATTCATAATTGGTCTCCTTTTTTCTTGTGTTCTTCACTTTTTGTATCTTCATTTCCGGGAACCGCAGATACCCGTATGCATTGGTACTCCATCCTGCACTGCCCGGGATTTCAATCTTAAATGCTCTGGTAATATGATCCAGTATCCGTGGTTCTCCGCCCGCTGTCTTCTGATAAAACCCAATGCTGGCATAAAAGATTCCCTTCTCAAAGAGCTGTAATGGCATGCTCATTTCCATATCCTGCTCTCCTGTCGCAGGAAAATCTACCGGCTTTGACCAGAATGTTCCCAATCCCGAATCACTGTCCGTACGCAGCGTCAGACGGAACATGACATTTTTCAAAGGCTGCGTGGTCCTGACTCTGATCCTCAAATCCAGTGTTTCTTCCCTTGCAAAAACCGGAGTGATCTTTCCCTTCATGGTCAGATGCTCCATAAAGAGTCCCTGATTCCGCTGAAGGTTCAGAATGCGGGCGGCACGCTGCTTTTCTGCCAGATCCATGTCAGTCTCATTTTCTCCAACTGCATGATCCATATACACTGCGATGGCACCCTCTACTTCGCCGTCATAGATCACTTTTCCCTGATCCAGCACAATACATCTGTCGCACAGTCTCCGGATCGTATTCATATTATGGCTTACATATAAAACCGTTCTGTTCTCCTTTTGTGCAACTTCCCGCATCTTATCCAGACACTTTTTCTGAAATGCCATATCACCGACCGCCAGCACTTCATCCATGATCATGATCTCGCTGTCAAGATGTGCTGCCACAGAAAAAGCCAGCTTTACAAACATACCGGAAGAATATCGCTTGACCGGTGTATCAATGAACTCCCTTACCTCCGAAAACTCAATGATCTGTTCCATTTTGCTTCTGATCTCCGCTTTTGACATTCCAAGAATCGTTCCGTTCATGTAAATATTTTCTCTTCCGGTCATCTCTCCATTAAAACCGGTTCCGACTTCCAGCATGGAAGTCACTCTTCCATAGAGGTCAATCTCTCCTTCTGTCGGTGCCGTCACCTGTGCCAGCAGTTTCAGCAGGGTCGATTTTCCTGCACCGTTACTTCCAATGATCCCACACATTTCACCCTGACAGATCGTAAGATCAATCCCGTTCAATGCCATAAATTTTTGTCCGACCAGCCGTTCATCCTGCCCGATTTTTACATTTGGATCTTCTCTGCCCCGTTTTCTTGCAAACCAGGACTGAAGATCTGCCTGCAAAGTTCTTCCCCCGATACTCCCAAGACGATACTCCTTTTTCACCCCTGAAATTCGGATCGCCAGATTTTCCTTTTCCATTCCGTCCTCCTTTACACTGTATCCATAAATGTTCTTTCCACTTTATTAAATACGACTATTCCTCCCAGCATTACCGGTATTGTAAAAAGAAGTGAAACTCCGATACTCACCGGAAGAATACTTCCTTCCCCCAGTAAAATATAGCGGAACATTCCCATCGGAGCAGTGACCGGGTTTAATAAGATTATTTTTTTCAGGATTCCTTCAGGTAAAATGCTCATTGGATAAACCACCGGTGTGCCATACATCCATAGTGACATTCCAAAGCCCACCAGTACTGAAAGATCTCTGTATTTTGTCGTCACACTGGAGATCAGAATCCCGACTCCCATCCCCATGCAGCCAAGCCATAGTAAAAGTAAAAAAATCAGAAGAAGTGCTTCCCAGTGAGGACTGACAGCCCCTTTCCATATATAATATCCGAGCAGAATCACTACCAGCAGCATTTGAATTCCAAACCGGATCACACTACAGAGAACATTGGAAATCGGAACAGTCAGTCTCGGAAAATACACTTTTCCGAACAAACGTGCATTCGATGTAAACGTTGCCGCATTTCCATTCAGACAGGAGGCAAAATAACTCCATAATGCATTTCCGCTCAGATAAAATAAAAGCTGCGGAATCCCGTCCGTTCCAAGTTTCGCAATATTTCCAAATACAACCATATACATAACACTGGTCAACAATGGATTGATAAAAAGCCATAACGGACCTAAGATCGTCTGCTTATAACTTACCGTAAAATTCTTCTGCGTAAATAAAAAGATCAGATCCCGATACTGCCATACTTCGTTCAACTTCAGGTCAAACCAGTTATGTCTTGCGGAGATGTGCTTATGATACTTTCTTTCGTACAAAATATTGTTCCTCCTGATTCTCTCATCTTTTCAAGTATACACCATCCGGTATCGCAAATACAACAGTGATCATTCGGAACGGATGCAGCTTATCAGGAGGCAACAAAAAAGAAGCCCCTCAGAGCTTCTCAGACCAAGTAGCGGGAACTGGATTTGAACCAGCGACAC